>Ga0067045_1030375_pt1 | contig 15532 bp, 13 predicted proteins | sample TerdegcTABiofilm_FD_59184 | JGI IMG/M metagenome (GOLD analysis project Ga0067045, IMG submission 59184) | Combined Assembly of (Gp0054472, Gp0054536) Wastewater bioreactor microbial communities from Singapore -Terephthalate degrading...
CTGGGCAAAACAAAACAATGCAAATCGGGAACAAACCCCAACCCCGCCGCCAACAAAACAACCGCCAACAACATAGATATGGACGATAAAAGCCTGATCTCCCTTTATATGGGAATAGAATATACCGATATGAAAGTTCTCCCCCCGGGACTACTACCGCCATCCCCACCAAAAACAACACAAAATAAAAACGGAAATGCCAATGCAAGTGTGAATGGGAATACCTCTTCAAACCAGAACAAAAATCAAATAAAACCTAATCAACATCAAGACATAATAACATATAAGTTCATAAATAATAATGGCGGATTTACTCAACTACAGCCAATCCAAATCTGGGTTGCCCAGTCACAGTCACTCCCAATCGGCTCTGTTCAGCCACAGCCAACCCAAAAAGGAAAAGGTAAGCGGAGCAAACCGACGGCCATGGCAAACCGGCAAAAAGACACCAACTGGGTCAATGTGCTGGTAGGGAATCTGCGAACCAATCTCCATGGGACTTTCCACGGCATCGGGGATAGGAATCTGCAGAGGTTTCTGGATGAGTACTGCTTTAAATTCAACCGCAGGGATAAGCCCCAGGAGATATTCGAAGGACTCCTCCTTATCTGCACAAAAACTGCTAATATAAGCAGAGCAGAATTAATTTTATAATCTTTTTTGCCGCTTTCTGACACCGGACTGAACCAGACAAAAAAGCCGACTATACCATCCATCACTTATATCAACTTGCCTTCTGATTGACTTTATCCCTTGGATACCGAGTGGCAGTCAGTATCATCAGTAGAACCGGCGTCCCGCCGGTGGCAAATTATACGAGATTATTCAATTGACTATCAGGACTTACGCCATTTTCTACCAAAACCCGGATTTCATGCCGATTGCCAGAGATCCTGAAACGAAGCCTGTCCTGAACTGGTTTCAGGATGACGATTTCATGCCGTTTTCCTCGAATTTGAGCGTAACTCCCGACTATAATCAGCGAGGGAGTTCAATCGGGTTTGGGAGAACCTTCTTCCGACGGACTTTCCGAATAGGCTCTAAATCCGGGATAGTCCCGCCCGGCAAGGAAAAATATCCATAAAATAAATATTATATACAGAGGGTATCCCGATTGAATAAACATCCCCCGACAGGCGGAAACCTCCGGGTCATTAATAGTCAGAGCATCCAGAAGAGCCAGGGGAATATAAGAAAAAACCAGAAGCCATATCCCCATGAAAAAGAAAGGATTCTTATCTTTATCCTGCCTGTTTGCATTGAGAAAGAAAGGATTTTTGCCTTTATCCGGCTTGTTTGCATTGAGAAAGAAAGAATTTTTGCCTTTATCCGGTCTGTTTGCCGTTTCCCGGTTATCCTCCCCGATCATCAGCAATTGTTTCAACATAAATATCCAGGGGATAAAGAGCCATATATGATAATAAGGGAACTGAATGGGAGAGGTCAAAAGAGTGATGAGGATCAACAGGGAGAAAAGAAACAGATTGTTTTGGCAAGTTCGTTTTACCAATGAATAAAAAGTTATAATAACGACTACCAGGGAAAACAGGCCAAAAATAGAGAAGGCTATTGAAACAGCCTGTTCATGATTTATATGCGATGATTTTAATAACCAATAGGTTTTCTGCAAGAGGGAAAGGTTCTGGTAGTGAAGCTGATTGCTTACGGCGGTGGGCATGGTCAAATAATAATCCCTGTATATATTTACTCCATACAGGATAAAAACGGGAATGTTTGTCATAAGGATCACTCCAAGGGCTCCCCCGACTATTTGCCACCTTTTCCTTATCAGGTAATAGAGTATGAAAAAAGCCGACACCAGTTTCAGGCAAAAGATCAGTCCCAACACGAGTCCCGCCGCTGTTTCCCATTTTTTATCGATAAAAAAAAGAGTAAATAAAATTAAAAATAATATATAAATATTGATCTGACCGTAAATAATATCGTCTAATGTAGGTGAGAATCCTATAAGGGTGATAGTCCAGAACAGTATGGAAAGAATCCAGACCCGTTTTCTTTTTTCCCCCTTGAACAGAAAAAAGGTCAATAATACCGATATCAACAAAAGCACGGGATATTTGGGCAAAAACCAGTAAACCGCCGCTTCTTCCACAGGCAGATAAGTGATGGGAATTACTGCAAAATAAAAAGACGGCGGATAGGTAGCAAGTCCCTCGCCGGGTCTGACCACTCCCGCCTCTCCCAGATAGGGGGCATAATCCCGCTTGAAATACAAATACGGATTCCCTTCGGCCATCATCCGGGAGAATCCGTAATAGCACTTGAAGTCCACCTGGGTCAGGTGAATCTTATCCGGGTGGAGCAGGGGTTTTAAGGGATAAGTTCGGAATCCGCACCCCAGAACAAAAAATATCACAAGAACCCAGAGCAAAAACGGAACCGATAGCCATATAAAGGTTCCGTTTTTTATATTTTGGCTCCGCATTTGGTACATTTCTTGGCTTCAGGCTTCCTGGCGCACTTTTCGCAATAACGGGCGATAAGTTTGGCGTTGGGTTTGCCGCACTGAACACAGCGATTGGCAACCTTCTTGTCTCCGGCACACTTTTCGCACAACTTGGCCATAATCGACGCACCCTCGGCACCGCAGTCGAAGCATTTGTTGGCTCCGCCTTCCCCGGCGCAGGCATTGCATATCTTGGCGGTGGCTTTGGCCCCTCCGCTGATCTGCTTCTTATAGGATAACTTGGTCTGTTCGAAATAGGCTTTTTTCCTGAGTCCGTCCCTGACCTTTTTGACCTTCTTTTTCCTGGGCGCGGAACGGGTCGGCACGGTATGTCGTTCCTTATAATCGATTTCACGTTTCAGGTGAGGGCCGGTAACCTCTCCCTTGGCTCCTGCAGGACGCTCAACGGTTACGGCGGTGTCGCCAGAGGATTCCTGTCCTGCCATCATATCCATCCAGTCATCGGGGGACAGGGTTTTCTCCTTTCCTCCCTCTTCCTCTTCCTCTCCCTCTTCCTCTTCCTCTTCCTCTTCTTCTTCCTCGAATTCCTCTTCTTCTTCCTCGAATTCCTCTTCTTCTTCCTCGGAGGGAGGCAGTTCTTCCCGGAGTTCGGGTTCTTTTTCAGGCAAAAGTTCGGGGCCTTTTTCTTTCTTATCAGGAACCAGGACAGCCTTTTCCTGAATCTTCAGAGTTATTTCCTTCGCGGGAGAAACTTCGGCAGGTGCTTCCTTTACGGGAGAAATCTCGGCAGGTTCTCCTTCCTCCTCTTCTTCCACGAAAAAGCCTTTCTCAAAATACAAAGCCATAGCCGCACCGGCTATATCATCATAGAAGTCTTCCTCTTCCTCTTCTTCTTCTTCCTCCTCTTCTTCCACTTCCGACAGGTCGGGAGGAGCAATCTGAGCCAGAATAGTATCTTCCAGGAAATGGGTATCCTGGGCCTTGGGAACCTCTTCTTCAACGGGAGTTTCCTCGGTCGGTTCTTCTTCCCCGGAAAGTTCCGCTTCTGCGACAGGGGGTTCTTCTATTGTTTTATCTTCTTCAACGGGTGTTTCTTCAACCGGCTCCTCTGCCACGGTAGGAGTTTCTTCGGCGATCTCCTCTTCCTCTTCTTCTTCCTCCTCTACTCCGTAGAGGTAGATATCCATAGCATAATCCAGAAGAGAACTGGTGTCGAAACTCTCGGAACCGGCTTCCCGGGATTCTTCCTTCTTGTTTTCTTCCATCCAACAACTATCCTTTCCTGGTCTGATATCTCATCGTAAAACCCGTGGTGTCTCCGTTACTTCACAACCTGAATCGTATCGGGGGAGGAAATGGCTAAACCCACCACGATTCCGAAGGACAGTACCACCGCAGCCATTATAATGGCACAGGCTATGTTCCCCTTGCGAATCTCTTCCCATTCGTCTATGGGGGTCATCATATCATAAACCTTTAACAGAACGCCCAGGGAAAGACTCATGGACAGAGCGGCAACCAGAGCCCACCCCACACTGCGGAGATAATCGAGGAATACCTGATTCCAATCCATCTTCATCCTTCCTTTCCTCTTGTGTTTTTATTTTCTTCATCCAGACCTATTTCTATTAAATACCAAAAAAAACCTTTTAAATTTCCCTTCCAAACCATGTTAAATTTAATTGAACAGACAGGGTTTGAGTTCGGAAATCGCAAAAAACCTGCCCCCCCCTCTTCCTCTCTCTGTGAAAGAAACCGGAAGTTGGAGGATAGAGTGTGTAAAACCCCTTAAAACTCAACCTCATCTTACTACCAATTATGGCAGAAGTTGTTCGCAAATACCATATAATGTGGTTTTAAGAAGGACTAAAGTCCGGCAGACGAGTCTGTCGTTACCGCTTTACACACAGTCTGACTTCAGAGTGTGTAAAAACCCTTCAAACCAAGCCTTGTCCTACTATCAGTTGTGGTCGAGTTTGAGATCGAATAGCAAATAATGTGTTTTTAAGAAGGACTAAAGCCCTTCGCTACCCTTTTTCACCCCTTTACACCCTGTCTGACTTCCAATCTCTGACCTCCAGCCTCTTTAATTGTAGGGGTCTTCTTCTTTTTCCATTTTGATGTCCGAGTATTCCACCGGTTCGCCGGTATGGATTTCCAGTTCTTTGGCCCACAGTTCCATGGATACCAGTTTGCCTCCGGCATTGCCTTCATAGTGGGTCAACTGGGCATGAGGTTTTACCTTATAGTGGAGTTCCCCTTCGCCGCCCAGTATTTCGGCGTCGCAGATCTCGGTGATAAAGACTTTCTTTCCGGCGATGGGGACGGTTTTACCCACCCGGATGGCGTCCAGATCTATGGCCGAGGTGAGCATCTCTTTGAAGAACAGGGTGCATTCCCCTTCTTCTTCGGTAGCCCAGCCCATTCTGCCGTCCTCGAAGCGAAGGAACCACTCATCCCAGAAGCCGTCCTCGTAGCCGTATCGGAGTCTTCCCAGAACATCAAACTTTTTCCCTTTCAGTTTTCCTTTTCTGCCAATGGCGAAGATGCTGAAGGTATCGGAAATTTTGGCCATTTTCCCCTGGGGATCCAGTCCCCGGTCCTGGATCATGTTGGTGGTATCGCAGTAAGGGCAGACTATGGATTTGGTATAGGCGGATTTTATTTCCAGGGGAGCTCCGCAGGAACCGCAGTTTTTGGTTATGGTTTTGATTTCTGCCATAAAGATCACCTCTTGTTCAAGAATAAGTTCATATCGTACTTTCTATAAAAGGGAAGAGTTTTCCCTCTTTCAGGGGTTGTGTTGATAAAGGAGGTTTTTCATAAATTTCACCGCCTGTGTCAGGGTTTGCCGGGGATTGGGGAGGTAGGGGGTATTCATGAAGGCGTGGTCGGTGAAGGGTTGCCACCATTTGAAAAACAGAACCTCACGATGAATTTTATGTTTTTCAAGTATTTCCGTCATTTCAACAGACTGGGGATGAAGCCGGTCTATCTCGCCGGAGGAGATAAAAACGGGAGGAGCGGTAAGGGGGAATAAAGCCGTTGAAGAAAGAAGTTATGAAATCCCTAATCGCCATGGAATAGCGACATAAATAAACCAACATCCATATAAAAAGTCCCATAATCTCTGCCTCCGTCAACAATGTTGACATCCAAATAAAACCGACAGGACAAACACCGGCTGCAACCCACTACCACAGGTATAAAACCAGGTAGAAGTCAGGTTGGTTTCATTTGAGTTCCACTTCTCTAAGATAATATGACTAATCCGATAAAGTTTCTCATCGCAGGGAGGATTTATTTTAACATGTGAATGAAAATACCGGAGTTTTTATAAAATTATCCTGTTAGTTCTTTATATAATATTGTGGAAGATCTTATACAGGATGAAAGGAGTTGGTCGAAGATTTCCTCCGGTTTTTTCCGTCGATTGAATTTGTAGCAGTATTCGTCTATGAACCTCTGCAGGTGTTTATCGCCTATACAGTGGAAAGTCCCGTGCAGATTGGTTCGCAGGTTATTGACTATAATTTTGACCCAGTACATGGTAAGGTCTTGGTTGCCCTGTCCTACCGGATTGGAAGTTTGAGGTTTATTTCCAGATTTATTGGGCTTTTTCTTGCGTTTGGGTTTATAAACAACATTTTTGTTACTAATGAATTTGAATGTGGTATTATCAGAATTTGATTTATTTTGTATTTGTGGTTGTGGAGGCAGTGCAAATCCCTGGGGTAAAACCTTCATATCGGTAAATTTAATGTCCATATCAAGGGATATCAAGTCTTTTTCCGGCGTTAGTGAAGGTTTTTGTTTGGTTGCACCCAGGTATGTATTATCTATTTCTATGATGCCCGATATTCCCGGTATGGCAGGAATATTTAACGAATAGGAATTTCTATCTCTTTTATTTTCATCGGTCATGGCTTTTCTGATTTTGTGGCATATAGTCCAGACTGTCTGATAACTGGGCATATCCAGCATCCGTTTTAGTGCCAGTGCCGATATTCCGACTTTTTGTATAGATATGTGATATATCATCCAGAACCACTTTTGTAAGGGAGTCCGGGTTTTGTGGAAAATAGTGCCCGATGTAAGAGATAATTGATGTTTACAATATTTACACACACGAATATTTCGCCCGGAATGAAAGTAAAATTCTGTGTTTCCGCATCGGGGACAGAGAAAACCGTTAGTCCATCGGGTTTGTGCAAGATACTCCCTGCAGGCTTTTTCATCAGGAAATTTACGGGTAAACTCCAACAGGTTCATGGGACTCGCCGCATTAAGGGAACCACCTGGATTTGCGGGATTATTGGCAGTATTAGTGGTATTCCCGGTTTTTGCCTTTGTCCGGGGTTTTCCTGCAGAGTGGGCAATCCTGGTTTTTTTCCCGACGGGAACTTTATTCGAGGTATTTTTCTGTTTTGCAATCGGCGATTTTGTATTCATGAGGTTTTGCACCTGGTTTGGAGTCGAAGACATAGTATTGACTTTGTTTTGCATGGAATTGACGGATGTTGTTTGCGTATTTGCAGGGTTTGGCGTTGCTATTTTTTTCATTTGTAACACACCTCCTCTAACCCATTGCTATATATGCAAGATTTCGAGATTTTTATAATTAATCCTTTCTATGTTGTATAGAAAGTATTTTTAAAAGATCACACTCAAAATAGAGGAACCCTTTATCCCGGACTTGTTTCAGGATCTGTGGGAATTGGCATAAAATCCGGGGTTGGGCAATAAAAGGCGCAATTCCTGCCACTGCTACTCGATAACCTCCGCACAGGGCGAATCCGTCCCGTCGGGATAAAGAAGGTCATTTATATCGGGTTGAAACTAAAACGACTGCAGCGGATTGACGGCAGAATTGAGTTAATATGAGGGCGCTATACTGCGGGCGGTTTGCAATCAACGGGAAAGGCGGTCTCTGGCCATAACTTGGAGATTTTTTTCAAAATATTTACAATTTTCATCTATTTCCCATTCCTCGGTTATGCCTACAGTGATCCCGTTCACCAGGGGCAGGGCGAAAGGAAAGGCTACACTGGGAGGGACTTCGCCGCAGGAAAGGATCTTCATCCCTATAACCCGGCGGGGGGTCTCTTTTATGGCTTTCACTGCCGATTCCAGGGAAGGGTGGACATGAGCTCCCGTGGGGTTTAAAGGCGCCAGATAGGCGACTATATCCTTCACCTCCTCATCCAGTCGGGGGATGGTAACACCGGGGTTGTGGGTGGATACGCCGGGAGTAACCCCGTTATGACGGCATAGACGGCAAAATTCTTTTAAATCCTTGATATTTAATTTATCGGTTTCGAAGGCATGGAGAAAAACCGCCACCGTATTCAGTTTCTTGATCCATTCCCACTGGATCTTTTCATCTCCCGGCATCAGGGTGAATATAACGGGGAAGTTTTCCCCAAGAATCTGATACGCCTGCCAGCCCGCTCCCGCAATGGGGGGATAGGGAAGAAGGTGGGCTCCCTTATAGCCTTTTTTACAGAAATGAACCAGCAGCCGGGTGATATTTTCGGGGTGATTGAAGAATCTCTCAAAATAAAGCGGAGCCTTGTCGCCGAACTGCCGGGAGCCGCAAAAGGGCGAACAACCTATCATGAAAGGGGGTAATTCTTTTCCTTCGATTTCCAGCTTTTTCATTCGAATATCCTTATGGGGTTTTGGAGGGAGTTCCGTCGGGAGTGGAGCTTTCCTCCGGAGAAGGGGAGTCGGTGGCATCGGGAGGCGGGGATTCTTCTGGAGTTTCGCTGAATTCCGGAACGGGTTCCACCACGGGGTTGCCGTCGATGAGAGGAGAAGCTCCCTTGACGGTGGCGTTTTCCATGAATTCGTAATTAACCGCCCGGTTAAAGTCGATGCTTCCCCTGGCGTTGGGCAATCCCTCGATGTCCCAGATCTGCTGGATATTCTGCATATTCTTGATGACGTCTTCTTTTTGAGGAGCCCGACTCTCCTCCAGGGTCTTCAACCGGACGAATTGCAGCAGGGATTCCACCTCCTGGATGGTCTTGCCCGATTTCTTGGAGATGAGGCTCTTGGCAAGGCCGGGATTTTTTTCAATAAAGTCCACCAGTTCGAAATACGCGTTGACCACCTTCTGAACATCCTGGGGCCGCTCTTTAAGACAATAATTACTTACCGTTAAAACTTCAGAAATAGTCCAGTCTCCGTAGGAACCTGATGTGTCAATCAGAATTTTGTTTTTGTTGTCTTTAAGGATTTCGTCATTGAGATGGGGTTTGCTGATAAGGCAGGCATCCACCAGATTTCCGTCAACAAAGTACCTCATCGCCGTGGAAGTATCCGCCGCAGGAACCAGAGTGGTTTCCGCAGTAGCCATTCCCTGGCTGTTAAGAGCCTTGATCAGAAGAAAATGATCTCCGCTGCCGGGAACCACAGATATTTTCTTCCCTTTCAGATCCTTTATCTCCTTGATTTCATCCCGTACCAGCAGGGCGTCGCAGCCTCTGGAAACGGAAAGATCCGCCACCACAGCACCGGGATTATGCCGGGCAAAGCCTAAAACCGCCTCGGGAGAAGTGGAAACCGCCATATCCAGATTACCCGATGCCATCAGCATCCATCTTTCTCCCGGATCGGCAATGAAAACGGGTTTCAACTGAAAATCATTCCTGGGCAGGTAATAATCCAGAGCGTAAAACAACATGCCGATAGGACGGGAATCGATACCCACCGTGATAACCCTGGGATCATACTCCGGCGTGGGGGAAGCCTCCGGGGTGGGAGAAGGAGCTGGAACAGGCATAAAGAATTTCACATATACCCCCCCGCCGACGATTATAAGAAGCAATAAAATGATTATAGGTAATATAATCTTACTCTTACCCCTGCATTTCTTATAATATTTTAATTTTGTATTAAATTTGTTCATTATAGATTCACCCTTCTGACCTCAGACTCCTATCTCCGACGGTCTAACCTCTGTTTTCCATTATTCCTTTCACAATTTCCTCCAGGGTGTCGTACCACTGGTCCATGAGGGAGTTAATTTCATTCCTGAGTCTCTCAATCCGTTTTTCATCCCCGGCTTCTCCGATTTCGGCGGTTTTTTGTCTGATATTTATGACTATATCGGTAAATTTATCGACTTTTTCCTGATCCTGGGACAGAGCCAGAATTTCGTCAATAATCCGGGACTGCTCCCTGGTATAAACATCCAGCAGTCGCTTCACCTCTTCCGGTTTCAAGCGGGACTGAATGAACGCGTCGGTCAAATCGGCGATCTTATCAGCGTTTTCCTGAAACTGCTTCAATTTCTTTTCCATAATACCCCCCTCTAAACTCCTTCGGCTTTTTGGCGGTGGAATTCGGATTTTTTGTTATCCCCCATGAGAAGATAAAGAAGGGAAATCCCTTTATGAGCGGAAGGATTATCGGGTTCCAGCAGCAGGGCTTTCTCAAAACACCGGAAGGCGTCATCGAACCGTTTATCGTCGCTGTAGCAGAGGGCCAGGCTGATGAGGTTGTCGGCGTTTTTGGGTGTAAGCCGCACCGCCTGTTCAAAAGCCACGATAGCATCTTTTGTCCGTTCCATGTTACGAAAAATTTCTCCCAGCATGACGAAGGTTTCGGGATTATTCCGGTCAAAGTCCAGGCTGCGTCCGGCGGATTTGAGGGCTTTTTCGTAGTCTTTCATCTGGAAATAGACCAGTCCTTCCAGTTCGAAGGTTCTGCCGGGATTCTGTTGAGTTTCCTTCATTTTATCAAGAATCTCCAGGGCTTTTCTGTAGTCTCCCAGACTGATAAGGGACATGGCGTAATTATGAAGAGCGGGATAATGATCGGGATTTTCCATAAGTATCTCCTCGAAGGTCTGTTTTGCCTGTTGCCAGCGGTTCCAGGCCACATAAAGGTTTCCCAGGTTGAGCTTGTACTGGATCTCCCCCGGTTTCTTCTTTATGGCGTTTTTGAAGTGAATTTCCGCCTGACTGTGATTTTGCTGGGCAAAGAAAAGAACTCCCGTAATATCTTCCACCCGGGCGGAATCTCCTTCCAGGGCTTTTAATTTTTTCAAGAGGGATCCGGCGGTGGACAGGTGGTTGGAAGTTATTTCCTTAATAATTCTAAAGTAAATTTCCGAAGTTTTTTGTCCACTACTGGAAAACTTCATATAAAACGCCTCAGGTTCCCATGATTTTGAGCCAGACCTGCCGTTGCCGGGGCCCGTCGAATTCGGCGAAGAAGACTTTCTGCCAGGTTCCCAGCCGGAGTTTCCCCTCCCGGATGATGAGGAAGAGAGAAGCACCCACCAGGCTGGATTTGATATGGGCGGCGGAGTTTCCCTCGCTATGGGAGTACCGGTCTTCCCAGGGGATACATTTGTCCATTTGGCAGAGGATGTCTTCCACCACTGAAGGGTCTGCCCCCTCGTTGACGGTAACGGCGCCGGTGGTATGGGGGCAATAGACCACGCAGATGCCCTCCTTCACTCCCGATTCCCGGATTTTGTCCTGTATCTGCCGGGTTATGTCCACAAAGTCGTTTCTTGCGGAGGTTCTCACGGAGAAATCCATATTAACTATCCTCCCCTGGTTCTTCGGTTTTTTCCGACTGTTTGTGCTTATATATCAGATAGATGCGGGTCAGTCTCTCTTTCAGCAACAGAATGGCCAGATCGCAGTGGATCTTGTAAACGGGGAACATGTTATCCACGATGGGATGAAGGGTGAATTTCTTCAACCGGGCGATAATGGCTCCCACGAATTTGGCGTCCTTGTCGGTTTCCTGGAATACAAAATGGTTATTGAAATAATAGACCAGGGATTCCAGAGCCTGCATCTGAACCCATCCGCTGACATCGTCCAGTTTCTTGATGATGGCTACCAGAGCCACCCGGTCTTCCAGATGAGCCAGGGCTTTCAGGGCCTCTCTCCTGACCAGGTAGTGATCCGACAGCAGGGCTTCCTCCAGCTGACGATAAGCCTTGATGGATCCCACCTTGCCCAGAGCCTGGATGAAGGGGATCTGTTCATCGGTCTTGTTGGAGAGCATCTTCTGGGCATTGAAGGCGCTGACCAGGGTTCGGATGGCTTCATCGTCGCCGATCTCTCCCAGGGTAATTATGATGGCGGTTTTGCTGGTGAAGTTGAAATCGGGCCGGTTCATGAGTTTTTCCAGGAATTCCCGGTGTTTTATCGGATCCGCCACTCCCAGGGCGCGAATGTAGCCATCTACATAGCTGCTGTCGCTGCTGAGGGTTCTCTTGATGAGTTTTTCCTCTACGGTTATGTTGGAGACCCTGCCGATGGTTTCCGCCGCGAGGCGACGAACTTCCGCATCCTCGTTCTCCATCAGTTTGAATACCGTATCGATACACCGGGGATCCATGATCTCCTTCAAGGCTCTCAGTGCCGATTTTCTTACCTGGGGAATCTCGTCGGTGAGGGCGTGGATCAGGGTGGGAACCGATTCGGTTCTCTGGAGAATCTCCAGCACCGCCACGGTGAAGGTACGCAGCACTTTACTCCCCACCCGGTAGCTTTCTCCCAGGATGGAGATCTGATCCATATCACTGCCCGCCATGAAGGCTTTTTTCACATCGTTGAATATCATATAGATGGAGCTGATGCGGAAGGTTTCGATCTGTTTCACCGCGTTTTCCGGAGATAATCCGCAGAGGCGGCCCAGCGCGTAGGCTACCGACATCTTGACGTTTTCGTTGGGATCCTCCACGCATTGCATCAGGGTATGGAGTTCTCTTTCATCGCCCAGCTGGGCATAAACATTGGCAGCCGATTCGCGAATGGAAGGATTTTCATCCACCAGGGCTTCCTTGAGGAATCGCAGCAGGTCATCCTTGAGTTTGAACATGTCATAATAGAAGTTTCTTTCTCTGGGATCCTTGGGTTGGAACCGAGCCATTTCCAGGTGTTTCAGTATCCAGAAAAAGTCGAAACCGGTCTTGGATTTGGCGATTTCATACAAAACGTCCAGACTTTTGTCGGCGGCATGGAACGCCAGGGCTTTCACTACTTCCAGGAGAGCGGTTCCTTCCAGGCGGACGGCGGCTTTTTGCAGGGGAGGAAGAATATCGGGATAAAAGACCGGCACCATAGTGCACAGCAGTTTGAGAATCTTGGGATTGGTCTCGATCTTGAGCAGATGGATCAGGAAATCTATAAAATAGGCTGATCTGTGTTTGATGATAATATCCAGCAGATTGAATCTTTGCTTCCGATCCAGGGACATATAGGCGGCGGTCAGAATCTTGAAGCCTTCCTTCTCGATTTCCCGGTACCTTTCAACCTGTCCCGAATAGACGAAATAGAGGGCTCTCTCTTTCTTGTCGGTGGGTTGCCATTTCTTTTCCTTGATCAGCTGATCTATGGCGGGATCCTTGGTGGTAAAATAGAGGTTGAACACCTGATCCACCAGAGCGGACTCCTTTACCATCTTCAGGGTTGCCAGGGATTTGGTTTTCAATATTTCTTCGTTACTCTCCATGAGATCCGCCATAATCTTGATAACCTGGGGACCCAGGGACAGGCACTTTTCCAGTTGATCCGTCTTGAGATAAAATTTGACCTTATCTACTATTCCCTCGGGGGACCAGTTCATCTGGAGGATCAAATATCTCAGGAAAGGAGTCGGGTTTTCCAGGTAATAGGCGCATATCTCATCGATGACTTCGGGAGTTTTCTTATGATCCACATATTCGCTGACTTTTCTTCTCAGTTCGATGAGGGGGTTGTCTTCGGGGAATTCCACTTTCACCTTCTGAGCCAGCTGGGTGGCGATCTGAACCAGGAAGGTGGAGATACTCCGATAGTCCTCCTCCTTGAAAATTTTCTGGATATGGGGGACTTCCAGATAACCTCCCACCAGATCCGGGTCTATGTGTCTTTCCTTGAAGAAGGGTTTCAAAAATTGAGTTTTTAAATAGAAAAATATCTTGTCCCTGGGGGCATTGGGAGACCAGCTGTTTTTTACGATGAAATCTCCCAGAGTCTCGTTCCCTTCCCGGAGATAGACCTGGCATATTTCGTCGATGATGATGGGGTTGCGGATCATGGAAAGGCATTCGTGGGCTTCCTTCTGCATGGGGAATTTGGGGCTGATGAGCAGTTCCAGCACCTTCTTGAAATCCACATGATCCAGCATCTCGCATACCACATCATATTTTTCGAATTTCAGCAGGAACAGGAGTTTCTTAATCAGTTCCGGGGGATACCAGTCCTTTTGGTGGATGATGGTAAACAGATTCTCATTTTTGGTATTCAGGTATTTCTTGATGATCATCTGTTTGACAGTTTCCTCATCCCCGGCTCTGGGCAGCACCTTCTCGATGAGGCTCTTGGGATCCGAGATATCGATTTCCATGATAATATCCAGGATCTCCTCAAAATTCTCCGGATTTACCAGATTTTCGATCTCCTTGTCGGCGCCGATGTCTATATAGAACTGAAGTTTTTCCTTCATGTCGTGGGGAATGAATCCCGCTTCCTTTATAATCTTCCAGAGGCTTTTCTGTTTGTTTTTCTTGTAATATTCTCTTAAAGCCTTGATGGCTTCGGGGTCCTTCAGACTTTTGATGGCGTTGACCGCAAGGCTCTGAACCTCCGCGTCCTCATCCTTGGTAGATCTGACCAGATGGAGGATGGTTTCGGCGCTGCCGATCTCTCCCAGTCGTCGGACTGCCGATCTTCTGTTCCTGACCCCCAGGAAAAAAGTCGAATCCTTTAACTTTTCCGCCAGTTTCGCGATTTCTTCTGATGACGCCATAACTCGCCCCTTCTCTTTACTTCAGATTTGTCCCCTGTTCCGCAGGGATTTTGTCAACAGGATTAATTTATTCATAAGTCAAAATTATATCTCCCCAGGCTATATCCTTACTCTTGCACACAGGACACAGGGGGGGAATATCCTCCGATAACCGACCTCCGCAATAATCGCACTTGATGGCTTTCTGTAACGGAAAGGGACGGGGATGGGTCTGCTCCCGGTTGCATTGCTCACAGCGAAAAAGGGCATAGTTCTTACCTCCGCCTATATCTCCCTCATACCCTTTCCCGCAATTTTTACATGTGAATCTTATTCTTTTACCCATAACCGTCCTCCGAAAAAGAAATAGAAATATTTCCCGGACCTGTATCCCCGGATGAAAAAGTATTCCACGCGGCAACCCACAATCCTGCCGAACTTTTTTTATCAGTCGATCCCCATCAGGACATACCTACTCCAGGACGCGTAGGGTTTCTTCCGGTTCATTTCCAAAACCGCCTTTTGGAATGCCTCCGAGGGGGTTGATTTATCCCGGTTCATTATCCTGTAGAACTCCACCCAGAATCCCTGGTCGAAAGAAGTCTCATCGTCCCACAGATCCGCCACCACGTCGGAACATCCCGCCTTCATGAAGCAGCGGGCGAAACTTTCCATATCGTCCCCGGCGCTGACCGTTGCCAGGCCCGAACCGGGAAAGTCCAGCACCGCCAATTCCGCATTTATATCCATATCCGCTATTTCCGAATTGAATATGCCGAAATCCGCCGTAAACAGATCGGAAAAGTCCTGATGGGTTTCATTTACCTTACAATAGGGATCGTATATATGGATCCGTTCTTTTCCCACTGCTTCACGGAAGAAATTCTCTCTGGTAAAGTTGTTATTCACAAAGGACTTTTCCGGTTTTGCATGGAGAGGGATAATCCTTGCCGGAGTATCGCCCTTTTCATCTCCCGCCGACAGAGCAAAGAAGACCCCTCCCTGTCCCCGGGTTCTTTCGCCGGTTCTCTTTTTCATCTGATAGTAGGCGGAAGCCGAGGGGATAATCAACACCCGGTATTTTTCTATCAACATCCCCTGATTCGCCACCTGGAGGGTATGGAAGGGGAGCTGATGAAGGATCCCCTGGGGAGCTATAAAGAGCCGGGTCTTTTGGGGCAGGGATTTCACCGCTTCCTCTATTCCCAGAGTGCGGGCCAGATCCTGACTCCGGACGTCGAATAGGGTATCATTGTTATACTTTTTCAAAAGTCCCACATAATTATTCACCATACCCGTTATGTCGTTGCGGGAGACCTTCAGGTGAATCGATTTCAGGCTGGTGTTGGTCAGGATGAAGAG
>Ga0067045_1030374_pt1 | contig 15531 bp, 8 predicted proteins | sample TerdegcTABiofilm_FD_59184 | JGI IMG/M metagenome (GOLD analysis project Ga0067045, IMG submission 59184) | Combined Assembly of (Gp0054472, Gp0054536) Wastewater bioreactor microbial communities from Singapore -Terephthalate degrading...
CGGGGCTGCGTGGGCTGCCACGAGCCGCCGCAAACGGCACCGCCCCGCGGCCCGCTCTTGGCCTTGCAGCGTGCGCCTTCGGCCATCGCGCCGGGCCCCGACGGCACGCGGCCGTTTTCGTTTGCCCGCCTCGTCCAGCCCGTGCTCGACCGGCATTGCACCGGCTGCCACAGCAGCGGTCCGAAGGCCAAGGCCCAGCCGGCCCTCACCGGCGAGGCGCGGGGCGAGTTCTCCGTCTCCTACGAGAACCTCAAGCCGTCGGTCCGCTGGTACGAATGGGGCGGCAAGAGCATCGCCCAGGCCGCCACGTTTCCCGGACACGGCGGCGCCGAGGAAAGCCCTTTGATGAGGATCCTCGACGACGCCAATCACAAGGAGGCGCTCGGCGCGGAGTCCCAGGCGCTCGGCGCGGGTCTCCTGACCCCGCCGACTGTCGGACCGCAGGTCTCCTCCGGCTCGGGAGACCTTCGGTCGTCGTCTGTGCGGGGTCAGGAGACCCGCGCACAGCGAGTGGCCTCAGCGAAGATGTCGGCCGAAGATCGGCTCCGCCTCGTGATCTGGCTCGACGGAAACGCCCCGTTTTACGGCACCTATAGCGTCCCGGAACGTCTCGCCCAGCACCGTGGGGAGGCGATCCCGCCGCCGGCGGTGCAATAGGTTTGGAGCCCAGCCGAGGGCGGCTGGGCCACACAGCGTAATTCACTCGGAGCATCCCCTATGAATCGCACACTTCTCCGTCTGGTCGTTCCGGCGATTCTCACCGTGGCCGCGTTGGTTCTTGCCTCGGCTCCCGCCAGGGGAGCCGATCGGATGACTTCGCTCGATCTTCGCCAGGTGAAGGTCGGCGGCGAGATCGGCCGACGGATCGACGTGACCATCGAGAACAACCTGCTGAAGCTCGACGTCGACAAGGATTTTCTAGGACCGTTTCAAGAGAAGAAGGCGAAAGACGGGTTCGTGGGGCTGGGGATGCTGCTGGACGCCGCGGTCCGGCTGGCCGCTTCCAGCGGGAATCCGAAGGCGGTGGCGTTGAAACGGCACCTGATCGCGGAGGCGATTCGTGCCCAGGAGCCCGACGGATATCTCGGCATGATGGCTCCCAAGAGCCGGATGTGGCAGCTTTGGGATATCCACGAGATCGGCTACCTGATCTACGGCCTGACGAGCGATTTTCGATTCTTCGGGGAAAAGGAATCGCTTGCTGCGGCACGCAGGCTTGCCGATTACATCCTGGCCCATTGGTCCGACAAACCGGATTGGCAGCCGAGTGGCATCACGGTCCACATGGCCGTGACCGGCCTGGAGCGGACGCTGCTCACGTTGAGCGACGTGACCGGCGATCCGAAGTATCGGGCGTTCTGCGTCCGGCAGCGCAAGCTGCCGGAGTGGAACCTGGGGATCGTGGTGGGCCGTTGGGGTGCGATCGAAGGACACGCCTACGCCTACTTCGCCCACTGCCTGGCCCAGCTTCAGTGGAACCGGACCGAGCCGAACGAGAAGCTGCTCGCTCCGACCCGCCGGGCCATGGACTTCCTCACCCGGCGCGACGGCCTGGTGGTGACCGGCACGTGCGGCGACCACGAGTGCTGGCACGATAGCCAGACCGGGACGATCAACCTGGGCGAGACCTGCACGGTGGCCTACCTGATCCGCGTGCTCGACGACCGCCTCCGCGCGGAGGGCGATCCGTGCTACGGCGACATGATGGAGCGGGCGATCTACAACGCCCTGTTCGCCGCCCAATCGCCCGACGGCCGGCAGATCCGCTACTACACGCCCTTCGACGGCCCGCGGTCGTATTTCAAAGGCGACACCTATTGCTGCCCGAACAACTATCGCCGGATCGTCAGCGAGTTGCCGTCGCTGGTCTACTACCGGTCGGAGGGCGGGCTGGCGGTGAACCTCTACACCGCGTCGTCGGCGGGCGTGACGCTCGAAGGCGGCACAACCGTCAAGGTCCGGCAGGAGACCGAGTATCCCAGTTCCGGCCGCGTGGTCCTGCACGTGGACCCCTCCAAACCGGCCCCGTTCCCCGTCCGTCTGCGGGTCCCGCGGTGGTGCGCCGCGGCCAAAGTGACGGTCAACGGCGGGCCGCTGGGACAGCCGGCAAAGCCGGGCGAGTTTCTCACAATCCGGCGCGAGTGGAAGCCGGGCGACCGCGTCGAGATCGACATGCCCATGCCGTGGCGGTTCGTCGCGGGACGCAAGGCGCAGTCGGGAAGCGTCGCGATTCTCCGCGGGCCGGTGGTGTACTGCCTGAACCGGACGCGGCACAAGGACCTCGCCGGCGCGGACCTCCGCCTCCTGACCCTCGTGCCTTCCTCGCCCGAAGGGCCCGTGAAAGACGATTCGATCCGTCCCGGCGGCACGGCGTGCAAAGTCCAGGCATGGTCCGCCGGCGCCTGGTATCCGCACAGCCGGCCGGACCGAAGTCTTCTCCTGACCGAATATCCCGATCCGTCGGGCGAGGCGGTCTATTTCCGCGTGCCGAATCCGCGGGCGAAGGAGATCCTCAGCGATGAGTTGATCGTTCCGGAATAGCCCGGCTGTCATGCCTGTGCCTGGCGTCGGCGTGCCGGGAGCGATGCGGGATGTAGAGGACATCCGGCGGAGGCGTCGCCGGGTCGATCCGAACGCGACGGCGTACCGATACATCGCAGAACGAGTACCACAATAGGAGAACCCAGTGAGAGAGCTTTTTGCATTTGCGGCCCTTGTCGGATGGGCCGTCGTCGCTTCAACGGGCGAGGCGGCCTCGCCCAAGGGCCACCCCGATGCGTCGGCCTGGGACAACCTCTTTGCCGCCGACTTGTCCGACGCCGCTTACCCCAAGGGCATCTGGTCGGTCTCCGACGGAGTGCTCACGGCCACCGAAGACAAGTGCATCTGGACCAAGAAGGAGTACGAGAACTTCATTCTCGATCTCGAATTCAAGAACGCCCCGGGAACCAACAGCGGCGTGTTCGTCTATTGCAGCAACATGGAGAACTTCATTCCCAACTCGGTGGAGATCCAAATCGCCGACGACTTCGCCGACAAATGGGCCAAGAGCCCCAAGACGTGGCAATGCGCCGCCATCTTCGGGCACCAGGCCGCCTCGAAGAGCGCCGTCAAGAAGCCCGGCGAGTGGAACCGGATGACGATCACCTGCAAGGGAACCAAGATCTGCGTGGTGCTCAACGGCGAAGAAGTGACGAAGGCCGACTTGAAGGAGTGGACCTCGGCCAAGAAGAACCCGGACGGGAGCGACATCCCGCCGTGGCTCAGCAAGCCGATGGCCGACCTGCCCACCCGGGGACATGTCGGACTCCAAGGCAAGCATGCGGGGGCCCCGATCTACTTCCGCAATCTCAAGATCAAGAAGATCGAGTAGGGAAGCCTTGTCCGGCGCCGGCACAGGCCGGATAATCGGAACATTCCCCCACCTTGAGATCGCCGGGTGGGTGGAACGCCCAGAGTCTTCGATGGGCGTGGCTTCAATTTGGCGACCGACCAGCCACGCCCTTCGCAAAGCCTCAGGGCGTGCCACCCTACCGCGATTCCTCGGGCAGCGAAACCAACCTACGTACACCACTTCACAGGAGTCTTTTATTATGAGTGATCGCAAGAAGAACGTCGCGTCGCGTCGCGAGTTCCTGGCCAACACGGGCCGGGTGGTCGCGGCCTCGGCCTTGGCGGGGGTCGCCGTACCTCACGTCCATGCCGCGGAGAGCAATACGATCCACATCGCCTTGGTCGGTTGCGGCGGCCGGGGCACCGGGGCGGCGGCCAACGCGATGTCGGTCAAGCGGGGGCCCGTCAAGCTCGTGGCCATGGCCGACGTCTTCGAGGGCCGCCTCAAGGGCAGCTACGGGAACCTGAAGCAGTCGTTCGGCGACAAGGTCGACGTGCCCGACGACCGCAAGTTCATCGGCTTCGATTCCTACAAGAAGGCCATGGACTGCCTCAAGCCGGGCGATATCGCGATCTTCGCCACCCCGCCGGCGTTCCGCTGGGTCCACTTCACCTACGCCATCGAAAAAGGCCTCAACGTCTTCATGGAGAAACCGGTGACGGTCGACGGCCCGACCAGCCGGCGCATGCTCAAGCTCGCCGAGCAGGCCGGGGCGAAGAATCTCAAGGTCGCCGTCGGACTGATGTCGCGTCACAGCCGCGCCCTTCAGGAACTCCACGAGCGCGTCCGCAACGGCGAGCTCGGCGACATCATCATGATGCGCGGTTACCGCATGGCCGGCCCGATCGGCTTCTTCTCCTCGCTGCCCAAGCCGCCGGACATCAGCGAGCTGCTCTACCAGATCCAGCGGTTCCACAGCTTCCTCTGGGCCAGCGGCGGGTGTTTTAGCGACTTCTACATCCACCATATCGACGAGCTCTGTTGGATGAAGGACGCCTGGCCGGTCAAGGCCCACGCCCTGGGCGGCCGCCACTACCGCCAGAGCCCCGACGGCGTCACCTACGTCGACCAGAACTTCGATACCTACGCGGTCGAGTACATCTTCGCCGACGGGTGCAGGTTCCTCATGGACGGCCGCTGCATGGCCGGTTGCCACGACATCTATTCCAGCTACGTCCACGGCAGTAAGGGCATGGCGATCGCCGCCAAGCACGGCGACTGCGGACTGCCTTCGAGCATCTACAAAGGCCAGAACCCGGATCCGGCCGCCATGCTCTGGGAATCGAAGCCCCCGAAGGATCAGCGCGACCCCTATCAGAACGAGTGGAACGACCTGATCGACGCCGTGCGCGACGACAAGCCGTACAACGAGGCCAAGCGGGGCGTCGAGGCCAGCCTCGTGACCTCGATGGGCCGCATGGCCGCGCACACCGGGCAGGAGATCACCTACGAACAGATCCTCAACTCGGACCATGAGTTCGCCCCCGGGCTGGCTGAACTCACGATGACTTCCGACGCGCCGCTGAAGGCCGGGCCGAACGGCCGATACCCCGTGCCGCAGCCGGGCATCGTCACCAAGCGGGAATACTAACCGCGCGTTTCGAGAGCGTCCCACTTCGATTTACGGGACAGGGAAGCCCTATCGTAGGTTCCAAGCCCACGGGTTGCAACCCGTGGGCTTGCTTCTCTTTGCACTGACGAACAAGGCGTAGCTATGGATCAGAATTCGCGGCAAGGCACCGGCATTGACGGACTCGACACGCTGCTCGGCGGCGGACTGCTGCCGGGCACGCTCACGGTCGTCGTCGGCTCGGCGGGCATCGGCAAAACGCAACTCGGGCTGCAATTCCTGCACGCCGGCCGGCGGCAGGAGGGGGAGGGCGGGATCGTCTTCGACATGAGCTCGCGCGGCGATTCCCAGAACCACGCCGACTACGCCCGGCGACTCTTCGGCTGGGAACTCGACGCGATCGCACCGCAGCAGCACGTCCCGCTCGACGGCTTCTTTTCGCCCGAGCGCCGCCACGGCGACTACCTCCACGTGTTCGACCAGGCCGGGCGTCGGGTGAGCCGCCGCGATCTCGATTTCGACGCCCAGCTCGATTGGAAGGCCGAGTTGACCCGGCGTCTCCACTGCTCGATTGCGTTCTTCTACGGCAATTTCGTCCGCGGGGTCCGGCGCGCCTTGATCGACGGCATCGAGCCGGTGGATCGGCCGAGCGACTCCATCCAGTTGGAGCTATTCGAATACGTGTACCATCAGATCCTCCGGAAGGACCCGGAGTGGGTGGCGAGGGATTTTTTCCGCGAGCATTTCCGCGAGAACACCGCGTCGGTGGCGGCCCACCTCTACGCCCCGGCCCGCATCGGCTGCATGCTCCTCCAAACCGCCCACGAGACTTCGCTCGACGCGCTCCTCGAACGGCCCCTGGAGGAAGGCGATTTGCTCAGCAATGCCAACACCGTGATCTATATGGGCAAGATCCGCGAGGGGAAGACGTTTCGCCGCGCCATGTACGTCGGCAAGCACCGCGGCAGCGCCTGCGCCGACGAGATCATCCCCTACCAGATCGACGAGCACGGGATCCGGCTCGAGGCGTAATGCTCCGTGAGTCGTGCTTTGATGTGTGGCACAGCCGAGGGCGGCTGTGCCACATGGGATCATCGCTTCATCCATCAGAGTCCCACCGGCATTCTCGCTGTTTCTTGGTGGGCCTGCGCCTCGCTTGTCCCACCCTACGCGTTCCGCAACGGCAACTACTTCCCGGCGCCCCGCATGCGGACGACGAGGTCGTCCCACGGTTCGTCGCCCTTTCGATCCTCTTGGCCCTTCCCGCCGTCGTCCTTGCCGTTGACGCCGACACTGTAGAGCAGGTACCCATCCCCTTCCCGCCGGTAGTGCAGATCGGCGTCCACGAAGATGTCCTTGGGCACTTGGGCAACGTACTTCGGTGCCAGGTCGGCGAGCTTCGTCGGGTAGGCCCCGTGATCGGCTCGGTGCGAGGCCAGGGCGAAGGCGAGTTTGACGAGATCGAATCGCATCACCGCAAGATCGTCGGCATCGGCAACCCGCGCGGCCGTCGACAGGAACTGGACCACGAAGGCCTCGCCGACTCGGCGAGAAATCGCCTGCCGAGGGCCAGCCAGCGCCGACCGGGCGAGGGACTTCATATCCCTCACGTCCTCCGCCAACTTGTCGAGATCTTCGTCGATCTTGCGAATCGCCTCCTTGCGCTCGCCCCGGCTCGGCTTGCGGTAGGCAGCGACGAACCGGTCGCAGCAGGAGTTGTCCATGCGGAGGATCTCGTCCCAGTCGATCATCGCGTCGCCGAGGGAGTCGACAAGCTGCTTGATCCACATGCCAACCCCCTTCATCGTCAACAGGTAGGCAAACTCCGCGAGCCCCTGCCGAGCCCCCGTCGATACGAAGTCGAGGGAGAGAAATCGCTCGCCGAGATCGAACGCGGCGGCCAGATCGACGAGGGGTGGGAGGTTGCCCAGGTCGTTCCGCATCTTCACCGCCTGGGCCGCCGTGAGCCGGGCGTGTTGCAGCAAGACTCGATCGCCCGAGCAGGCCATACCCTCGATGGCCATGGCGACCAGGGCGTCGACCAGCATCGGCCGCTGCCCCACCAGGCGGGCCAGCCGGTGGCAATTCAGGAGATCCTCCCAAGCCTCGTCGGTCTTCCCTTCCTCGACTCGGAGCATTGCGCGTGTGAACAGTCTCCGGGCAAACTCGCGGTATTGCTGGATCGCAGGCAGAGCCTCGGCAATCACCGCGACCATGTCCGTGGACGTCATGGGCTGGTAGCATCGCGGACGCTTGCACGCCTCGGCTAGAATCGCCAGCGGCTTTTCATTGGCCGCAAGCCAGTCGGCGAGCACCGGGAAGTCCTTCCTGGACCACGGCCGCTCCGTGGCCTGGGACTCCTGCTTCGAGAACGCCTCCATGACTTCCTCGCCTGCCTTAGGCCGAGGGAGCTTGCCGGCGTCTTGCAGGCGATTGACATACGCGTCGAGTGGGACGAAGTAATCGCCCTGCTCCGGCAGCGGCGGGATGCCGAGCATCTTGAAGAACCGCTCCCGATTCGCCTTGGGGATTTCGGCCGGTCCCGTGACCTTCCAGAAGAGCACCGCGGCGTTGTTCTCGGGCGTCACCCCTCGGCTGCAACGCTCGTTCAGCGCGGCGACGTAGTCGACGTAGCCGTCCTTTCTCAGCGGCCCGGTGATGTAGGTCGTCTCCCTGGAAATCGTCACCTTGACGCGGTGCTTCTTGGTGGGCTTCCCGGCCTGCTTTTCCGCAGGCGCTTCCTTGCCTGCCTGCGTTTCCGCGCCGAGGCCCGGGAGAACGGCTTCCAGCGTGAAAACCGCCGCGAGCACGACGGTCCAGCGAATGGCGGCATGAGCTTGAAGGATGGTCATCACGGCGATCTCCTTGAGGATGAGGATCGACCGAAAGGCAAGAACCTGGTGTGGTGATTCACATCGAGGGGCTCCTATTCCAGAGCATTTGCCCTGCTGTTTCGTCCCGGAGGGACAACTGAAAGGAGGGACTTCCAGCCACCGCCCCTGGGCGGCTGTCCATTTCTGCCCTCCACCGATAGACTACACTGTGGAATTCGAGCCGCCCTCACCCCCTGCCCCTCTCCCGCGGACGGGAGAGGGGAGTTGGAGGCGGACAGGCAATTCGAGGACGAATCTACTACTTTCTATTCGGTGAAGCCCATGGATTATTACCGGGTTGCGTTGCTGGCGGCGTGTGGTTCGGCCGTGCTGGCGGCCGTTTCGTGGGGTGCGGACGCCTCGGAGCGGGCCCCGCAGGTCGCGTGGTTCAAAGAGTCCGCCGCCAAGCTCGAAGGCGAGCTGGTGGCCAAGTACGGCAAGGGCCAGCGCGGCCGGGTCCGTCGCGGGCTGGATCAGGTCGGCGAGTTCTGGCGGGCCGAGGACGGCGACGCCGCGGCCTTCGCCGAGTTCGTCCGCCGCAACTTCGCCGGCGATCAGGCCACGCTCGATGGCCTGTTTCTCCGGTTCCAACGCCTGCTGGAGAAGATCGACGGCCACTTCACCGAGCTGCGCTACGAGTTCCGCCTCCAGGCCGACCTGGACCGCGGTCCGGTGCTGCCGTTGGACGAGTCCTTCGCCGGCTACGAGCCCGGCGCCCACCTGAACGACGATCTCTTCACCAACAAGATCGCCTTCGTCGTCCTGTTGAACTTCCCGCTCACGACGCTCGACCAGCGGCTCCGCGACGGGGACCGGTGGTCGCGGCGTCAGTGGGCCGAGGCGAGGCTCGCGCAGCGGTTCGACAAGCGGATCCCGGCCGAGGTGATTCAGGCGGTGGCCCGAAGCCAGTCCGACGCGGAACTCTACATCAGCGAATACAAGATCTGCATGCACCATTTGCTCGACGCCGAGGGCCGGCGGCCCTTCCCGCCGGGCCTCCGCTTGATCTCGCACTGGAACCTCCGCGACGAAATCAAGGCCCAGTACGCGGCCGGTGCGGAGGGGCTCGCTCGGCAGCGAATGATCCAGCAGGTCATGGAGCGGATCATCGACCAGTCAATTCCTAAGGCCGCGATCAACAATCCCCAGGTCGATTGGAGCCCGCGGAGCAACGCCGTGAAGCCCTCGACGGCCGACGATCTCGGCTCGCCGGCCCCGGCCGGCTTGAAAGTGACGGCGGCGCCCGAGCCCGATACCCGCTATGCCTTGCTGCTGGCCGTGTTCCGGGCCCAGAAGAAGGCCGATCCCTACTCGCCGACCGCGCCCACGCTCATGGCCCGGCGGTTCGAGGACGACCGGCAGATGAGCGAGGCCCGGGTCCGCGGGATGCTGGAGCAGGTGCTCGGGTCACCCGAGTTGGCGGCGACGGGCCGGCTGATCGAGCGGCGATTGGGCCGGGCGCTGGAGCCGTTCGACATCTGGTACAACGGATTCCGCCCGCCGCAGACGCGTCCCGAATCGGAACTCGACGCGATCGTGCGCAAGCGGTATCCCAATGCGGCGGCCTTCCGCGACGACATGCCGAGGCTGCTGGTGAAACTCGGCTTCACGCCCGAGCGTGCGGCCTATCTCCAAGCCAACATCGACGTGCAGGGGGCCCGGGGCGCCGGCCACGCGATGGGCGGGGCCATGCGCGGTCAACTCGCCCGGCTCCGCACGCACCTCGACGCCGACGGCATGAACTACAAGGGCTTCAACATCGCCCTGCACGAGCTGGGCCACAACATCGAGCAGACTTTTTCGCTCAACGAGGTCGACGACACGTTGCTCGCCGGCGTGCCCAACACCGCGTTCACCGAGGCGCTGGCCATGGTGATGCAGGGCCGCGACCTGGAGGCCCTCGGTCTGGCCCCGCCCGACCCCCGCGCCGAAGCCCTCAAGACGCTCAACGACTTCTGGGCCACCGCCGAGATTTCCGCCGTGGCCCTGATCGACATGGCCGTGTGGCACTGGATGTACGAGCATCCCGAGGCCGCGCCGGCCGAGTTGAAGGCCGCGACCCTGGCCATCGCGCGTGACCTCTGGAACCGCTACTACGCCCCGATCTTCGGTTGCCGCGACGCGACGCTCCTGGCCGTCTATTCCCACATGATCTGCGAGGTGCTCTACCTGCCCGACTATCCGATCGGGCACCTCATCGGCTTCCAGATCGAAGAGCATCTGCGCAAGAGCGGGCCCTTCGGCGAGGAGTTCGAGCGGCTCGCAAAGTTCGGCAACGTGGCCCCGGACCTCTGGATGAAGAGCGCTACCGGCGCCCCGGTTGGGGCCGAGTCGCTCCTGGCGGCCACGAAGCGGGCCCTGGACGAAATCGCGAGGTGACGCGGCATGGAGTGTCCCGTAGCTTTCGGAGTGCGGCGACCCGTCGTCGCAGTCCAAAACACGTGAGCGTCGCTGCGTTCCGGCCGCCCTACGGCCCGGAGTCCCGGCCGTCGCGGCTGGGGCGCAGGGACTCGGCCTGGCGGGCGGCTTCGGCGGCGGCTTGCTCGTCGCCTATGCGGCGCAGCAGGTCGGCCAGACGCATGTAGTTGTAAGCGAGCACGCCGCGGATCGGCGCGTTGGGATCGCGCGCGATCGCTGCCTGGAGCGACGCGATGGAGCCTTCCAACATCGAGCGGGCCTCGGGCAGTTTTCCCCGTTGCTGGAGCAGTCCGGCCAGCAAGTCCTGGATGATCGCCATCGAGAAACGATAGAAGGAGGTGCGAGGAAAACGCCGTACCAGCGCCGACTGTGAATCGAACGCCTTCCGGAGCATCGCCTCCGCGCCCGTCGGGTCGCTCAGCCAGAGGAGGCCCGCCAGCCGGAGACGGATGTGCACCTGCGAGGCGGCGTAGTCGGGCACATTCGGATGCTCCGCGACGAGTTCCTCGGAGATCGCTAAGGCCTTTTCGAGCATCCCGCGGGCCTGCTTCTGGGCTGCCGGGTCGGTCGCCTCTCGCGAAAAGGGCCGCAGGTTCGCCTGCATCGCGTATGTCTCGCTCAAATCGTAGCGGTAGTCGGGGACGTCCGGGTATTCGGCAACGAGGGCCTGGAGGATCTTGGTTGCCCGCTCCATACTCTCCGACGTGATGCTCTCGCGGTGGCCGAACCCATGGAACGAGGCTTCGCGATAGCAGCGGGCGAGCAGGTGACGGTAGTCGGGCACGGCAGGATGGCTGGCAACGAGTTGCTCCAAGAGCGCGATGGCCTTTTGCAGGTTCCGGTCCCGGTCGTCGGAGTCCCAGCCGGGGAAGCGTGGTCGGCCGGCCGACTCCGGCCTATCGGGCGGCGGGCCTGCCTCGCCCTTCTCGGGGCCGGGACGCTCCGGCGGCGGCCCGATCGGCCCTCGATCCGATCCCGGCGGGCCTCGGTGTCGGCCTCGCGGCCCGCCGAGCGAAAGCGGGAAAGGCCCCGGCGACCGGCCGGGTCCCCGGCCCAAGTAGTAGTGGGTCCGCGCCAACTCGTACTGATACTGAGGGTTCGCCGTCGACTGCGCCGGCGCGGCTTTCAAGGTCTCCAACGCCTCCTGGTAGGATCTCCGACCCGTTTCCCATTCGTTCAAGGCGGTGCAGACATTGCCGAGCTCATTCTGGATCCGTGCGATCTCCGTGCGGAGATCGGCATCGGCGCCCGAGGCGGCCGGACGCCGGTACAACTCGATCGCCCGGAGGTACGCGGCTTTGGACTCCTCGTACTGCCCCAGGCGTTGGCGGATGTCGCCCACGCGGCGGTTGGCCTCGGCGATCTTGCGGCGGAGCTTCGCATCGTCGCCGCTCTCGCCGGCCAGGCGGTCGTAGAAGGCGAGCATGTGCTCCAAGAGGGCCGCCGCCTCCTTCGACAGCACGGGCTGGACCGGCACCGTGATCTGCTCGTCCGAATCGCCGACGACCGTCAGCGTCGACGCCGACGGGATGCGGTCGGGGGCGAACTGCCCGAAAATGTTGTCGAGGGCCTCCAACGCCAACGCCGAAACGGCTTCCGCCTTTCGTCGCTCCTGGGCCGTGCGCACGTAGCCCGCAGTCGTCACGGCCGCAAACAGGATCAGCAGCACGAACGTGCTCGCCGTCAGGGCGGCGACGAGCCGGTTGCGTCGCGCCCATCGCCAAAGCCGCTCGACCGCCGACGCCCGGCGCGCCGCAATCGGCCGGTCTTCCAGGAAGTTGCGAAGGTCGGAAGCCAGATCGCCGGCCGATCGGTAGCGATCGGCCGGGTCGTGCGCGGTCGCTTTGAGGACGATCGTCTCCAGGTCGCGTGGGATCGAGGAATTGATCTTCCGCGGGCGGACCGGCTCGCCGTGCGTGATCATCCGGACGAGGCTGCTGCGATCGGTGTCCTCAAAGGCCGGGCGAAGCGTCAGGAGTTCGTAGAGAGTCAGGCCGAGGCTGTAGACGTCGCTGCGAGGGTCCGTCTGGCCCGCAAGCTGCTCCGGGGCCATGTACCGCAGCGTGCCCACGACGGCGCCGGTCTGCGTCACGTTGTCCTGCTCCATCGCCTTGGCGAGTCCGAAGTCGGTGATCCAGACCACGCCCTGCGAGTCCAGCAGCAGGTTCGCCGGCTTGACATCGCGGTGCAGCGTGTGGTGGGCATGGGCGTACTGGAGGGCGTCGGCCACTTGGAGGCCGATGACCGCAACGCTCTGCCAATAAGGGGGACCGAGCCGCCACGTTTCGGGGCGGGAGGACGTAGCTCCCGGGTCGCTCCCGGCCGGCCGGGCGCCTTCGTCGGCCCGGACGCCGTGGGAGCCCGACGGCTTCTCCCCGCCCTCGGTGACTGCGAACGAGAAGGGAGGAGTGACCGCCGCCTCAGCCCGCGGCACATTCAGACTCTCCACAGAACCGGACGACGATGCGGCGAAGTCGCGAGAAAGGCTGAACTGCCCCCGGACCAGCAGTCCCGCCAGGCGGACGGCCTCCGCTCCGGAGGGCGGGGCCGGCGGCCTCTCGCCCCGGTCGCCTCCTGAAGGCGCTTGGGCAGGGCTGCCTTGCTGGAGTTCGGCAAGGATCGAATCCAGCCCGACCCCCCGGATGAGCTGCATGACGATGTAGTGGTAGCCTTCCTGCTCGCCGACGCCGAACACCGGAACGATGTTGCTGTGGTGCAGACGTGCGGCGGTCTGCGATTCCCGCTGGAAACGCTGCAACTGCCTGGAGTTCAGGAGCGACTGCCGAGGCAGGACTTTGACGGCCACATGCCGGCCGAGCGACTCCTGGAAGGCCTCGTAGACGATCCCCATGCCGCCGCGGCCGATCTCGCCGAGGATACGGAAATCGCCGAGGCGATCCAACGTCAGCGCGGCCAACGGCGCCCGGCCACCGCTCGCCTCCGCCTTGTGGACCTTGAGTTGCTCCATGGCGGCAATCGTGGGGAAAAGCTCCTCGATCTCCTCGGCCAACTCGGGATGCTTCGCCGTGTACTCCGAGATCGAAGGACGTTGCCCGGACCGCTGCCGCTCGACGAATTCGGCGGCGAGCACTTCCAGAGGATCGCGTTGATCATCCGTCTGGGGCATCTTGACTCCCCTCGAAGAAACCCGGCACATGAGACAGGACGCCGCGAAGACGCTTGATCGCGCGGACGTAGCGGATGCTGGCGGCCTTCTGCTGGATGCCCAGGATCTCCGCGACCTCGCTGTTGGTGAGTTCCTCAAAGTGCCGCAGCGCCAGGATTTCCTGGTCGATCGGCTCCATGGCCGCGACCGCCTGCTCAACCTGCGTGAGCATCTCCGCACGGACGGCCGCCCGGCTCGGCGAGGTGAAATGCCCCACGAACTGGGCCGCCAGGGAGGCCGACGTGGCTTGGGGATAGCGGCAGCCACCGACGACCACTTCCCGGTCGGCATCCCGCATCTGAGTCCCCAAGTGATGCCGGTGTACGTCAGTCAATGTCTGCATGAGGATCATGCGCATCCAGACAAAAGGAGAAAACGATCCGTCGCCGTAATGCTCAAGGCGGGAGGCGGCCGCCAGATAGGCCTCTTGCAGGACGTCGTCCGGATCCACCCGACCCATCAGACGGCGGTCCATCCGGAAACTGACCATGCGCCACAGGCGATCCCGATACTGGGCAAACAACGCCGCCAGCGCGTCACGGTCGCCGCATTTCAAACGGGTCGATAGTTCATTGGAGTCCGCAAGGCTGTCCGTCACGGAAGACCCCCCTGTAGGGAAACGAAAACACCTCTGCTGATTCTACAAGGGAATCTGTCAGATTTCCGGTACCCGAAACAAAGAATTCCGTGAGTGTTCAGCGGAATGAAGTGCGAAACCGGGAAGGGAAAAGGGAAAGCTTTGGAGAAATGGGAAAGGAACAGGAGAGGGTTCCCATTCAGAATTCTGGTTCATCCGACTCAAGAATGCGCGACCCCCGTGAATGCGGGGAAGTATGATGCCTCTTCTCTGTTCGCCGCCAAGGCACCGTCAACTTGGAAAACCCGGATGAACAGAGAAGAGGCACCATACTTCCTTCCCTTCGCCGACCGGCGTGGCATATCCGGAAGACGGATGGACGCGTGCTTCAGTCGGATGAACCATTGATACCAATCTGGACTGCGGCGACCGGACCCGTCCGAGGGTTGGGGTGTTCTCGCTTTTCCGATTTCGTTCGACGACGACGCCTGCTACGGAACGTCCAGATCGAACCTGCGCCTGTAGACGAACGTTGGCAATTCCCGTTTAGCACGTCGGATCAGGCCGCGTCGGCCTCGCGTTTCAGAAACGGCTCTTCGGTGTTCTCGCCTGCAAGGAGCAGACCATGGGTAGTTCGATTCGTGTGGTTGGGATAGCGTTTATGTGCATGGGGCTGCTTGCCCTGGGATCGGTGGTGTTGGCTCAGCCAGGTCCGGGTGGGCCCGGCGGCCCCGGCGGTCCGGGTGGCCCTGGCGGGCCCGGTGGGCCTGGTTTTGGTCCCGGACCTGGGATGATGATGGGTGGCGGACCGGGGGGCGGCCCGGGGGGAGGCTCGATTGCCGGGCAGTATGCCCGTCTGCTCAACTCCCCCACCGTGCAGAAGGAACTGGAACTCGTCGACGATCAGAAGGCCAAGATCGCCGAGGCCGGTCAGAAGGCCCAGGCGGCCATGCGGCAGATGTTCTCAGGCATGCGTGACCTGAGCGAAGAGGAACGACGCGCGAAGATGCAGGAGATGGGCAAGAAGATGGCTGCTCAGGCGGAGGAAGCGCAAAAGGCCATCGAGGAAATCCTGCTGCCTCATCAATTGGAGCGACTCAAGGGAATTGCGCTCCAGGTTGCCGGGGTTCAAGCCCTCACCGACAAGGAGATCCAACAGGATCTCAAACTGACGGAAGAGCAGATCGCCAAGATCAAGTCGATCCTCGAAGAAACCGGCAAGAAGATGCGCGAGTTGTTCGGCCAGGGGGGGCAGGGAGAACGGCCCGACTTCCGGACGATCGGCCCGAAGATGCAGGAGATCCGCAAGGATTCGGAGAAGCAACTTCTTGAGGTTCTCACCGAAGATCAGAAGGCTTCGCTTGAGAAGATGAAAGGTGAGAAGATCGAGATTCCGGCCTCGGAACTGCGTGGCCGTGGCGGGCCCGGCGGCCCGGGTGGACCCGGTGGTCCTGGCGGCCCCGGTGGCCAGGGCCGCCCCCGCGGCGGGAATGGCCAACGCGGTTTCGGCGGTCCCGGCGGACCCGGCGGCGG
>Ga0067045_1030377_pt1 | contig 15528 bp, 10 predicted proteins | sample TerdegcTABiofilm_FD_59184 | JGI IMG/M metagenome (GOLD analysis project Ga0067045, IMG submission 59184) | Combined Assembly of (Gp0054472, Gp0054536) Wastewater bioreactor microbial communities from Singapore -Terephthalate degrading...
ATGGCGGCTATAGCCTGGAAATACAACCCGGCGCCGTCGCGCAGCGGAATGTTTACGCTGGCGTCTACCAGGCCATCCTCGGCGGAGAAATTGGCCGGAACGTGTATCTGGGCGCGGGCGCAGTGGAGCTGAAGGGCGATATTGGGGGAGATGTTACCATCGATTTCGGCCCTGGCGAAGAAACTACCAGCGGGCAGCCCCCGGTCTTCTTCTTCCCTGGCATGAACATCGAAATGCCCAAGCCCATCCAGCCGGGGTTGCGCGTCAGCCCAGATGCCAGGATTGGCGGCAAATTGACTTATACCGCCAGCAGCGAAAGCCTGGCATCCATTGACGCCAAACCTGTCGGAGGCATAGTTTACCAAACCCCCGTACCTCAGGAAGTAAAAGAAGGGAAAGAACCCGCAGCCAAGCCCGTCAAAGCGAATCTTATCACCCCTTTGGTCAACTGGGTCCTCCAAACCCTTCGCAACCTGGTAACCTTACTCATTCTGGGAGGTCTGGCAATCTGGCTGCTGCCTGAATTGCTCAAACGGTTTGTGGCAAAAGTAAAAGAAAAACCTGCGCCTGCCGCCGGCTATGGCTTTGTGGTCATTATCATCGGTTATGCCGCTGCCATCTTTGCCGCGTTGGCAGTGTTGTTTGTGGGGATCCTCTTTATGGTCGTCACGCTTGGGAGTCTGGGCGGCGCAGTATTTACCGTAGGATTCTCCTCTATCGCCCTGACGCTGGCTGTGTTTGGTCTCCTTATTGGCTACGGCAGCAAACTGGTCGTTGCCTACCTGGGCGGCGAGTGGATCCTGAAACAGATCGCGCCAAACGCAACCCATGTAAAAATTTGGGCAATGGTGATTGGTGTCGTCATCTATACACTTCTGCGTTCACTGCCCCTGGTCGGGTGGCTCTTTGGCCTGGCGGCGACACTCTTCGGCATCGGCGCCATCTGGCTGGTCTACCGCGATTGGCGAATCTCACGCCAGCCTTCTTCACCGGTTCTTCCGGCAGAAGCCTGACCCCCTGTTCAGAAAGACATAGTCAAGCAGGAGGCAATGGATCGCCTCCTGCTTTTTTTATTACATTTGGTAAACATGCACATTCTTTTGAATAGAGTTCACAAATTGTCAAAAGTAGCGCCAAGCTTACGAAAGCCACAGGCGCCGGGCTTTGCCTGATAATTACCGGCTTTTTGATATTAACTGCTATAATTTACTGAAAGATCCTCGGTTAAGGGAAATTCTTTATGCGGCGAGAAATATTAACCTGGAACGATGTAGATAAGCTAATCGACCACCTTATCCCTCAATTCGAAACCGAATTCGATGCCATGATTATGATCACCCGGGGCGGCGTAATTCCGGGCGGGCTGTTGGCCGAAGCGCTTCAATTAACCACCCTGTTAACCGCCGCGGTAGATTTTCCTTTTGAAATGGAAATGGAAAAAGAACGTGACAAATCAAGATTGATGGCCTGGCCCGAATTTTTTCAATTCCCCGGAGACAGCCTTTTGAGAGGGAGAAAAGTGCTGATTGTGGACGATGTCTGGGGGTCTGGACGCACCATCACGGCAGTAAAAAACCGCGTCTCCGGCGCAGCGGGCATTCCCTATACTTGTGTACTGCATTTCAATCCCTATCGCAGCCTTTTTGGAACCGTCCGGCCGGATTATTACGCTGCGATCACCGATGCGCATATCGTTTACCCCTGGGAAATTCACCGCGGGCCAGAGAGCGTCTTGTTGCGCGATTTTTAATCAAAGCAAAACTTTCAAATACTCCCCCACCATCCTATCCAGGCTGAAAACCGCCTCCGCCCGCCGGCGCGCGCTGAGGCGATAATGGGACTGTTCGGCCAGCAAGGTCCTGGCAGCCGCAGTCAGGCCGTGAATGTTGGGTGGTTCAAGGTTCCAATGATCTCCTCCGTAATCCACCACCAGACCGGCACGATCGCCGACCAGCTCTGGCAACGCCCCGGTAGCAAAACCGATCACCGGAAGCCCACAAGCTAACGCCTCAATGACCGAATTTGGACAGGCAGCATTCAGATCTGCCGAGAACAAAAGGTGAGCCGAACGGTTGATTTCGGGGATCCGTTCCGCTTCTACCAACCCCATCCAACTAATCCAAACGCCAGCATGTTCCTCCCAATATTTGCGCAGTCGCTCCGAAACCTCGCCCACCACCATCAATTCAACTGGTTGGGAGAGCTGCTGGTTCAATTGCTGCGTTAAAGCAATGGCGTTGGCAAGCCCCTGTTCATATCCGCCGCCAATATGACCTTCAACCATCAGCACGCGGTAGTGGTCAATAGGCCGCTGGTGCGCTCCCTGGGGTGAATAGAGGTTCAAGTCCACAGAATTGTAGACAACGCAGCTGGGCTTTTGCAGAGCGCCTGCAGAACGATCCCACCATCCTTTCGCAAAATGGCTTTGGTACACAATCCGATCTGCCAGGTGTTTTCGGATGAAGGCCAGCGCCCAATTGTTCAACTCAGAGCGCAAATAGTACCTGAGCCCTCCCTTTCCTTTGCGGTGCAGCCAGTTCATCCCATTCAGCCGCTGTACCACCCGCACACCCCGCCGCCCGGCGCGCCAGATTTCAGCAGCAAGCCGCGCCGATCCTCCAATCAACAGGATCGAGGTACAGCGCGGGTAGCGAGGGTCGTTGACAACGTTATACCCCATTTTTTGCAGACCAGAAACAAGCCGGTTCTGAAAGGATACTGGCCCCCCAACCCCGCTCAAGCGGGGCAGGACACAAAATGTCATCGCAGACCTCGTCGGCTCATCTATCATTTTCACATTCACCCGCCGGATTCATCCCGGCTGGCTCGCGGTATTCGAGCAAAGCTTTCACAATCCGTTCAGCGGCATGCCCATCCCCAAATGGATTCAAAGCGCCTTTCATCTTCCGGTATTCTTCTGGGTCTTCCAGAAGGATCTTTGCCTGCCTCAAAATGCGCTCGCGGTCGGTGCCGGCCAGTCTTAACACCCCAGTCTCCAGACCTTCGGGGCGTTCGGTCGCACGGCGCAACACCAGCGTCGGAATCCCCAGCGCAGCAGCCTCTTCTTGAATACCACCGGAATCGGTCAAAATCAAGTAGGCCTGTTTCATCAAGTGCACAAGCGGCAGATAATCCAGCGGCGGCAGCAAGGTAACATGTTCAACGTTTTCAAGCCGGCGGAATACCGGTTTTTGAACATTGGGATTGAGATGCACCGGGTAAACAAACTGAACGGTTCCCTTAAAGTATGCTGCCAATTCAGCCAGAGCTTCGCAAATGTTTTCAAGCGGAAGCCCAAAATTCTCACGGCGGTGCGCCGTCACCAGCACAAGCCTGCGATTTTGTTCTGAAATTTTCAAGCGTTTCAACAATGAAACGGTTTCTGCGGGAGGTTCATGTGCTGCAATCACCTGCAATGCGTCAATCACCGGGTTACCCGTCACGACGATCCTCCAGTCCGGTACTCCTTCACGAAGCAGATTCTGGCGGCTGTGTTCGGTCGGCGCGAAATGAATGTCAGCCACCGCGCCGGCAATCCTGCGATTGATCTCTTCTGGAAACGGTTGCCACTTATCAGCCGTCCGCAGCCCGGCTTCGACATGCCCCACGCGGATGTGCCGATAATAAGCATTCAAGGCCGCAGCCATTACTGTAGTCGTATCCCCTTGCACCAGAATCCAATCTGGTCTCCACGCCTCCAGAACAGGATCAAGATGTGAAAAAATATCAGCCGTTAATTGAGCCAGGGACTGATCCGGGCGCATCAAATCTAGATCCACGTCTGGATGAATATCAAAGAGGGACAAAACCTGGTCCAGCATTTCCCGGTGCTGCGCCGTCACACACACGCGACTTTCGACCTCCGGAGTTTGAGACAGCCGCTTCAAAACTGCCGCCATCTTAACACCCTCCGGCCGCGTCCCAAAAATTGAAAGAACCCTAAGACTGCTCAACCGGTCAACATCCCTCCAATCTGGTACATTCTTTGCACAAAAGAATTGTGTTGAGATTATCCCATAACTTGAAAGGGTTGCGAAGGTCTGGTAGCATTGCTTGCCTGTCCGCCTTCGCCGTGATACACTTTTAATATGCTCAAAAATGTGCTGGTGGCGACGCATCACACGGCTTTTGGCGAGCTTCTCCGGTTGAGCCTGGAAGAAAGCAGCAGTTATCGCGTCCGCATTGCACAAAATACTCACGAAGCGCTTTCGAACATCCGAAAACAGGCTTTTGACCTTGCAGTTATCGATCATGAACTCCCCGGCGAACCGCTGCGCGTCGTAGTAAAATCTCTGCGAGAACAAACCCCACTCACAAAGATCGTGTTAATCCCGCCGGATAACGACCCTCTTCATCCCCTGGTGACCGAACTGGGGGCGGACGGCTGCCTCAGCCGTCCCTTCTACCTGCCGAGTATGCTAAAAATGGTGCAGCGCCTACTGGAAGCGCCGGCGCTGACTAACGTCCAGCCAGATGCTCTTCACCCTGAGACAACCCAGCTCGACTTAGAAACCAAACCCTGGTTAACAGACAGCGATCTGTTAGCCCAAAGGCTTTCTTTTTTCTTAAGGGACTCGTTTGCCCAGGCTGCCCTGGTAACACAATTGGATCAATTATTGGTCTATATCGGAAGCATCACCCCGCAAGACGCCCAGGAGCTTTGTGAAATCCTCTCGCGATATTGGAGCAAAAGCGAAACCTATGACCTGGCGCGTTTTGTACGCCTTTCATCGGACAATAATGAAGTCCTGCTCTATGCAAAAACGATCGAGCCCGGTCTTGGACTCGGGCTGGTACATGCTACCAGGATGCCCATCAGCAAAGTGCGTGCCGAGATTAACCGCCTCGCTGGGGCGTTAAAAGTCCCTCCAACGGGTCAGATGATTTATCCGCCCCCCGCAATCGAAGATATACTCCCCCCCATTCCACCGGAAGAGCAACCATCACCCCAGCCGGGCTTACAAGACCAGGGCATGGAACAGCCTACGGGAGAGGATGATCGCGATTCCCTGCTCGATTTAGAACCCCCCGTAGAACAAGGGGTGGATGGCGACATCCTGGAAGAAGCGCTCTCAGCCCCAGCAGAAGCGCAAACTGCCACACCAGTAGAATCCACTGCTCTTCCAGCCGAAGAGAGCGCGCCAGAGTACCAGCCCGCCGGGTTGCAAACCCCGCCGGAAGAAGCCCTCTCGCTTCAGATTTTGATGCAGGACAACCAAGCAGAGGCGGCCCCAGCAGCAGAAGAAGAACCGTTATCTCCTTCAACGGAAAGAGCCTGGACGCCAGAATTAAAATGGCAGTTCGAGTCCGCTCTGCCTGTCCAGGATGAAATCTCCGGCAACGGGCTCAAAGAGCAAGACCAGCCGATCTCGCGCCATGAAGAACCTCCCTTGCAGCCAGAAACAATCTTAGTGGAGGAAAATGTCCCCAGCGAGCCAGACCAGGAAGTTTTATATCCCTTACCTTCGAACGGCGATTCCGATGAGGCTGAAATCCTCAATCTGAACGAACTTTTAGCCGCGATGCCCTCTCCGGATCCTGAGCAGGCGCTGCAGAAAGGGGCCTCTAATCATCCGGCTACTCCCGCCCTGCCGCTAGAGGAGCTGCCAGTTACCTTCCCCTGGGAAGAACATGAGACTCTGCCGTTCGAAAGCGGTCATAAATCCATTACCCGCCCGATGGTTCCCACTGATACCGTTCCATCCACCCCACGCCCTTCCAAGGCTGCCTCGCGCAACACAGAACCAACAAAGGTCTCTCCTTCGTTTCTCGATGAAACCCATCCTTCTGCCGGTGAACACGCCTCTTCGTACCTTGATCCCTTTCCAATCCTGCCAGTTCAAAATGACCAATATTACACCTGTCTCCTGCTCACCAGGATTCCGGGGAACAAACTGCGAGGGCAGCTGGGCAAGCAGTTGAAAGAGTGGCTACCCGAAATTTGCAGCGCTTTCGGTTGGAACTTAGACGGGATGGCTGTACGGCCTGAGTACATCCAGTGGACAATTCGCCTGGCGCCTGCCATCTCACCTGCGAACCTTGTCAGAATTGTTCGCAAAAGCACCTCAGAAAAGATTTTCGGCCAATATCCAGGCATGAAGCCCGTGGATGGTTCCGATGATTTCTGGGCGCCTGGCTACCTGATCATTCGGGGTTCGCAGCCACCCACGCAAAAAGCTTTGTTTGAATTCATCCAGCTCACTCGAAAACGGCAGGGGTACACTGCCGGGTGATCCAGCCAACCCACCCTTAGAATTGGAGGGCAAATGCCTCCTGTAATTTATTTGATTGACGGACACGCGCTTGCATATCGAACATTTTTTGCAATTACCGCCGGCAGCTCCGAGCGCCTGCAGACCCGATCCGGAGAGCCTACAGCCGGTATTTTTGGTTTCGCCAGCGTCCTTCTCCGTCTGCTGGAACAGGAAAAACCGGAATATCTGGCAGTCGCTTTCGATACGGGCAAAACTTTTCGCAATACACTCTACCCCGATTACAAAGCTACCCGCGCAAAAATGCCAGATGACCTCCGCCCGCAAATCGAGCGCATCCGCCAGCTTGTGGATGCGTTTGGCTTCCCTCGTCTGGAAATCGAAGGATACGAAGCAGATGACGTGTTGGGCAGTATCACGCGTCTGGCAGTGCAGCAAGGGTTCGGCGTCAAGATCATCACCGGCGACCGGGACCTCTTACAGCTTGTCGATGATCGCGTTATCGTTAACCTGCCTGGCAGCAAACTTTCAGAGGCTAAAGACTACACCGTTCAGGATGTCGAAGCTTACCTGGGGATCCCTCCCCACCAGGTGGTAGATTACAAAGCCCTGGTGGGCGACAAATCCGATAATATCCCCGGCGTGCCGGGTATCGGTGAAAAGACAGCCACCAGCTTGCTAAAGCAATTCGCCAGCCTGGATGAAATCTACAACCACCTGGACGAAGTCAAAGAAAGTGTACGCAGCAAGCTGGCCGCCAATCGCGACCTGGCTTACCTCAGCCGAGACCTGGCCCGCATCCACACAGACATTCAGCTTTCCATCAACTTTGAACAAGCGCATACCGGCAAGATCAACTTCTCGGCTGTAGAGGCCCTCTTCCACGAACTGGAATTTCGCACCCTACTGGGGCGGCTGAAAAACCTGAAAGGCGCCGCGCCTTCTGATGGCCAGCAGCTCTTGCTGTTTGAAAGCCCTGTCGAAGTCCTTCAACCCATCGCTGCCTACCAGTTAAAGACGCACATCGTCAACTCACCAGAAGCGCTGCAAAACCTGAAGCAAACTTTGGCTGCAGCACATGAAATTTCGTTCGATACCGAGACCACCTCAACCGACCCGATGCGCGCCGAACTGGTTGGCATCTCTCTTTCGGTCGCACCTGGTGAGGGCTACTATATCCCCGTGGGGCACCGCACCGGTGAAACACAACTTCCGCTGCCCGAAATTATCGCGACGCTCCAGCCTTTCTTCACTGATCCAACGATCGAAAAGATTGGGCAAAACCTCAAATATGATTATCTCATGCTGGCCCAACAGGGTCTCTTGTCCTCGCCGCTGACTTTTGATACCATGCTGGCCGAATGGCTGATTGACCCTGCCTCTCGCAATCTTGGCCTAAAAGATATGGCCGAATACTACCTGAATATCCAGATGACCCGGATCGAAGAATTAATCGGCAAAGGGAAAAACCAGGTCAGCATGGCTGAAGTGCCCGTTGACACAGTTGCATCTTATGCCGCCGCAGACGCTGAAATCCCCCTCCGCCTTAAGCCGCTCCTCATCAAAAAGATGGAACAGCAGAACGCAAAGCGCGTGTTTGAGGAAGTAGAAATGCCTCTCATTCCGGTTCTTGCCAAAATGGAAGAAACCGGCGTCGTTCTGGACGCCCCCTATCTTGCCAGGATGTCCACCGAACTGAACCAGCGCATGGGTGAAATCGAAAAACAAATCTACCAGGTGATCGGCTATCGTTTCAACCTTAACTCCACCCAGCAATTATCTAAAGCCTTGTTCGAATCGCTGCACCTCAAGCCGCCCGATCCTCGTTATAAGACCACCAGCGGCAATTATTCCACTTCGGCAGGCGTATTGGAAGAGCTGAGGGATCAGCACCCTGTGATCGAGACCATCCTGGAATATCGGGAGCTTTCGAAGCTCAAATCCACTTATGTCGATGCCCTGCCACTGCAGATCAACCCTCGCACAGGGCGTGTGCATACTTCGTTCAACCAGACCGGCTCCGTCACAGGGCGACTGGCCTCCTCTGAACCCAACTTGCAGAACATCCCGACTCGCACCGAGATGGGAAGACGTGTGCGCAATAGCTTCATCGCAAGCCCCGGAATGGTATTGCTCTCGGTGGACTACTCTCAGATCGAACTGAGAATCGTCGCTCACCTTTCGGATGACGAAGCAATGTTAGAAGCCTTCCGCGCCGGACAGGATATCCACGCCGCCACCGCCGCCGCAATTTATAACGTCCCGCTGGAACAGGTCAACAAGGACCAGCGCCGTCATGCCAAAGCGATTAATTTTGGCCTGATTTACGGGATGAGCTCATACGGGCTAAGCCGCACGACAGATCTGACCCTGGCCGAAGCCGAGGATTTTGTAAAAGCCTATTTCCAAAAGTTCCCGCGCGTCAAGCAGTACCTGGACGAAACCCGCAAACTTGCCGCCAGCCAGGGGTATGTCGAGACTGTTTTGGGAAGAAGACGTTATTTCCCCAACTTAAAAAATCAAACCAACGTCAACCTGCGCAACCGGGAAGAACGCGAGGCCATCAACGCCCCTGTGCAGGGCAGCGCTGCAGACATTATGAAGCTGGCAATGATCGCTCTGCCGGCCGCACTGCAGCAGAAAAACTTAAAAGCCCGCATGTTGCTGCAAGTGCATGACGAACTGCTGCTGGAATGCCCCAACGATGAATTGGAACAAGCTGCTGTTGTGGTGCAATCCACCATGGAAAAAGCGTATCCGCTCCAGATTCCCCTCGACACCGAGGCCCGCTGGGGAGAAAATTGGGGCAACATGCAGCCACTGACGTCCTCAAAACAGGGATCAGATAATCTGTAGCAGCAATGGCAGCTACTTTCGAGTAATCGAACGGATACAGGCAAAAAAGATGACGGGAAATCGCGAGCTTTTTATTAAAGTCATGAGCCAGGGACATTCCGCAGCCTGGGAACAGAAGTGGGAACAGGCAGCCGCATATTACCGCCAAGCGCTGGCAGAAATACCAGAAGATCCAACGGCCCTCAACAGCCTCGGCCTGGCGTTGTTTGAGATGCACGAATACGGTGAAGCGCTGAAGTACTACCAGCAGTCTGCCCGCTCCGTACCAGAAGATCCCCTGCCGTTCGAGAAGATCGGGGCGATTTTTGAAACTCAAAAAGACTATCCAAAAGCCGTGCAGGCTTTCATCCAGGCTGCTGAATTGCATCTCAAAGGGCGCAATGTCGAAAAATCTATTGATAACTGGATCAAAGCGCTGAACCTCCAACCAGATCATTTGCTGGCGCGCTCACGCCTGGCGCTGATATACGAACGGATGGGACGAAGAATCGAAGCCGCCGCAGAATATGTCGCGGTGGCAAGCCTGCTGCAGCATAAAAAGGACGCGCAAAAAGCCATCCAGACGGCAGAATACGCCCTCAACCTCATGCCAGATAACGTTGAGACGCAACAAGCCCTGGCGATGCTGCGCAGCAACCAGACGCTTCCCTTGCCTGGTAAACCGAAAAAGCCATCAGGTTCCTTGCGGTCTCAGGATCCTCAACCACTTCTCGAAGCGCCCAAACCAACCGGTAAACAATTTGATCCCATCGAGGAAGGCCGCCAGGTAGCGCTGTCACGGCTGGCAGAAATTCTATTTGATGAAAGCGAAACTCCAGAGATAGACCAGCCGGATCACCGGGGAATTTCTTCCATCACGCGTGGCAGCGGCAGGTTAAAGAGTAAACAGGCCGACAAGACCCGCGCCCTGCTCCACCTGGGACAGGCGATTGATTCTGAAACTCAGGCCGACCACGATCAGGCCGCCAAAGAACTTGAACGAGCCATAGACCTGGGGGTGGATCATCCCGCCGCCCATTTCATCCTTGGCGCGATCACTGCCGAAAAGAATCGCCAAAAAGCCATCCAGTGCTTGCAGGTTTCAATCAAACATCCCCGGTACGCCCTGCCATCTTATCTGCTGCTCGCAAAAATCTACCAATCGAACCGGGAATATGATCAGGCATTAACATACTACTTACAGGCACTGCGTTTAGCCGACGCCGATACTCTTCCCGCTGGCCAGGCCGAGGAACTTCGCCAGGCCTACGAGCCGATCCTGGAAAACCAGACCCACCTGCAGCGGGATGAAGCCGAGCTTCGTAAGCTATGCGAAAGCATTGCCGACCAGCTCATTCGTCCTAACTGGCGGCAGTTCTTGCAGGTCGCCCGCCAGCAGCTTTTACCCTCTATTAAAAGCGGCCCTCCTGTTCCACTGGCTGAGGTACTGCTCGAAACAGATGGCGGCCGCGTTGTCGAAGCGATGAACCGAATCAAGAATCTGGCTGCCAATCAAATGGTTCGCACCGCTCTCGAAGAAGCCTATGGCGCGATTGAAGCCACGCCCACCTACCTGCCCTTGCACATCCAAATTGCCGAGTTGCTGGTTCAACAGGGTCGCACCCAGGAGGCAGTCACCAAATTTATGCTCGCAGCCGATCTCTACGCGCTGCGGGGAGAGGCAGCCCAAGCAGTCCGTCTACTTTCCAGGGTAGCCCAAATGATCCCTATGGACTTAACCGTCCAAAATAAATTGATCGAGTTGCTGGTCTCGCAGGGCAGGATCGATGAGGCAATTGAGCAATATATGGAATTGGCAGGTATATACTATCAGCTTGCCGAATTGGAGCTGGCCCGCCAAACCTACGCCTCAGCGTTGCGCCTGACCCACAGATCTTCCACCGACCGTTCCTGGAGCCTGCAAATTCTATACAAGATCGCTGATATCGATATGCAGCTCCTGGATTGGAAGCAGGCCATCCGAATTTTTGAACAGATTCGCACACTGGAACCGGAGGACATCAACGCCCGCGCCCAGCTCGTCTCCTTGAACTTCCGGCTTGGTCAGGATCACGCCTCCATGGCTGAAGTGGATAGCTTCATCGCCGTCATGGAAAATTCGGGCAAAAGAAAGAAAATTATCGAATTTCTGCAGATGGTCCTGCAAGAACACCCGGACAAGCTCGATCTAAAAAAGTACCTTGCAGACCTCTACGCGCGGGAAGGGAATCTCGGCCAGGCGGTAAAAACGTTGGAATCGATCGCCGATTCGCTCTTGAAATCGGGCAACTTGAATAAGGCCTCTACCATCATCGAATCCATCATCGCCTTAAATCCGCCCAATGTAGCAGAATATCAAAAAGTGTTAGAAAAAATTCAAGCCAGGCTTGGAAAAGCCAACGCATCCTGACGCCGTCATCCGCTCAGGCCACCCCGCAGACATAATACTTGACGCTTACCTCGTCTCAGGATAAGATACCAACATGCCAACGAGAGACTTTCCGTCCAATCGTTTCTTCTTCCTGGTAGTAGGGGATGCGGTGGCATTGCTCATCGTGACCTTTTGGGGATTTGCGCATCATGGCAGTGGGTTCGATGGCTTGCGATGGCTGAGCACTTTTGTACCGCTATTGGCCAGTTGGGCAGCGCTTTCGCCCTGGTTCGGCGTTTACACCCCCCACATTTACGCCAACCCACGCCAGATCTGGAGAGCGTCGTTGGCAATGGCTTTTGGCGGGCCCATGGCCGCCTGGTTGCGAGCCCTCTGGTTAGGGCAAGCAGTCACACCAACCTTCGTCCCTGTTATTGCAGCTTTTTCCGCTCTGGGCATCACCATCTGGCGTCTGCTCTGGGTGATCGCGGTGCGATGGAAAAAGGCCTATGGATGAGCAAAAACTAATCGAATTAGCCCAACAGGGAGGACTGGAGTCTTTCAACCAGTTGGTGCTTGTTTACCAGGAAATGGTTTTCAACACCGCCTATCGCATCCTGGGAGATGATGCCTCTGCAGAGGATGCTGCCCAGGTAACTTTTATCAACGCTTACCGGAATATCAAGCAGTATCGCGGCGGTTCGTTCAAAGCCTGGTTGCTCCGCACTGTAACCAACGCCTGTTACGATGAACTCCGGCGCCAGAAACGCCGCCCAACCACCCCGCTTGAACCTGTTAGCCAGGACAACGATGAAGAACTGGATTCCCCCGGCTGGATGGAGGACAATTCGCCCTCCCCAGAAGAAGCGCTGGAGAACAAAGAAATTGAGCGCGCCGTCCAAAATTGCATTCAGGCTCTTCCAGATGAATTTCGGACGGTTGTCATCCTGGTTGACATCCAGGGCCTCGATTACAGTGAAGCATCCAGCGCGGTCGGAAAACCGCTCGGAACAGTAAAAAGCCGGCTGGCGCGCGCCCGCCTCCGCTTACGAGACTGTTTGAAGGGTCTCATGGAACTATTGCCGGCCAATCATCGTCTAATAAGTGAGAGTGAACGATGAGTGAGCTGCTTACCGAGAGACAATGGGAACAATTATCCGCCTACCTGGACGGAGAGCTCTCTCTGGAAGAAAAAAGCAGCCTGGATTCTCAGCTAAAATCCAACCAGGAGCTTGCAGAAGCGCTGGAAACGCTCCGCCAAACCAGGCGACTCCTGCAAAACCTGCCGAAAAGAGCCATTCCTCGCAATTTTACATTGACACCTGAGATGGTGTCGCCAAAATCGCGCCCGCCTTTCATTCTCTTCCCGGCATTCAGCGCAGTTTCGGCAATCGCCGCCCTCCTCTTTTTCCTCACATTGTTTTTTGGACGGTCTGGATCTTCTGAAATGACCGTGGCGCTAGAGGCTGCTCCTGCTCAAAAAGAGGTCCTGACCGCGCCCGCTGCAGAAACGGAGGCGGAACCAACTCCGTGGATCATCCTCTGGGGCAGCGGCGCATACGCATACGGCAAAGGCGGCGGAGGGGGATATGGTGGCGACGCGCAGGCGCTGCCTATGACTGCGCCTGAACTCGCCCTCCCACCCGCGCCAGAAGCGACGCCCATGCCAGAAATTACAGCAACCCAGCAAGATGAACAAGCTCCGCTGGTGGGATCCGGGCCAATTTTAGGAGTTCAACCGTCAACGTCCGCGCCAGCCATTGCGCCCCCGGTCGAAGAAAGAACTTTTGAACCCACAAATGCGGATGAAAATAGCCAGATTGGCTTGCTAACAGCGCTAGCGGCCATTGCGCTCACCAGCGCCGGGGCGGCTTATACTTTCTGGCGGAGATCACGGCAATGACCGGGCACCATCACCCCGAACCCGAACAGCGAATTCGCTTCTGCCCGCTTTGCGGAACACCGGTAGAAAACAATTTTGCTTTTGGGGAACTGCGACCGGTCTGTCCGGCCTGCGGTTGGACCTATTTCGAAGATCCGAAAGTCGCCGTGGCCGTCCTGGTAGAAAAAGACGGTCAGGTCCTGCTCACCCAGCGCCTGAATGTCCCATTTCAAGGCTTGTGGACTTTGCCTGCCGGCTTCGTAAATGCGCATGAAAGCCCAGAAAAAGCTGCCGAGCGAGAATGCCTGGAAGAAACCGGGCTGATCGTTAAGGCAACCCGCCTGGTTGACATTCTATCAGGGCGTGAACACCCCCGCGGCGCGGATATTTTTATCGCTTACCAGGCCGAGATCATCGGAGGTGAGTTGCGGGCTGGCGATGACGCCGGGCATGTCGCTTTTTTTTCCAGGGATGCTTTGCCACCGCTGGCGTTCGAGACAACCCGCAAGATCCTCTTTCGCGAAGGCCAGAACCCCCCCTGCGATCAAAAATGAGACTGCTGCGTCTTGTGATAGAATAATTTTGTGGCAAAAACTGTCCGCTCAACCTCAAAGAACGCCCGCCTGAAATCAACCCGGCCCGATCGAAAGACGCCGTCGCAAACCCATCGCCCAACCGCTTCACGCTCCGGCAGGTCATCTTCTTCAGCCCGGCGGTCAGCATCCCGGCAGAGCTCGGCCGGTCCGGCCTGGGCATGGCGCAACCTTTCTCCAGAACGCAAGCTCGATATTTTAGGGATCGTCCTGGCGTTAGCCGGGCTCTTCACAACCCTTAGTTTACTCTCCAGTCAGCGAGGACTGCTCACCCAACTCTGGGTAGATCTCTTATTACAACTTGCCGGCTGGGGCGCCTATTTGCTCCCCGCCGCGTTCATCCTCATTGGGTTGTGGCTGGTGCTCCGCAATATTGAACGCTTACCGCTGCTTTCACCAGAGCGACTGGTCGGCCTCATCTTTCTGTACGCTAACTTGCTGTCCTGGATTCATCTCCTGAGCGGCGGAGGCTGGCCTCCCACCCTCGAAAAGCCCGGCGGCGGTTATCTGGGGGGATTGTTCACCCATTTGTTGGTTGGCGGCCTCGGCGCAGCTGGTGCCGCAGTTGCACTGGCAGCCTGGTTGCTGATTGCACTGGCGCTGACATTCGATCTCTCCATCCCAGAAATGATCGGATGGCTGCGCTCATTCGCGAAAGAAACGAACCCACCTGCCAAAAACCGCCCTCAGAGAAACCTCCCCACAGTTGCCTCACCTCAGGAAGGCGAGGGTGAGGAATCGCCCGAACTACCCTCCGATTTCCAGCCCTTCCTTCCTGCTCAGCCAATAAACCAGCCACATCCAAAGAAAACCCGGTCAACCACCGACGCCACAGCGTCCGAAAAATCACCACGGGTTCCGCCGCCATCCAAAACAGCGCTCGAAGAAACTACCTCATCCGCCTGGAACTTACCTGCAATCGATACCATACTTGACCCAGCGACGCCCCAGGCAATTCAGACCAGCAGCGATCACGACCGCGCCCGTATCATCGAAGAAACACTCAAATCCTTCGGTGCCCCAGCCCATGTTGTTGAAATCCATCGCGGCCCGACAATCACGCAATTTGGTGTGGAGCCGGACTTTGTGGAAGCGCGCTCTGGTCGGATGCGGGTACGCGTGAGCAAAATCGTCAACCTGGCCGATGACCTTGCGCTGGCGCTTGCCGCTCCCCGCATTCGCATCCAGGCCCCCGTCCCAGGGCGCAGCTATGTGGGCATTGAAGTGCCCAATGAAGAGATCAGCCGCGTAACTCTGCGTGAGGTCATCGAAGGCGAATCCTTCCAACGTATGCGCTCTCCGCTCCGGCTGGCATTAGGGAAAAATGTGTCAGGCGTCGGGGTTGCCATAGACCTGCCCAGCATGCCCCACCTGTTGATCGCGGGCACCACCGGATCAGGCAAGTCAGTCTGCGTCAATTCCATCCTATGCGCTCTCCTGCTCAACAACACCCCTTTGGACCTTCGCCTGGTGCTGGTGGACCCCAAACGCGTCGAACTTACCAATTACAACGGCATCCCACATTTGCTTGCACCGGTGGTTGTAGAGGCAGACCGGGTGATTGGAGCCCTGCAATGGATGCTGCGCGAGATGGACAGTCGCTATCACAAATTCTCCCAAAACGGCTCTCGCAAC
>Ga0067045_1030378_pt1 | contig 15522 bp, 15 predicted proteins | sample TerdegcTABiofilm_FD_59184 | JGI IMG/M metagenome (GOLD analysis project Ga0067045, IMG submission 59184) | Combined Assembly of (Gp0054472, Gp0054536) Wastewater bioreactor microbial communities from Singapore -Terephthalate degrading...
CGGAATCGGATTTTGGGTGCACCATGAATCTACCTCCTGGGTGTTTTTGTTTGTTTGTCTAAACCATTACACCACATGGAGGTATTTTTTTCTACCCTCGGAAATCGCTCAGTTCAGGTTAAACTATTTCTATCGGCAGTAACAGAACTTATGCTGTGTAATGCCTACATTGACAAAGAAAAACTCATTCTTTATAGTGAAATCCCGAATTGCCAAACTGGAGAGGTGTCCGAGTGGTCGAAGGAGGCGGTCTTGAAAACCGTTGAGCCGCAAGGCTCCGTGGGTTCGAATCCCACCTTCTCCGTGGTATTGGTCGTTGGAGAGGTGCGAGAGTGGTCGAATCGGGCTCCCTGCTAAGGAGTTGTATCCCAAAAGGGTACCGGGGGTTCGAATCCCCCCCTCTCCGGATGTGCCCATAGCTCAGCTGGATAGAGTATCAGATTGCGGATCTGATGGTCGGAGGTTCGAATCCTCTTGGGCACGCGAACTGGAGAGATGCGAGAGCGGTCGAATCGGGCGGACTCGAAATCCGTTGTACCGCGCAAGCGGTACCGAGGGTTCGAATCCCTCTCTCTCCGTTCCTCTCGCGAATCCGGTTATTTCCTGCGTTAGGCAGGGACAAACGAGTAAGTAGAAGCGTTCGAGGAAGGTGTAAAGCGTTCGGGTGCGTTCTCAAGAGGCGCGCTCATCTATGGAGAGATGTCCGAGAGGCCGAAGGAGCACGCTTGGAAAGTGTGTGTACCCTAACCGGGTACCGAGGGTTCGAATCCCTCTCTCTCCGGATTACCCCTTTAGTGCTTTGGTTAGGTTCCGTGCAATCTGCTGTCACCCAACCCCGTCAGGCCCGGAAGGGAGCAGCGGTAAGTGATCAGGGATGTGCCACGGGGTACTTAACCGGGTCTAAAGGGGTTTTTAAACGCCATCATGTCGTATGAAGTAACTGCCAATAGGAAACGACCATCTGATTTCGAATCCCTCGTGGGACAAGAGTTTGTCGTCACCACCCTGAAGAACTCCCTTACCCTGGGCCGGATTGCCCACGCGTACCTCTTCGCAGGTCCTCGGGGTGTGGGAAAAACATCCGCAGCCCGTATCCTGGCCAAAGCATTGAACTGCGAGAAGGGGCCAACTCCCAACCCCTGTGGGGTCTGTACCCAATGCCGGGAAATTTCTTCCGGCTCTGCTCTGGATGTGATCGAAATCGATGGAGCCTCCAATACTTCGGTGAACGATGTACGGGAGATTAAGGACGAGGTTCTGTTTGCCCCTGCCTCAGGCCGGTACAAGGTGTACATCATTGACGAAGTACACATGCTGTCCAACAGCGCCTTCAACGCGTTGCTGAAAACGATCGAGGAACCTCCTCCCTACATTGTATTCATCTTTGCCACTACGGAGATACACAAGGTTCCTCCTACCATCCGGTCCCGTTGCCAGCAGTTCAACTTCCGGTTGATCCCTCTGGAAACGATCCTCACCAAGCTTCAGGAAGCTTCGGCGGATCTAGGAATCCAGGCAGAGGAAGCCGCCCTTCTCTGGATCGCCAAGGAGGCAACGGGATCCTTACGGGACGCGTACACAATCTTCGATCAAGTCGTTTCGTTTGCCGAGGGGAACCTGACCTTGAAGAAGATCCAGGACAAACTGGGGCTTACCGGTTTCGACCGGGTAAATACCCTAGTGGAACTTCTCTCCGCAGGCAAGGGAAACGAAGCGTTACGAGTATTCGATGAAGTGATGACTTCGGGAGTAGCTGTGGAACAGTTCGTGGTCGAACTCACCGATTATTACCGCTCCCTTCTTTTCCTGAAGCTGGGGATCCAGAAACCCTCCCTCCTAGGGTACACGGTAGAGCGATTCTCTCCGGAAGTTCTTAAAACACTCTCGATCAGGCAGATCGAAAAGGCGATGAGTCTCCTCCTCGATTTGTACCGGAACCTTCGCTACTCGATCAACGGTCGGTTTGAGGTAGAGCTCGTGTTGAGTCGGTTGGCGGACCTTCGAAACTACCTCTCCCGGGAAGAACTTTTAGAGCGGATCCAGGAATTACGGCGGGAGCTCCGGTATGCCACGGGGGCAAGCAAGGGCCAAAAGGAAACAGAACCTAAGGGGCCTCCGGGACGGGATGTAGAAGCCCAGGTTGAGAAAGAAATAAATGTCCAGACTGCTGCGAGCTCTATCCAGGAGGAAAGCGAAACAGAGGAAGGGTGGCAAGAGGAAGAGGCTCCTCAGGAGGATCAGATCTCGCAGATAGGGATCCTAACGACCAGGGACAAGTCAGAACTCGAGGCCTCCCAACGGCAGGGAATCATCGCGAGTCTAAAGCGCAAGAAACTGACCCTAAGTTCAACCCTGGAAAAAGCAGAAGCTTGGCGATGGCAGAGGAATACCCTTATTATTGTATTCAGGAACAAGTTTTCAGCCGATCTAGTGCAGGCAGATCTTGCCCTGGTCACTCAGAAGGTGCGTGAAGTTCTAGGTCGCGAGGTGGAGGTGTTGGTGCGCTTTGAATCTTCCAAAACCGACCCGGATGGGGGGAGTACTAACAGGGTAGGGGCTGGGTCACCTGAAACCGAACCTCCGGAAGGGGGGAAAGAGGATCGGATCGAAATTGCGCGGAAAGTATTTCGGGGGGAAATCATACAATGAACATCAATCCGTTCGAACTAATGAAGAACTTTCAGAGTCTCCAGGCAAAGCTCAATGAAACGCAGGAAAGATTGAAGAGCGTGAAGGTGTTGGGGCACGCGGGTGGAGACATGGTTCAGGTAGAGATGAACGGGCGGTTCGAGGTGCTTTCGGTTCGGATATCCCCTGAAGCGGTGGATCCCCAGGATATTCCCATGCTGGAAGATCTGTTAAGGGCAGCCATTTCCGATGCCCTATCCAAGCTCAAGGAAGCGATCCGGTTGGAAATGTCTGACATTACGGGAGGGATCCCACCGGGCTTTTTCGGTGTGTAGAGGATTTCCATGAAAGCGCTTAATGAGCTAATCGCTCAGTTAGCCAAACTTCCCGGTTTGGGGAAGAAAAGCGCATCCCGCATTGCCTACTATATGTTAAAGGCGGATCCCCAGTACGTGCAGAACCTGGCCCAGCAACTTGTCCGTGTACGGGAGAGGATTCATCCCTGTAAGGAATGTGGCTCCTATACGGAAGAGGAGATTTGTTCTATTTGTACGGACACCTCCCGGGATCGCTCGTTAGTCTGCGTCGTGGAACAACCGCAAGATGTGGAGGTAATCGAATCGATCCGGGAGTATCGGGGATTATACCACGTACTGATGGGGGTGCTTTCTCCTCTCGATGGGGTGGGACCTTCGGAACTACGAATTGCGAAACTCTTGGAACGGTTACGTGCTTTACCGGTGAAAGAGGTGATCATCGCCACGAATCCAACCCTCGAGGGGGATACTACTGCCCTCTATTTAGTACAATTAATCGAACCTTTAGGGATCCAGACGTCCCGTTTAGCTTTAGGCCTTCCCGTCGGCGGAGATTTGGAATACGCGGATCGGTTGACCCTGGCACGTTCCCTTCGGGGACGCACCCCCCTTTCCAGAAACTGACTTAGCCCGCGCTACTTTCATGACTCAAGTGGCGTCAAAATTGTGGCGTTTCACCGAAAACATGCTATGATAAAGAATTGGGAAAGGAGGAAATCGTGTCCATCAAGTATCGCCTGCTTACCAGGAGCGATTTCGATGGATTGGTGTGCGCCATGCTGTTCAAAGAGATGAATCTCATAGACGAAATCCTCTTTGTCCATCCCAGTGACATGCAAACGGGTAAAGTACAGGTGCGCTCTACCGATATCACGACGAACCTTCCCTATGTGCCGGGAGTGTACCTTGCTTTCGACCATCATGCCAGTGAAGCGATTCGGGAACAGCCTCATCAGAATTACATTATCGTTCCCGCCGCCTTTTCCGCGGCTCATGTGGTGTACGATTACTATGGGGGTCCCCGGGCGTTTCCTCCCCGGTACGAGGAAATCGTTCTGGAAGCGGACAAGATCGATTCAGCCCGATTGACGAAGGAAGAGGTACTGCGGCCTACCGGGTGGATCCTGCTGGGTTTTCTGACGGATAGTCGAACGGGGCTGGGTCGATTCAGGGACTTTCGCATTTCCAACTATCAGTTGATGATGGATCTGATCGAAGCTTGCAGGATTTATTCTATCGATGAAGTCCTTTCCTTTCCCGATGTGCAGGAACGGGTTGCCTTGTATTGGGAACAGGAGGGGTTATACAGGGTACAACTCAAGCAGACGAGCCGAGTGGAAGGAACCGTGCTGGTGACGGATCTACGGAAAGAGCCCATTATTTACGTGGGAAACCGCTTCCTTCGGTACGCCCTATATCCTGACATCAATCTTTCATTACAGATAATGTGGGGTTTGAACCGGCAAAACACGGTGATTAGTCTGGGAAAGTCGATCTTTAACCGTACCTCGATGGTCCACGTAGGAGCGCTTTTGCTCCGGTACGGTGGAGGGGGACACGAGAATGCGGGGACCTGTCAGGTGCCAAATGATGAGGCAGACCGGATCGTGAACGAGATTCTATCAGTGGTGAAGGAATCGGCCTCTCCTTGACACTTTGGGCCAGAATCCGTATCTTCTTTCCATCTTGTAATGAATCCCATACAGAAAGAAATCGAAAGGCGGCTGACCTTCGCCATTATCAGCCATCCCGATGCGGGAAAAACCACTATCACAGAAAAACTTCTTCTCTTTGGGGGAGCCATCCATACGGCAGGGGCGGTGAAGTCGAAGAAGAACACCCGGAAAACGGTTTCCGACTTCATGCAGATGGAACAGGAACGGGGAATCTCGATTTCCACCTCGGTGATGGGCTTCGAGTACCGGGGACGGAAGATCAACCTGCTGGATACTCCCGGACACGAGGATTTTTCCGAAGATACCTATAGGACCCTCACGGTGGTAGATAGCGCACTCATGGTGATAGATTCGGTAAAGGGAGTGGAGGACCGGACCCGGAAGCTCTGCGAGATCTGCCGGATGCGGAAGACCCCGATCATTACCTTCATGAACAAGCTGGATCGGGAAGGCCGAGATCCCATGGAACTCCTCGATCAGGTGGAAGAGGAACTAGGGATCACGGTATGCCCCATGAGTTGGCCTGTGGGTCAGGGTCGGGAGTTTAAAGGGGTGTACAGTCTCTATGAAAAGCGGTTGATCCTCTTCGATCCCCACGGAAAGCAGGATGAGGAGAGTTCCGTTCAGATCACCGATCTCGCCGATCCCCTTCTGGACCAAAAGGTCGGAAAATCGCTAGCCGAAAAATTGCGGGAAGATGTGGCTTTGCTTCAGGAAGTGTACCCTCCTTTCGACCGCAAGGCGTACCTGGAAGGTCTCCAGACTCCCGTGTTCTTCGGTAGCGCCCTCAACAATTTCGGAGTTCGGGAACTCCTGGATTGTTTCGTGGATATCGCCCCACCCCCCCTTCCCCGGCCTCTAGAGGGTGGATCGTACGTCTCTCCCTTTGCCGAGAAGTTCTCGGGGCTGATCTTCAAGATCCACGCGAACCTGGACCCCCGTCACCGGGACCGGATCGCCTTCATGCGGGTTTGTTCGGGGGTGTTCGAACGGAACAAGACCTACTTCCACGTGCGGAGCGGAAAGACCTTCAAGACCGCCAATCCCACGGCTTTCATGGCCCAGGATCGGTCCATCATCGACGAGGCGTACCCAGGGGACATCATCGGGATCCATGACACGGGAACCTTCAAGATCGGAGACGCCATCACGGAGGGGGAGATCCTGCGCTTCACGGGGATCCCCAGTTTTGCCCCTCAGATCTTTAAGACTGTGGTGAACCTGGATCCCTTAAAATCCAAACAACTGGAGAAAGGACTGGATCAGTTGACGGAGGAAGGGGTCGTACAGGTGTTCACCCGCCTCAATTCCAGCCAGCGCCTGGTAGGCGTGGTGGGGCAGCTACAGTTCGATGTGCTCCAGTTCCGGCTGGAAACCGAGTACAAAGCCCAGTGCCGGTTCGAACCTACCGAGTACACCAGCGCCTGCTGGGTCCACTGCGGCGATAAGGCTCGGCTGGAAGAGTTCATCCGAAGACACGAAAGCAAGCTCTGCCGAGACCGGGAAGGCCGTCTGGTATTTCTAGCCCGGAACCGTTGGACCATCGAACGCACCTTTCAGGATGAAAAAGGAATTCAATACTATTTCACCTCGGACTACGAGTCCTAATGAAAGAATAACAGTACCGTACCCGCCACTGCGATGAGGGCTCCGATCACTTCCCTGAAACGAATAGGTTCTTGAAAAAGGACGTGGGAAGGCCAGATCACTAGAACGGGAACTAGAGCCATGATCGTGGAGGCTACCCCCGTACTGGTATGCTGGATGGCTAAAAGACTCAACGATACCCCTAAAAAGGGGCCAAAGAAAGATCCCAAGAGGATGATCCGCAAAGCCTTCCTATCCCGTACAGCTGCAACGAGCTGGGACCCATGCTGGGTGGCGAGCACCACTAAAGTAAACCCTACAATTCCGGCCAAGCAGCGGATCTGTGTAGCGGCAAAGGGGTTGAAGGAGGGGGCTCCGTGCTTACTGAGGATGAGCCCTGCCGCTTGCCCAAGCGCTCCTCCAAAAGCTAGTAGGACACCTCGAAGGGGGTGCCGAAACTGGGTACGGGTCGCGGAAGATTCTCCTTCGGCACTATCCTTTTCGAGGATGACGAGCGCGATTCCTGTCAAGGTGATAACCATTCCCAGGAAGCCCTGAAGACTTATCCGCTCCCGAAGGAAGATCCACCCCAATACCGCCGAAAGAGGAGGAACGGCTGAATAGATCAGCATGGAGATCCTTCCTCCGATCTCGATGAAAGCCTGAAACAATAAGAGATCCCCTACCACGAACCCTACAAAGCCCGATGCGGCTAACCAGAACCAGAGGGAAGGGGGCGCATCGAGAGGCAGAATCCTTCCCCGAGTTATCCACGTGAAAAGGGAAAGAAAGATGAACCCAAAGGAGAGCCGAATGAGGTTCAGGGACCGAGTTCCCACCCGTTTCCCCGCGTACTCGAAACAGAGAACCGTGACGGTCCAGAATAGGGCTGTGGCTAGCGCGGCGAACTCTCCCAAACGAGGACCCAATGGTATGTTCAGCATGGGAAGACCATACCATAGACCCTATTAGGTTGAAAACTATGGGAAAAAGGATACAATGATAGTCATGGATACGGAAGAAGCGCTAGAGGTCTATGGGTATCTGAAAGCGACCCCTCTCTTCACTTACTTCGAGGAGGAAGCCCTGATAGACCTACTCCGGAATTCCCGGTTGATTCGGTGCGATACCGAGCAACGGGTAATTCAGGAAGGGGACGTGGGGCCAGAGTTCTACCTGGTTGCTCGGGGTAGCGTGGATGTGACGGTGAGCGAAGGGGATCGTGAGGTATTCATCAGCACCATCGGAGAAGGGCAATTCTTTGGGGAAGCGGGGCTGTTTGCCCGGGTACGGAGGACAGCCAACGTGGTGGCTTCCGATGGGACGGTGTTGGTGGCTATTGGAAGAACCTTTTTCCTTTCTTTTTTACAAAAACGTCCCAAAGCCGGGATACAACTTCTCATGCTGATTATCTACAGTTTGCTGAAGAAACTACGTAGCGTGAATCAGGAACTTGCCTTCGAGAGAAAGTTCGATATCGATCAGGAGGACATCGATGAAATCATTCGGGGAATTTTGGAAGAAAAATAAGGTAGTTCTGATTTTGGTTGTATTTGCCGGGCTGGGCATCCTACAGAGCTTTACTTCCTGCGCTACCGTCCCCTACGTCCAGAAAGAGGAAAAAGTGGTAAAATTGGTGGAACTGATCAATCGGGGGGGGGTGAATGAAGTGCCGGGAGTTGCCAACACACCCTTTATCATCGATGGGGAAATCGTGCTCCTTCAGAAGGATCTCTCGGAGTTCTGGGCAAATCTTCACAAGGTTGGGTTCAGCATTCGAAGCCCTAAAGTAGTGCAGAACCGTTTCGCGATGATGGAGGACGCGAAGTATTTCCGGGATTCCATGGAAGTCCGAACGTTCCTGAAAAAGTACATCGACCGGGACACCTCCCTGGTGCAGGTTCAGTCGGTGGATGGCACGTTCTACTTTCTATTGGGACGAGAGGTGAAAGGGTATCCTAAGATGATGGGATTCAGGGGGCCAGTACAATGAACACACGGAAAAGGAACATAGGATACGAAAGGGGTACGAAAGCCACCGCGCTTTTCTTCTCGTTCTTACTCCTCTTTCTATGTAGTCTATTCGGTGGGTATGGGCAGGAAGCCCTCACCGTGTACGTGGAGGGGGAAGCGAACGCGAAGAACCTTCAAGGGAAACTCCTCCCGTTGGAGATCGGGAATCCCTTGAAAAGCGGCGAGTCCGTCATCACTAAGACTACGGGTAGGGCTGATCTGGAGTTGCCGAACAAGAGCCTGATCCAGGTGAAACCCAACACGGTATTCACCTTATCCGAAGTGGAACTGGAAGGAGAGAAGCAGACCGTGCTAGCTACCACAGTTGGCTCTGTATCTTATCGATTAAACAAATTCACGGGACGAGGACCCTCCATACGAACCGCGGGAGCGGTGGCAGGGGTTAGGGGCACGGATCTAACCGTGTACGCGGGCGCTGACGGATCCACCCTGGTGGTAGTGGAACAGGGAGCCGTCGCGGTGGAATCAGTAGGGAAAGAGGTAACTCTCGAAAAGAACGAGGCGGTAGAAGTAAAACCGGGAAGTCCTCCGGGAGAGAAGTTTACCTGGATCGGGAAACAGATCGACTATAGCACGTGGAACCAGGGAAAATTGGAAGAGTTCCTGAAGGACCCGGTGGCGGGGATCGACCGGGTGGCCTACCAGCTGGAAGTGTACCGGCAGGGGTTGGCGGAGATCCTTCCCGTTCTGGTCCGGGTGGAGACCGAGCTGAACAAGGTCTACGAGGAACTGAAGAAGGCGGTGGAGGCGAAGGACGAGGCCCGGGCCAACCAGCTCCGGGAAGAACTCATAAAAGGTGTGGGAGCGAACCGGCGGGTCCTCTTCCTCAACAAGAGGTTCTACGCCCTCTCCTACCTGTCCCTTCGGCGGTACGTGGTGGGTGGTCTCTACCTCCAGATGAAGGCTCGCTACATCACCAAGCCTACCGCTCCCGTGTACCAGGCTTTCCTGGAACGGTACTGGGACATCATCCGCAAGTACGAGGAAACCATCGGGCCCCACTTAGTGGAGGCGGATATTTAAGGAGTTTAGATTGACGTGCGGGTATCCCGAGTCGTGGACATTCTTGTTGGGGAACAGGAAGGTTGCCCGCCCTCAAGACAAGGTATTGAATCGCGGGCGTGGAGGTTTGCGGCAGGCTTGGGTTTGAACTAAAAACATAGGAGGAAAATAATGAACAAAATCAACACCATTAAGGTTGTGAGCGGTCTTGCGGGCAAGCGGTCGGTATCGACCAGGGCCCAAAACCGTCTTTGGGCCGTTTTAATCGTGGCCGTATCCCTTTCGCTATTTTTCAGCTGCGACCTGTTCATGGCTAAAGGAGTTACCATCGAGGAACGGATCGACATGTTCATGAAGGACGTGAACGCGGGCAATTATGGGAATTTGTATACGCATTTTCATCCCGAGGATACGCAGCAGCGCCAGCAAGTTGCCGATCAACAATTCTGGACAACCTATTTCCAATCAGGAAACACGTATACTTTTTCCATACAGAAACCCATAATTCTGGATGTAGCGACAGTGACTGTAACAGGTGGAGTTTGGTCTTCAACTCCCTTTATTTTTACCATGGCCAAAAGCGGAGATGATTATTACATAAAGAAATTAGCGATTGCTGGTGCGACGATAGTGGAATCTTATCTGAGATAATTAGTATCGACTGATTATGAGATAGTGGCCGAGACTCGACTTGAAAAAATGTAGTAGGCCGCATTATTTTTTTAATGCGCGTGAAAAAGTAGAAATATTTTCCCCTATTTGGAGATTGACTAGGCATGTTTTCTCTGGAGCAAAGGAAAGCCGGATTACTGGCTTCGCCTATATTCGGGTCGAGAGATTCCCAAGTAAATAGGACTATATGATGCAAACCAAACCAGAACCGTACTCTATCCTTAAACTGATGAACTCGATGCTGGAAGAGGTAGACCGACACAGAAAAGACCAGCGCCTTTCGGTAGAAAAGCTTGCCAATCACATCGGAGTGCACAGGAACACTCTATTCCGGGTATTCAACGGGCAGGTGGATCCAAGGTCCCTGGAGATGAATCGAGTATACCTGTTCTTGGGCGCAAGGGGCGTCCGTTTGGACGAGGGGGTGTTCCGTTTTTTATTCTTTCCCAACGATTCTCTGCCAGGGATGGGAGTTTTTTCCGATGCGTTTATGCTGGAGGAAAGGGGAAGGGTGATCCGGCAACGACGAATGAGTCTGGATATTTCCCAGGAGACCCTGGCGGAATGGGCCGAACTGCACCGGAATACCATCGGGAAAATTGAGCGGGGCGAGGCGGACTTGAGCCTTTCCTCTCTATTCAGGATCTACCGATCCCTCGGGGTAGACCAGATATTCTTGCAGGAGGGAAAACTGGCCCTGCGATAATGCACAGGATCTGGTGAAACCTTTCTGTGTGTAGACGATAGAAAATAGCAGGAGTAAGAATCCATTCCATAATTCTATTTTGTCAGGAGAAGACGATATGAAGAAATGGAATCGGATTCTGGGTACGCTTTTTATTTTGTGGATTCTCTTTGTGGGGTGTGACGCTTCCGGAGGTTCGAGTGGAACGGATTCCGAAGAGGGAGATACGGGAGGAACAGGTTCGGTTTTAGTGCCGGGAACTGGCAGTGGTTCCTTTACAGTAGGGGCTACGACGGGAACCCTTTCCTACGGATGGTTGGAGCGTGATACAACAACTAACACGCTAGATATTTATCTTTCCTCTATCCTTCCGCAATCTACGGGAAGCGGGGATTTCCTCAATATTTCTATTCCTCTAACGCAAGAATTGTTGACTCCGGGTGAATACTCGACGCAACAGAACTCGATTCTCGATATCTCCTGTGGGATCGGATACAATCGATCCGTAACGCCAGTAACTTTTACCGAACTTTGGATACTGGATGAATCCGCAGAACCAAACTCGACTCTAACGGTGACGAAGAATGGGGACACCTATACATTGACCTATACACTTTGTGTGATTACCCCTTCAGAGGAAGAGTCGGGTACGATCACCGGCACCTATACGGGAACCTTACCTCTCTTCGAGTAAAAAGGTTGTGTCTTAATTATTTCTAACCTTTCCAAGCCCAGGGAAGGCGCTGTTGCTTTAGCGGGCTGTTCCCCCTGGGCGCTTACTTTTTGAACCAACAAGACACGGTTGCTCTTCGATAGGTCTCAGAGCAGGGATAGATATGCTATACTTCTATCGACATGTACCGTTTGAAAGAACATCTCCATAGACGATTGTTCCGGGAAGATTTACGTGCTAATTCTAAAAAGGAACGTGACTTTAGAAACAAGGGATTTTGGGAGAAAGTTATGAGATTTGAATCAGCTGTACTTCTGCGTCTAAAGAACTGGAAGGGGAGTTAGAGCTGGCAAGAAAACTGAAAATTGAGTTTGAAGAAGTACCCGGGTCCCTCAAAGAGAATATCAGAAACCGGATCATCGGATCGTTATTTCACGATTTCTACTCGGGTCTAGAAAGGATCTTTAAACGAATCGCTGTCGAGCTGAATGGAGGAGTGCCGAAATCTAGCAGTTCGTCGATTGGATGCGGGAACAGGCTGGGTAAGCAAGGAGTATTAACCGGCCTAAGACTCAGGGCGATATTCGGGGCAGGGGCAAACCCGCACCAAGCACCTATCTGCCGGGTTCCAGGCTTTTACCTTTTCCGTAATTCTTCCACGATTTCCACCGCGGTGCGCACGCAGGGAACGCAGACCTTGTTCCGCAGGTTTTGCTCCTTGAACTGCTTTTGTCCTTCCTCGGTTTTGAGGTCGATGCCCTGAACCAGATCCCGGCAGAGGCAACTTGTATGTTGGGCTTTAAAACGTCGCATTAGTTCCTGCACCAGCGTGTAGGTCTTCTTCTGGGCTTCTGATTCGGAGGGCTCCCCATGCCCGAAGGTAGCCCCCAAGGCCAAGATTCCACCGCTCACCGCTCCGCAGACTTCCTGCATCCGTCCCATTCCGCCTCCGAATCCGGACGCGAGTTTCATCGCTTGCTTCTTCTCGATCCCCAGGTCATCGATGAAAGCCATAAAGGTTGATTGGGCGCAGTTGTACCCCGCCTGGAACGCGGAAACTGCTTTCTCCTCACGGGTCATTCTGTATACCTCTCTTTCTTTAGGGTATCTTTAAATTCAGGGTGACTTTCCATGACGTTGTCGCTCCCGCGCGGGGAAGTTAAGGCTCCCTTGGATGGATAAGCAGATAGGTCCTTTTCCCGGCTAGGGTCGTTCCCGCTCTCCAAGGGGTTTTTCGGAAAGGTGCCGGACGCTCCTTCCCTTGTTTTTTCAAGGAGGGGTACCAGCAGGTCCACGATCCTCTGCAAAGGCTCTACATCCTCTTCGGTAAAAGCGGCGGGTAGGTGGGAATCGATGTCGAGAACCGCGACGACGCGACCCTCCTTTTTGAGAGGAAGAACGATTTCACTTTTCGAACGGGGGTCGCACGCGATATGTCCGGGAAAGGCGTGCACGTCGGGAACTACTATTGGTTCTCCGCGCGTGGCGCAGGCAAGGCAGACCCCCTGCCCTTTCAGGATCTGGCAGGCTACGGGCCCTTGATAGGGTCCCACGTGGAGCTCATCATCTCTCGCCACGAAGTAGAACCCTGTCCAGGAGTGGTGCCGGAGCTTTCCGTGTAGAAGGGCAACGAGGGTGGCCATTCCAGCCACAAGGTTGGGGCTTTTGTGGAGAAGGGGCTTTATCTGACGATAGAGGCGTTTGTACTGGCTGTCTCTTTTGGAATCTACCATGCGAGTTCGAAAGAAAATATAGCAAGTTTTTGGATAAAAAACATCTTCTCTTTTCGCGATGACCCTACAGTTCTTTAAACTAAGGACACATTGGGTCTTTCTTTTCTTCCTCTTTCCTTATAGGCTAAGTTAGTGCAGGACTCGAACGCACCGTTTAAATATGAAAAAAGTTCCTCTTGGTTTTCCCTCTTCCGTAATGACCATGAGGCCTACTTTCTTCGTAGGCTAAATCGGTTCAAGGTGGAAGTGTTGGAGAGTCCTTTGTTGGGAAAAGCGGACGGGGTAGGAGCGTCTATTAAGTTCCAGGGCATGCAGGATGGGACGCCGCAAGGGGCTTTTCCTAACGGTCCGTGCGCCGCCCATTGTCCCAATCCCGGAAGGTTGATGGAACTCCTGTTTCCTGGAACACGGGTGATCTTGGAGAAGCGCTTTCGGAGCGCAGAAAAGGAAAACCGGGGCGTCTCGAAAAATCGATCTACCCGAAATCCAAAGACAGATTGGACTCTCGTAGCAGTGTATCCCCTAGGATACCCAACCAACTATGTGGTTCCTCTCTACGCATCCCGGATGAACCGGCTCGCGGAAACCTTAATCCTCCCTCGTGTATTCCCAGGCGCCCGAACGATCCGTAGGGAAGTACGGTGGGGGAACTCGCAGTTCGATTTTTTCGTAGAAGATGCGGAGGGAAAAGGACATTTTATCGAGGTCAAAGGTTGTACCCTGGTGGCGTATGATACGGCCATGTTTCCCGATGCGCCTAGCAGTCGAGCGGTGCGGCATATACGGGAACTGGAAGAGGCGACGCAGGAAGGATTTGGGGCCCACGTGATCTTTATTGTTTCCCATGGACCTGCGGAACGGTTCATCCCAAACCTCCACACGGACCCCGCTTTTGCCGCGTCTCTTTCCCGCGTGGCACCCAACGTTCGAATCCATACCTTCCAGATCGCTGCCGATTCAGAGGGCAGGGCTTGGATCGAGCGAGAGGGATTCCCTGTGGACCTTTCCCATGGGACCTTGGCGGAGGAGGACCGGGGAAGCTACCTTGTGGCCTTGTGGCTTTCGCAAAGCCGTGTCCTGGATGTTGGCGCGTTAGGAAGGATCAATTTTGCGCCAGGTTGGTACGTGTACGCGGGCTCGGCCCAGCGGGGGCTTTCGTCCCGGGTGTCTCGACACTTGCGGATAGGAGGCAAAGGCTCGAAGGAGATCTTTCCGATGGCGGAACAGCCTCTAATTGAACGCCACGCGCGCGGGAAGGGGCAAAAAAGGTTGCACTGGCACGTCGATTACCTTTCCGCGGTCGCGAGCTTGGCGAGGGCGTACCCCATCGCTTCCTACCGGAACCTGGAGTGCGAGCTGGCCCGGGGACTCGCCGAGATCGGTGGGGTTCCAGTAAAGGGGTTCGGTTCCACGGACTGCGGGTGCCGGAGCCACCTATACTGGTTTCCCCCAACAGGAACATCCCAGAAGGGGGTCTTGGAGTTAACTGTATTTCCTACGCAAGCGCTGGTATCGGAATTAAGGGAGGCATCCCAGGAACCCTTTGCTTTGTCGCTGCCTGATAGTGCGCTGCCGTCCACAGGGGCAAAGGCTGGGGAAGCGAAGCGGTGCCTGCTGCACGAGAGCATTCCCGAACAAAACCCCCTGTTCGTGGATCTCCTGCTCCGATTCCGGCACGTGGAAGCGTTCCGGAAATAAAGGATAATTAAAAAGGGGGCTAAACAAAAAGTAGGTTCTAAGTATAATTACTTATGGCGATGGAGTCCGCCGCCTGTTCCCGCTTTTCCCTGAGGTGTCCTTGTGCTTAGGCCGCAGATGCCCTGGGCACGGGAACGGGAAACCGCCCACATAGCTGATGACCCCTCCCGAATAGATTTAAGGAACAACGAGCTCAAATGTTTAGAATCGTTCCCTATGCACCCACCTGTATAGGTTATATAGGGTATTTTCTACACAGGAGGATTGTAATCATGAACCAAGCACGACTGGAGGATCTGGAATCAATGGGCAAGGACACGCGAAAAGACGCCTTTTTATTCGTGGTCCTTTTCGGGGTGGTGAGTCTCTTCGCAGACATGACCTATGAAGGGGCGAGGAGCATCACGGGTCCCTTTCTCGGTACACTCGGGGTAAACGCCAAAACCGTGGGATTCGTAGCGGGGCTGGGAGAGTTCCTTGGGTACGCCCTACGTCTTGTTTCGGGTGCGCTGAGCGACCGGACCAAACGATACTGGTTTTTTACTGGAATAGGCTACACGTTGAACCTATTGGCGGTGCCTTTACTTGCCCTGGCGGGAGCCTGGGAAGTTGCCGCTGTCCTGATGATCCTGGAGCGGGTGGGAAAAGCAATCCGGAACCCTGCCCGAGACGCGATGCTTTCCCACGCCACCCATCAAATGGGTAGAGGATTGGGCTTCGGGATCCACGAAGCGTTGGACCAGATTGGGGCTGTTTCGGGGCCCTTGGTAGTGGCGGCTGTCTTTTCTTTGGGATACGCGTACCGGGCCGCTTTTGC
>Ga0067045_1030379_pt1 | contig 15519 bp, 11 predicted proteins | sample TerdegcTABiofilm_FD_59184 | JGI IMG/M metagenome (GOLD analysis project Ga0067045, IMG submission 59184) | Combined Assembly of (Gp0054472, Gp0054536) Wastewater bioreactor microbial communities from Singapore -Terephthalate degrading...
GCACGCCTGGATCGACAAGATGGTGGCCCCGGTGGAACGCCTCTTCGGCTTCACCAGCCTGGGGACCTCGACGGTCCGCAGCTTGCAAACCATGGGCCGCGGATACAACCAAAACCGCAGCGGGTTCTAACAGGACAGGCCGAGAAGGCGAGGCGGGAACAACATAGGCTTTATGCGTGCCGGCCTCCCCCAAAAAAAGATTGCAACTTCTCAGCGGAATCCAGGTTTGATACGCATGCTTCGTATAATTCCGTGGGAAGAGACGGTGATGCCGACAGCGTCGGCTTCAACAGCTTGGGGCAAGGCGTCGCGAAAAGCTCTCGCATGAAAGCCGCTGACTTCGGCATATCCTGGAAAGTTACGGACACCCGTCCGAGTTAGGAGTGCGGAACATGAATCGGATCGCGGATAGAACGTCCCTCTCGGTCATTGTAGTGCTTGCGGCCTTTTGTTTCGGCGATGTCTGTGTCGGGCAGGTCCCCGCAACGGCGCCGGGTATCAACAGCGGAATTGGGTCGCAACCCGCATCGACGCGACAATCTTCCGCCATCCCTCTGCCCCCGACGGCGGCGACGGGGGTGGCTGCCGACCAAAGCGATGTTGGGACCGGTTCCGCCCAGCCGGGCGGTGCAAACATGCCGCTTCCACCGACCGGTTACGCACGGAGCGGCTCAGCGACGGGAACATCGGGAGGTTGGGTTAGCGGCCCGGCGGCACTGCAAGGCGGACCGTTTCCGGCCTACATGACCGGCTACGGAACATCGGGCGGCGGCTACTTCGGCGGAGGAACCGGGGTCGGCTCTGCGGGCCGTCCGTTCTCCAACTATTCATCACCGCAGGCCGTCAGCCCCTACATGAATCTTTTCCGCAGCAATACGAGCTTGGGAACGGCGGGAAACTACTACACTCTTGTTCGCCCGCAGATCGAGCAGCAACGCGTGAATCAGCAGCTCTCTCGGCAAATCGACGAAGTCCGCATGGGATACGGCGGAGCATCGGCCGGGCGCGGGGGGGCCGTGGGCGGCTATTTCATGAACTACTACGGCTTCTTCTCCGCGGGACCACGTTAGTACCGTGCCCTTTTAACTTATTCGACCCGTTGCGTCCTTCGGGCGATCTGCTCGAATGAGTTGAGCTACCGACGGCATCGAGGCCGATGTAACTTGGGAAAGGAGTCTTCGATGGATTCGCAGTCACAGCCAAGTCGTCCCGTCTTTGCGGAGGGTTTCAGCGGCGCGAGCTTCGACTTGGAGTTTTCGACGGGCGGCTGGTCCATCGGCATGGAAACCGGCGAAGACGTATCCAAGCAGGGGATTTCCACGCTCTCCCAGCTCGTGTATCGAATGCAGGCGGCATTGAAACTGTGGATGGAATGGAATCGTGCTTATCAGGAACTTTGCAGCTTGATGTATGCTCACCGCTACGACGTCGGCCGTTTGGAGAGCTTGGCGGACGAGCTGGATCGGCTACGGCAGCGAGCCGCGAACATGACGGCGCAACTCCTTTCCCGCGGGAGAGATGGGGGGAACGCGGCGATGTCCTCAACCGCACGCGACAGCCGCGAGTACACTTGAAAATCGTGGGCCGCGTGATGACGGCCGACCATAAAACGTCGCCGTTCAAGCGATGCGAAGACCTCGCGGCAGGCTATCACCGAAGGCATCCCTCCGTTCTTCCTCTCGGAGGGTACCGCCGGAGGTGACCAACTCGATCAGGTGAGGGGCAGCCTGCATCGTTTCCAATTTCCGCGCCGCCTTCTCGCGGAGAGACGTGGGAAGATCACGAAATCGATCGCCGGTAAAGCGCGCCAATTGCATGATGCAAAAAGCCGTCGTATCTCCACCAAGTTCCAGTTCCAGCAATCGTTGCAGCCACTTTACGGCCGTCTCTTGCGGTAAAACGCAATTCAACGGCCCGTACAAAGACACTCTGGCTCCCAGCCTGCCCAACGTCCAGATCATGGCTTCCCGCATACTCTCCGTCTTTCGGCGGGGCAGCAAATCGAGGATGATCCCTCCCAGCTCGACTTTGTGAGCGACAGGCAATAGCTCCAAAGAGCCGAGTAAACGCCAGATCTCGGAACCCTCGTGCGAGGCCGCGGGAAAATCGGATCCGCTCTTACCGGTGGCGGCCTGCCGCTGGAGCGACCGCGCAGAGGCCAGCAAGGGATCGACCAGGCTCTGTTGCCGTCCGGCCGGCAAGCCCCCTGCGATGCGTCTCCACAGGATCCACCATTCGGCACGGCACATCGGAGAGGGATGCAACAATCGTCCTTGAAGCAGACGCCAGGTTTCACCGACGCGCCAATCGTCGGCGGCGACGCCGTAGCCCGGTCGAAGGCAAAAACCGAGCAAGTTCAACCACCTGGCCTCGTGCGCCGGGCTTTGCCTGCGTCCTTGCTCGCACTCCATCAATCCCGCCCAAAGCCGCCGCAAAAACGGAGCCGGCCATTCGTTGCGCGACACCCCGGTGACCCGGACGAGCTGTTTCACGATTCCTTCGGGCTGGCGGCCCGATCCGGGGGTGAAGAACTCTCTTACTGTGGCCAAAGCCGCCTGTGTCGCATCTTCATCCCAAATCCCTTCGTTTTCCGCTCCGCCGCCGTGAGGATCGATTTCCGTTCGCACCGCGGATCGAACATCGAACTCCAGCCGCCAACTGCCGACGCCGTCCAGCCGCTTGCACCACAACTCCAGCGTCCCGATTTCGGTCAACTTGGCGTGCATCTCCACGTTCGCTTCTTTTTCGGAGACGGAGCCCCGCCTAGTTGCTTTTAAGACTGTGCGAATCGGAGGCAGGGCGGTCACCTGCTCGGGATGGGCCAAAATGATTCGGCCCACCGGGTCGGTCAGCCGGGTAGCGGAATAATAGACCGGAAATTCGACCGGCTCGGCGATCCGCAAGCGAAAGGGTCGATCGGTCAGCGAAACCTCCTGATTCGACTCGGTTCCCGCGGCAAGCACGCAAATCGCCGCCTCGCACATTGTGGCGTCCGTACCGGGTTGCGGCGGCACATCATCCGTGGCACCGAGGGAAGACATGGAGGATTCCAGAAGTCTCCTCTCTTCGGTCGGCAGATCGATCCCCAGATAGTACGATCGGGCAAGTGCCGCCGTAATTCGGACCCCCTCGCCCCGACGGACCATGCCGTAATAGGCCGCGCCTTGGGCGACCGCCAAATCCAAGCGGTCGTTTTGCAACAGATTGGGCAGCCACTTTCCTTGCGGCTTGGCATACCATTGGGCCAGAATATTCACCAGTCGTGCGCGAATGGCCTCGGAGAAGAAAACTCCGCCGTTAAAAAGGACATGATCCGGCGCCGTGGGATCGAGGTCATGGCGGGCGGGTGGTTCCGCTGCTAAAACCTCTCGATGAGACTGCAAAAAGAACGCGATCTGCCGACTGACCGCGGGATCGCGCGCATACGGCAGGCCGAACTCCTGAAAACCCGTGCGTTGCCTTTCGGGACGGGCGTCCTTTTCCACGTACGGAAAGAATCCGTCGAGAATGACGCGCTCCGCCTCTTGCCGGGAAAGCTCGACCTGCAATGATCCGCCGACGACGCGAGAGCCGCCGCTCGAAATCGAGATCGTCAGCGATTCCGGCGGATGGGAACCCAATAATTCCTCTTTGGCCTTTTGGCAGCGCCGGACGAGGACGGACCATTGCCGCGGTTCCAACGTGACCCGCGGTGCCAACTTGGCCTCCACATGATGTGCCAGAGCTAGGTCGAAATTGTCGCCTCCAAGGATCAAGTGATCTCCCACAGCAATGCGGTGGAATTGGACCGTGCCGTCCGCTCCCGCGCGAACGCGGATCAGCGTCAAATCCGTGGTTCCCCCGCCGATGTCGCAGACGAGGACTTTTTCGCCGGGCTTCACAATCGTCTGCCAATCATCGGCATGGCGGTACAACCACGAATAGAAGGCGGCCTGCGGCTCTTCGATCAGCACCACCCGATCCAGACCGGCGGCCGCGGCGGCTTTGATTGTGAGTTGCCGAGCGACCTCGTCGAACGAGGCCGGAATCGTCAAAACGAATTCCTGTTCCGCCAACGGGTAGCCCGGGAAAGCGGCATCCCACGCCTGCCGCACATGCAAGAGATAACGCGAGGAAACCTCGACGGGAGAAAGCCGGGTTGCGTCCGGTGCCCCATGCCACGGCAAAAGCGGCGCCGTCCGATCGACCCCGGTATGGCACAACCACGACTTGGCCGAGGCGATCAGTCGCCCCGGGACCAGGGCTCCGTGATCCCGTGCGAACAATCCGACGGCATATTGCCGCGGCTCGCTAACGAACGGCAAGCGAAAGGCATCCCTGGGAAACTCACTTTCTGCCGCCTCGTAATGGAACGACGGCAATACCTCCAAAGATTCGATGTGGCCCGGGGAGACGATCTGGGGGATGCGAAAAACATGAATGCGCCGCGGGCTCTCCTCCGTGTCCACGTAACAAACGGCGGAGTTGGTGGTGCCGAGGTCCATGCCCACCACAAAACGCGACGCAACACGCTCGTCATCCATGGGGCGATTCATCCCGAACTATGCTTTCAAAACTCAGGTTTTTCCCGCGAGATGGCCGGAATACCGCCGGCCCGAAAGCACGCCGAAACAGTTCGTGCCTTTGCTCCGTTGCGAGGCCCGACAACGAAGGGCGTGAAGCGGGGACCGGCGTCTCATCAGGCATATCGAGACGATTCCGTCGTAGTTCCTTGCCGAGGGGAACTTGGACCTTGCATGAAGGCATGGGCCGATTTCTAGCCCTCGTCAGCTTCACGAACACTGAATTCAAGCTTCCATTTCTTGTCGTTATGGACGCTATTGCACCATAGCTCCAACATTCCCAATTCCGTAACCTTGGCGTGAAACCTTACGGGCACGTATTCCCCTTCGCTCCCTTCGTCCGCCGGCAGACACGCCTCCAAGGAGTCCGTCTCTTCCAGCTCCTCGGGGGACCAACGATCGAGCACGTCGCCCGGTCGATCGTGCTTCCGGATCGATGACCCGAAGAAGCGGAATTGCACGGGTTCACCGACGATCAATCCCACCTCTTCGGAGGGAACGTCCACCGCGGTACCTTCTTCCATCCCTGTGGGGACGACGCACAGCGCGCGCAAGGGTCGGGGAATACCCGGGACCGTGGGGCCGGAGGTCTCGACACCGACGTAGTACGCCCGAGCAGTGCCGCCGCGAATCCGCACGCCGCCGTGTTCCTTAGCCCAGGCGTAATAGGCCGCACCTTTTGCCACGGCGTGATCCAGATCCTGTTTGCCTGCCAACATCCGAGGTTGAGGAGCGTCCGGAAACCAGGACTGGAGCACTTCGAGGATGCGTTGGCGCAGTCGCGGAGCGCGGAAGACGCCGCCATTCAGCAGGAGCTGTGTCGGCCTGGCGGGGCGACTCTCGTCCGGACCGTGCGATTGCAAGAATGCCGCCAAATGCCGCGTCACGGCGGTATCGGTTTCGTAGGGCAGGCCGATCTCCCTGAAACCGGAGGCCCGCCTCTTCGCAGGCCGGTCGTTGACTTCGCACAGCGGGAAAAAACCCTCCAGGAGAGCCGCAGCGACTTCCTCCCGATCGACTTTCACGCTGATCGTGCCGCCGATCAGCTTGCTGCCGCGACCCAGAATGGTGATCGGAAACTCGGCGGGGCCGTCGTCGGCCAAGAGTGCTTCCTTGGCTTGGCGACATGCATGCCAAAGCGAAACCGACTGCCAAGCGTCGAGGGAGCTCCCTTTTTCGGCGAACATCCGGGCGGCCACGTGCGCGAGCGCCAAGTCCATGTTATCCCCGCCGACGAGCAAGTGATTGCCAACGGCCAACCGGCGGAGCGTCAATTCGCCTGTCTCCTCGGCGACGCCGACCAACGTGAAGTCGGTAGTACCACCGCCGACATCGCACACGAGAACCTGATCCTCCACTCTAAGAACCTTGCGCCACTTGGCTCCGGTATCCGCCAGCCAAGCGTAGAGCGCCGCCTGCGGTTCTTCCAAGAGAAGGAAATCCGCGGGAAAACCGCTTTCCAGTGCCGCCTCCCGCGTCAACTCGCGCGCGGCCGCATCGAACGATGCCGGCACGGTGAGCACCACGCGCTGCCGGGCAAACGGTGCGTCCGGGAATGCGTGCTGCCAAGCCGCTATCAGGTGTTCCAAGATGCGTCGCGAAGCCTGGACCGGTGAAATCTTCGCGACATCCGCAGGCGCATTCCAGGGGAGAATGGGCTGCCGGCGGTCGACGCGGCTATGGCACAGCCAAGACTTGGCCCCGTTTACCGTCCGCTGCGGTACGTCCGCGGCTTGACGCCGGGCATATTCGCCGACAACGCACTTCGGCGACTTATCCCACGGCAGCGCCAGGGCTCCGTCGGCCGCCTCATTATCCGAACTCAAATAGACGTAGGACGCCAGGCTCGCCTTTGCCTCCACCGTTCCCGGCGCAACCAATTGCGGAATGGGCAGCACTTCCGGTTGCGGTTCCTCCGTGTCGATGGGCACATAGGCCAACACGCTGTTGGTCGTCCCCAAATCGACTCCGATCACATATTTCGTTCTCATAGGCACTCGAATTGTTTCACGACGCCGGTCGTGTTCGCGGGTTCAATTATCCGCTGCAAGGCGTCCGCCGATCGGCTTCGATCGTCCGGCGGCGGTGCAAACGAGTCCGGCCTGCCGTCGCCATGCGACAAGCTCAACCTTTGACCTCGACCTCGGCCGGAGCGATGACCTGAGCGGCTTGCGGAGACCCGGTCCACACGGGAAGATTACACTCCGTCGCTCTCCAGCCGTGATGACGGACGATGCCGCGATACGGTCCCGATCCGCCGACCTCGCCCACCAAGCGATAGATCCCGGAATCGTATCCGGCCGGGAGTTCGATCGTCTGCCCTTCGCCTTGATCGACGGCCGGACGAATCGCGAAGATCCGTTCCAGTGCCGCGGCGCAGTCGCGGTGTATATCGCGAACGGCAGCACCGATTTGGGCATCTCCATATTCCGAGATCGACTCCTTGAGAAAGTCGATCAGTCGGCCTTCCCTTTGAAGCACCTCGAGAAGGATCAGAGCGTCGCTCTTGGCGGCTTTTGCGGGAGGTTTTGCGGGAGGACGCTTGTCCTTGCGGATTGCGGGTTTGTCCGTTTCAACGCCGGCCTCGGGCAGCACATCGGCCGAAGGAGGGGGCTGCACGACTCCGTCGACCGCCTCGCGCACCCGCTCCGACGCCGCTCGATCAAAAAGCACGGCGAAAAAAGCTCGAAAAGCCAATCCAAGCCGCATGGCTTACTCCCTGTTGAGGCTATTTATTTGCTCCGTTCGCGCGACGGCGGCGATGGAAAAAGCGAAGGCCGATCGCGAACATCGATTCTCGAAGCAGTATCCGGAGGGCAATCGGTCACCGCGAAGGCCGCCGGTGAGCCTTGATCGGCATGTCATGCCGCATTGGTCGGCCCTCGGTCGGAGCCGGTCATCTCTTATTGTAACGCCTTCGCCCGGCCGAAGAACCGAGTGCCTTCACGCGTGACGCATAGCCCGGAGAAAACGGCTAGCGGCCGGCCGGGAATCGGTCCCGCAATCTTTCCAGGGATTCCAGTAGCTGCGCAATCCGGCTTTCGTCATGCACGGCGGTCAGGCTGAGTCGTAAACAGGCCTCGCCCTCCGGTACGGTAGGCGGGCGGATCGCCGGCACGAAAATACCGGCATCCCAGAGGGCCGCGGACAAATCCACCGCCCTCCGAGCCTCACCGACGATGATGGGAATGATTTGGCTTTGTGAGCGCCCGACGTTCCAACCCTGCTCGCGGAGTGCATTGCGCAGCAACTCGGCCCTTTGCAGCAAGAGTCGCCTTCCGGCCGGTTCGGCTCGGACGATCTCCAGGGCCGTCAAAGCGGCCGCAGATAGCGCAGCGGGAAAGGCGGTGGAAAAGACATACGACCTGGCACGTTGAAACAACCACGAAGTCAGCAACCGGCCGCCGGCCGTAAATCCGCCCACCCCGCCGAGTGCTTTACTCAATGTACCCACTCGAATCGGAACGCGATTTTCCATGCCGCAGACCTCGCAAAGCCCGCGTCCCAATTCGCCGAAGACTCCGGTCGCGTGGGCTTCGTCCACCATCAGCATGGCCCCGTAGCGATCCGCGACATCGGCTAGCTGCGCGAGCGGCGCGAGGTCCCCGTCCATACTGAACACGGTATCGGTCACGATCAAACGGCGGCGGTGGCGATGGGGTTTGGCCAAGAGGGCGGCCAAATGATCCGCGTCGGCGTGATGATAGACCCGCACGTCCGCGCGGCTTAAACGGCAACCGTCCCAGATGCTGGCGTGGTTCTTTTCGTCCGTATAGACGGCGTCGCCCGGGCCGACCAGGGCCGCAATCGTTCCGCTGTTGGCCGCATAGCCCGAGGAGAAGACGATCGCGGATTCCGTGCCTTCAAATCGAGCCAGGGCGGACTCCAGGGCATCGTGCAGGGCGGCTCGACCGCAGATCAGCGGGCTGGCTCCCGCACCGAAACCATCCGCGGCCAGGGCGCGGCATACGGCATCGCTCAAACGCGAATCACCGGCCAACCCCAGATAGTCGTTAGACCCGAAGTTCACGCACGGACGGCCGTCCAGATTGATGACGGGGCCTTGCCGATCTCGCCGGACACGCGGGTGGCGGAGAAGATCCGATCGGTGCAATTCGGCCAACGATTCCGCAATCCACGCGAGCGGGTTGCCAGAGGTGTCAGGGGAATTCGTCATCTGCCGGCAGGAAGGGAGAGGAGAATCTCAGCCGGGCGGCCAACCGAAGGGGCGCCCGGCGAGAAGGTGAAAGTGCAAATGTCGGACCTCCTGACCGGCGTCTCGACCGTTGTTCAAGACCAGACGAAAGCCCTTGCTCAAACCCAGGTTTGAAGCGATCCGCCGCACGGCCATGAGCAGCCTGCCCATCACCGCCTCGTCTTCCTCGCTGAGAGACTCGAAATCCGCAATCGGTTTCTTGGGAATGAGCAGGATGTGGACCGGCGCTTGTGGATTGATATCCTTAAAGGCCAAACAATCGGCATCTTCATAGACGATTTCGGCCGGAATCTCGCGGTCGATAATCCGTTCAAAGACCGTCTTGGAAGTCATGCCTTTACCTCGTCCTACGCACCCGGCATTCCGCGGAAGTCTCCGACCTCGCGACGCTGAGGAGGCGACCGGACGGCGACCTCAAGCAGATCGCTCCGTCAAACCGAAATTGGCCAGCACCACCTCGGGGTCAGGCGCCATGCGACGAATTTTCTCGGCGATGGCGGCCCGCTCCGATGCCGTCGCCTTTTCCAATTTGCGTTTCAGAATGGCGTACTTTTCGTGCCGCTTTCGGCGACGCCGCAGCTCCGTCTTTCTTTCACTGATGGGCATGTTCTCTCCCTTTGACCTCAACGAACTTCGGCCTACCTATGATCCGGCATACCCTGATCCCTTGCCGGCTACCTACCGCGATCACTCAACGCACGCGACTTCTTTGAAGCCCGCGGCAAGGGACATCGTCGGGGAATCTTCTCTCAATCATTACCGCTCCCCCGGCGGAGCGTCAATATCTGCTCCCCGGACGAGTAGGACTGCCGACCGCCGATTGCGAGGGCACGGTCCACACGCCGAGCGTGCAAAAGGACTACGGAGGAGTCCGCCGTGGAACCGTCAGACAAGAGACGGCCGGGGCACCGTGTTCGGCTTTCCCGGCGGGAGCTTGCCCGTCACTCGGACTTGCCCAGGCCCTTGAGATACTCGCGGTACTGTTCGCTCCATTGCGGCGGCGGTGCCGTCTGCCGCATCGTCCCCAGGCCACGTTGTGAATCTTTGACTCCGCGCCCGCTGCGCAAATCGGTACTTTGAGGACGAAGGCCCAAGCTCTTAAGTACCTCGCGAAATTGTCGGGCGGACGCGGGATCGGTCGCGGAGTTCTCCGCCCTATCGCGAAGCTCGCGCCAGCGTTGCGCGAAACGTTCCATCTCTTCCCGTGTCCAACCCAACCGCTGAAGAAGTTCCAGATCAGGCGTGTTCTTTGCCAGCTCGTCCTCCAAATAGCGGAGGGCCAGATCCGTTTGCCGACGGGTGAATTCCACGATCGGCTCATCCGCTGAGTCAGGACGCAGTTCGTTTGGAGGCGGGGCGGCATCCCCTTCCCTGGGCAGTCCGCCGCCGCGAGGATTCCCGCTTCCCGGCGAGGTTGGCCCGGCGCCGCGTTCTGAACCGGGGCGACCGGTTCCCGGGACCGCACCGGTGGGGCCGGCATCGCCTTGCCGAGCACCGTTGTTGTCGGCAGCGGGACCGTTCGCCCCGTTTGGACCGCCGGATTCCGGGCCGGTCGGGTCACGCACAGCTTCGCCGCCGTCGGTTGCCGGCGATTGGCTTCCGGGGGCACCATAACCGGCTTGCGGTGAAGATTGCCCCTGGCCTTCCCGCCCACCGCCGGGCAGCGTACCGCTGTTTTCACTCTGCGTTTGGGAGCTGTCCCACGACGTGGGGGCGGTGGAGGCTTGCGGCTCCGTTGAACGTTCGGAACCGCCTGGTCTTTCCGGGGATCGCGACGCTTGCGGCGGGGTTTCGGCAGGCTGCCCGTTTGGCGGCGCATCGCCTTGCATCTCTCCGCCCGGGGGCGGCGCGGAACCCAAGGCAGCGTCTCGCGGCGTAGCACCTGGCTGTGGATCTCCAGCCGGGCCGGTTGGGCCGGTCGGGTCTTCCTTTGACCCTCGAGGCGTTTGGGAGCTGGAGCCCGAGTTTTGGTTTTCCGTCGGCCCGTTTGAATCGCCCGCCTCGGGGGGTGAACCGCCGTCGCGGCCCGTTCCCGATGGCTTAATCGAATTTGATTCGGGCTTGCGGCCTGAATCGGCTCCGCCGCTTGATGCGGACGACGGCTCGCCGGTCTCGAAACGGTCGGCGTCGCCCGCCGCGTTGTTCGGAGAGGTATCCGGCGAATCCCGCCGGGAAGCACCGTCGGGCGGAAGACCGTCGCCCTGCGTCCCTCCGCGACTTTTTTCGCGCAGATAATTCAGAATCCGCTCAAAAGCCTCACCCGGGTTATTCACTCCGTCGGCCGGCGTAGTCGCTTCCTTGGTACCCTGACCGGAATCAGCCGGCTGATTTCCGGATGGGCTTGCGTTACCCTCGGATTCGCCGGGACGGCTACCACGGCTTGCCTCTGAGACGTCGGCCGCCGCGTTCTCTTGTTTCTCCGCTTCCGCCACAGGCCCCTCTGAGCCACCGGGGCCTTGCGCGGTCCCCGCTCCGCTTCCTTCAGCGCCTTCCTGCATCCCAGCGGAGCTTCCTTGCCCGGTGCTTCCGGTGCTTCCGGTCTCCGTTGGAGAAGGTGTCTGCCCCTGGCCGTTCGCACTTTGAGATGAGGCATTGCCTGCGGCATTGTCCCCGGTCCCGTTGCGGCCACCGGACGACGGCCGGCCGGCCCCGACGGCTTCGCCATCGCTTCCCCCATCACTTGCCATGCCGCCTTGATCTTGCGATTCTGAGCCGTCACCGGCTGACGCATCAGCAGAGCCATCACGAGATTGCGAGTCGTTTTGCCGGGTCTCCGCGTCTTTCCGTCCCTCGGGGGAACCCGGACTCGTCTCGCTCGGCCTGGGTTCGTTAGGAGTGCCGTTATCACTGCTGGTATCACTCGGACTCGATTGCCCCTCTCCTGCGGCGGAGGCGGTCTTACCTGTGTCTTGATTTGGGGTTCGGTCTTGTGAGGCATCGGATGCGGCCGATTCTTCCGCTTGGTTGGGCGTGGGGGATTGCCCTTTCGGCTCTGATCGGTTGTTCTCGCTCATTTGGGAGGTAGCGTCGCTTTGCGGCGAAGCGGCCTGATCCGACGGGCCCTTCGGGGAATTCCCTGCGGCCGAGTCGGGTTCCTTTGATTCCGTGGTTTCGGACGATGCCGCCTCTCCAATGACAAGTTGCAAGCGCCGGCTTTCGCCGCGATTGGCGGTCGGCTCACGGTTGTCTAGAGCCTCCAACCAACAGGAGATTACGTCCCCCGGTTCGAGCTTCAGATCGGCCGGCCGAAGGTCGAAAGATTTGCTTACCGTTTCGGTGCTTCCCGGCTTGGACGGCGGTAGATCAAACAGTACCGACGAATGAATCGACCGGCCGTCTTTTTCCACATAGAACGTCAACCGACGCAAGCCGAAGTCCGGGTCCTGTGCCTTGGCCCGAATGGTGGCGGCCGCGTTTACCGGGATGACCGAACCGTCCGGTGGAGGGTCCTGGTAATCTGCCCATGGAGGTCGATCAGGGATGGTGGCGATACTGAAGCGAACGGGGTCTCGGTTGGTTCGGCCGTCTTGATCCGTACCTCGCAGTGTGTAGGCGGTGAATTCCCCGACATTCGGCTCCTTGCTACTCATTTTAAGCGTGAATCGACCTTGCCAGACGTCGGCCGACTGTTGCATCGGTACGCGCATCCTCCCGTTGTCCAGGTCGATCTCCGCTTGCGTCAGGGGCACGGAACTTTGAGCGAGGACCGTGACCCGCGTGCCCTCGACCGCGCTAACATCCCCCATAGCGAGCTGCGTCTTTTTCTCGAGTCGCGTGTACGGCGGATACTCCAGTTCGACGCTGCGAAGCTCGAGGCGGATAGCCGGAAGTACCCGAATGCGAAACTCACGGGTTTCGGCGTCTCCCGCCTCGATGCGATATGTCGTCTCGTGCTGCATCGCCGGGGACAATTCAGCGGAAAACCGCGATGCGTCGCCGTCATCCGGTTGCAGCGGGACGACCTGATCCAGAAACTGTCCGTCGGCCGTGGAAAAGCGGAGTCGCGGCTCCTCACCGCTCCGCAGCCCGAACACCGTGACCGTGACCACAACCCGTTCCCCAGCCGTAACTTCTGCGTTGCCGGGTGAGACGGCCTCGATCCGCACGCGGGTGGCAGGCGGAATATCGGCCCAAGGGACCAGCACACGGGCGGTAGAAACCAGAGCGTTCTTAGGAGACAAAACTACGTAAATGCAGAAAGCGGCAATCACGCCGGCGAGAACGGCGGCCCAACGCACTACCTGACCGCGGTCCACGACCTGATCCAGGGGTACGGTTTCGACGGTAGCCGCCGCCTTTTGTTCTAGCCCACGAAAAACGTGCTCGGCGAGGGGATCGTGCTCGAAGTCTTGTCGCCGCTCCCGCAAAAGCAAGAACGCCATTGCGGCATGTTTAAGACCGGGAACCGCCTTTTCCAGCACGTAGGCGGCAAACAAGGGGTGTATTCGGCGCAACAAATAGGGGCCGACCGCGAGGCTGAGCCATACGGCGGACAGTCCGGCGAAAACAAGCCAGGCGGCCCAACGTGCGCTGTCGGGCATTCCCCGGGAAAACAACCACTGATCGCAGGCCGTTAATGCGAGTAAAAAGCCCGTTCCCCCGGCAAGCCAAATGAGCAACCGCCAGGACAGCTCGACCCATCCAATCCGCCGCCCCACGAAGCGGATACGTTCCTCGATCCGCCGTTCCAATGCATCTTGCTCGGAGTGAACGGACGCGGTTGCGGATGGAATTGCCGGAGCGATTTCGGAGCCGGCCATGGGCAGCCTCTAACGAGTTTTGCGGCGGTTAAAACGATGGACGGGAATGCAGGAAGCTCCGCGCGACAACACTCCAAAGCGGAAGATAACGCCCGTCAGTCACGGGATTGCGTCGGCACGTCGCCTATTTGCATTATACCCGATCTCCCGAGGCATCCCCGCGAAAGTCGTGCTGTACGATGGAGAGAAGTCCTTCCTTGTAGTTTGGATAACGGCAAGAGAAACCCAGTTCCCGGCAAATCTTGTCGTTCGATACACGCTTGTGCCCCGTCCCACGAGTTAAAGCTTCCCCCGACCTATTTTCAGAACCGCCTGACCCACCCCTTTGGGTAGGGTTTTCGAAATGAGGTCCGCGAAGGCTCAAGAGTCTTGCCAATTCCGAGTAAAAAGCCGCTCGAGCTACGGGATGGCCGTCCGAGACGTTGAACAAGTTGGGGCGGGCGGCCTTTTCGTCCGCGAGCAGTACGGCTGTTACGGCGTCGTCCACGTGAATCAAATTGATGACTGAATCGGCGTCGCCGGGCAAAGGCAGCTCCCGGCGAAGATTCTCCAGAAGCGGAATGCGATTGGGACCGTAAATGCCGGCTAGTCGCAAGACGATGCTCCTGGGGCCGGCCGAGGACGATCGCAGGAGGTCCTCCGCTTCGAGCAGGGCCTTGGCCGAGGGACGCGAAGGATGCGTCGGGCTCGATTCGGAGGTCCATTCTCCGGCCTGATCCCCGTATACGCCCGTGCTGCTTATGTGAACGATGCAAGCCGACTTTCCGGCGGCCGTTTGTAACACGTTTCGTAGGCCCGCGACGTACACGCTGAACGGCGAATCATGACTTTTGCGGTCGTAGGCGACACAATAAACCAGCGTATCGACGGAGGGAAGACGACTCAGGGTTTCGGGCTGAGTGACATCCGCGACGAGTGAGCTGAATCCTTCCGAAGCCAGAACTGAAGCGCGCTCCGGTGACCGCGTAACCGCGAACACCGCGTCGCCCCGCGAAAGCCAAGCCCTAGCGAGGCGTTTACCCAAATAACCGGTGCCAATAATCAACCGCGAGGGCACGATTACCTCTCAAGCCGAATCATAATCTGGTTTATTAATCATCACGCAAGGCCGAGCACGGCGTAAAGCCGAAAAGTGGAGTCCCCTTCAGACTAGGCAACCCCTTTACTCAACGAGCCGGCAGACTGCGGAGCGATGTTTGAAAAACGGTTGCCCCAGCCAAGCAGCTCCGGTGGGTCAGTCCATGGTGCCGCTGCGATTGCCGTCATCCAGCCCGGAGGGTTCCCAGCTAACAGCCAAGGCTGGATTTCGCCGAGCGAAGGTCTCGAGATACGCCTGAAGGATGATTTGGGCGGCCACCTTGTCGAGCCTTTTCCTCCGTTGTTTCTTGGTCATCGCAGCCTCGTTCAACCACGTTTCGGCGGTTCGGGAGCTGAATCGTTCATCCATGAACACGACGGGCACCCCCGTGGCGGATTCGAGCCATTGTCCGAACGATCGCGCCGCTTGAGAAGATTCCGACTCCCAACCGTCGCAGTGGACCGGAAGGCCGACCACGAACAAGACAACCCCCTCCTCATCCCTGAGGCGGCGGAAAAAGGCGGCATCCTGGAAATCATCTTTGGGACAGTAAACGTCCCACGGCGTGGCGATCGACCGCCCCGCATCGCAGATCGCCAAACCGATACGTCGTTTGCCATAGTCGATCCCGACAAACCGTCCCGTCGGCGGAATGGGGCGCTCTCTCATACGCTTCCACGCATTCTCATTTTTCTCTTGCGAAAGCCCCGCTTGTTTACGGCGCGAACCGGGCGGATTCCCGGACGCTCGCTCCACGCGTCGTCCTATCAGCACGGCACATTTCTACTTAAGGAACCTCTGCACAACAACCCCTTAGCAATATAATATATAATCCGACCGTGTTTGGGGATCAAGAATCGAGAGGCATTGAAGCCAGGACGGGTGATCATGGCGAGGAAGGAC
>Ga0067045_1030381_pt1 | contig 15515 bp, 11 predicted proteins | sample TerdegcTABiofilm_FD_59184 | JGI IMG/M metagenome (GOLD analysis project Ga0067045, IMG submission 59184) | Combined Assembly of (Gp0054472, Gp0054536) Wastewater bioreactor microbial communities from Singapore -Terephthalate degrading...
GAAGAGGCAGGAAAATCCCCTCCTCATGAAAAAGATATCGGCGGAAAAGGGTTTCTCTGTAATGCCTGCGGGGAATATCTGCAAAAAATAAAAAAGGACCAAACCCCATGATCGTCATAATTACTCTCATAATATCCCTGATACTGGATCAAATAACAAAGAACTACATAATATCCCACTTCAAACTTCATCAGTCGGTTCCTGTAATCAACGGAATTTTCCATATCAGCTATGTAACCAACAAAGGAGGAGCTTTCGGCATCATGTCGGGATTCCCCTATTTCTTTGTGATCCTGGCTATCCTTATGACTCTGTCCGGAATAGTATTTTTTAAATATTTAATGAAACAACCCCCATGGGTTCAACTGGCGGCAGGTATGGTTTTAGCGGGAACCCTGGGCAACCTGACGGATCGCCTCCGATTCGGATATGTGATAGATTTTATTGATTTTCGCGTGTGGCCCACCTTTAACGTGGCCGATATATGCATCACGGCAGGAGTATTTATTTTAATATTTTTTATCTTAAAACAGGATATGAACTCCATTACCCCTATTGAAGAACATCCACAGGAAGAACAACATGAAGAAGAAACAACCCCGGCGGAACGCAGTACTATATAAAGTTTATGTCAATGCCGTAACCCAGGGAGATCCCGGTCCTACCGGCATCGGAATCCTGATCTTCGATAACGAGGGAAATCAGGTCTTTTCCCATTCCTCCTATCTGGGGATCCTCCCCTTCGACGAGTCGGAATACTCTGCCCTCATGTTCGCCGCTAGGGAGATAGGGAACTACTCCTGGGATATGGTGGAATTTTATTCCGACCGGGAAGATACGGTTCAACATATAAACGGAATATTTAATATAAAGGATATAAAACTAAATCGGCTTAAAAGGGAATTCGAAAATCTCATAGGTCGAAAAGATCATAAACTGATCCTGATTAATCCGTCGGAAAATCTACCCGCCAGAGAACTGGCAAAAAAAGGACTGGAAAAATTCCTCAAAAGAGTGAACTTTCAATCCCCCATCCGGATGCAGGAGCAGATTCCCGACAAAACCAGGGAGCAGGAAAATATTCAGAGATCCGCCGGAGGAGTGGTTTTCAAAAAAGAGGGAACCAAATACAAAATCTGCATCATCGCCAAAAAAGGGAAAAAAATCTGGGCTCTCCCCAAGGGACGGGTCAACGACAAGGAAACCCCCGAGGAGACCGCCGTCCGGGAAGTCCTGGAAGAAACGGGACACCGGGCAGACATCGGCACCAAACTCAGCGAGATCAGCTACTATTTTTACTGGAAGGAAAATAATACCTTCTATCACAAATTCGTATATTTCTTCCTCATGCCCCTGGTGGAGGAAAACGCCGGCATAAGAGATCAGGAAGCCGATGACGTCAAATGGGTAACCCCCGGCGAAGCCTACAAGATGCTCACCTATATCAACGAAAAGGAAGTCATGCACACCGCCAGAAAAATACTGGACATCATGGTGTAACCCCCCACCGCCGGACTCATACCTGGCACCAAAACAGAACCGGTGGCACCTCCGGTTCTGCCGATTCGGTAGTCCTGTTCCTTTGATGATACAATGCCGGTTTGAAAGCGGGTTGTTATCAGTGGCGGCAAAGGACTTCAGTCCTTCATTTCCAACCTTAAAGAAGAACTAAAACTCTTCGCTACAGGATCTTGATTCTATAGTAGTTCTGAATAGGAATTTCCTAAACTCCGTAGTTCAGACCTTCAGGTCTGCCGAATATATTAAATTGCCAATCGGAAATCTTTGTCAGACTAACTATATGCCTTATTCTTCCTTCTCCTTTTTCCTCCAGGAGGAGGTGAGGCGTCTGAGGTAGCTTATGCCCAGATCCAGATAGTTGACCATATTGCCGGGTTTCTTCCCTATCAGTTTCTTGAGGTATGGAACCGCTTTGTCGGGTTGATTGGATTGCTGGTAGAGATCCACCAGATTCTCAAAAATCTCCCCTGGTTCAACGCCCCGGAGTTTTTCCGCTTCCTTGTACATCTTTTCCGCTTCATCCCATAAATGGAGTTTTTTGTAGCAATTGCCCAGTTCCAGGTGAATTTCCCAGTCGCCGGGTCTTTCCTTTACCTGCACTTCATATATTTTAAGGGCTTCTCCGAACCAGAATTTTGCCTGTTCCGGTTCTTTTATTTCCTCGTAAAAGAGTCCCAGTTCGGTTCTGAGGGCGGGAAATTCATTTATAGTATCCTGTTCAATATGGTCTCTCATCAACTGGATAAACTCTTCCTTCTTATCCAGTTTCATGGCCAGAGAGCGGAGATAATAGGTATTGGAAAGAGGCGCCATCTCTTCCGAAATCTTGGCTTCCTCGAAGGCTTCCCGGAATTTGCCCTGATTCTTGAGACAGATCACCAGACTCTTGTGATAAGTCTCATCCAGGGGGTTCAGTTTGAGAGCCTTTCTCAAAAACTCCTCCGCCTTGGAATACCATTTCTTTTTATACATGAAAATATGAGCCACCTTGAGGTTTACCATGGGTTCATCGGGGTAGATTTCCAGTCCTTTCCGGTAATTGGCCAGCGCCAGATTAAACTTGTTGTCGAATTCATATTCGGTTCCCTTCTCGAAATAAGCCTTGGCCCTTTTGAACCGGGCGAATTTCTCCCGGACCTGCTGCAGTTCCTCCTTACGATTGGCCTTGGCCAGGGTTTCGAAAAACATGGCCCAGGCGGCATCATCGGGTGAACATTTCACCAGACGGGTGGCTTTTTCCAGGGCTTCCTCGTATCTGCCCTCTTTAAAAAACTTGTCCGCCAATCGCCTTATGGCATAAATCTTTCCTCTGGAGGTGAAACTATCTCCCCTGGGAATATCCAGAATGTCCAACAGAACCCTTTCCTCCTTGCGATCTTGGCTGGTCAGTTTAAACAGTTTCGCCTTAAGTAGCAAAGTATCGATGTCGAAAGGATTTAACAGTAGATATTCATTGATGGCTTCCAGAGCATTTTCATATTTTTTCAGATCTATAAGAGTTTTGATTTTTAATCGTATCAGGGCAGTATCCTGGGGATAACGCCGGATTCCTTCATCGGCCATCCCGTAAGCTCGGCGATACTCCCTCTTCTGTCGAAGAATTTTAATTATATTTATAAATTGGACTTTATTAGACCATGAAGGAGGCTGATTCCCCAACACCGATGCTATTTCATCAAAATAAACCACGATCTCGTCTCCCGAATAGACCTGTTCATCGATTATAATCTTCATTTCGTCCTGAGACATGGGTTTGTCAAAGGGAGTTTCCATAAAAGCACCTCTCTGGCTGATTAATATTTCGTCTGTTGATGGGAGCCGGTATTCCGGTTTTAGAACCTATTCGGAAAATAATCGCCTGTAATCGGTGTAGGGATAAAATCGGGTTCCGGAGAACCCTCCTACTGTGGAAGGCGGACTTTCCGGATAGACTCTAAGATGGTGACTCCTTACTCCGGTCTTCTTCATGATTATTTGGAGCGGCTGTATTCTTATCCTCCATGTCTTCCCGATGTTCCTCTTCATGGTTGTTCTCCCGGACAGGGTTGTCAGACAGAGGTTCATCTTCTTCCGGATTTTCCCCGTGGTGTGATTCTCCTTGATTTCTCTTCAATGATGTATAAGATTCCATACCTATCATTTTTTTTCTATTTTGATAAAATTCCTCCCTGGATTTCATAACATTTCTTATAATTCTGAATGCGGCAAACAACGAAAAACACACAACCAGAGTTACCGCAGCAATATAAAAATAGTAATTCAAGGGCATATTTCACTAACCTTTACAGAGAGGAAATCAGGGGGGCGAGCAAAAAAACAGTAGCCTTTCTCCCGTGTTTATTCTGCCCTTGCGATTAAATTCCTATTTGAATTTGTAGTTCCTTGTTTTCAATATATTTAGATTAAACTAATATTCTCATAGTAGCCGTTGACGATAGAATAAGCCACTACCGGCGGGGGTGATAAGGGCAAAGAGCCCGGTTATGAGACAGTCTGTAATGGTTTGAACTATAGGATTCGGGAAATCTCCATTCAGAACCGTCATAAAAGAGAAGGAATAATTCTTTTCCGGTTTAAATAAAAAACAGGGAAAACAAACCATCATGAGAGGATAATTATTTATGAAAAAGATTCATCACATAGGAATCGCCGTGGAAGATCTGGAAGCATCCATAAAGATGTACAAGACCTTTCTGGAGGACATCCATGTGGAGATGGAGGAAGTACCGGAGCAAAAGGTGGAAGTGGCTGTCATTCCTCTGGGGGATTCCCGCATCGAGTTGTTGAAACCCACTTCGGAGGAGAGTCCCATTGCCAAGTTCATAAAAACCAAGGGAACCGGCATCCATCATATCTGCATTCAGGTGGACGACATAGAAAAAGCCCTATCGGATCTGAAAAACGCCGGTTACCGTCTTATCGACGAAAAACCCCGAACGGGCGCTATGGGTATGAAGATCGCCTTTGTTCATCCCAAAAGCACCGGCGGTGTCCTGATGGAGCTGAGTCAGAAGATTGAATAAGAAATTCATTTTCGATTAAAGCTTTTAGGAAGGGACGTGGGGAAACTCTTTTCTCGAAAAGGGTTTCCCCAAGAGATCAACTGCCATCGACTCACACGGCGGTGGTGGTCGATTCTGACATATTATCCGTGTTATGGGGTTTTTGGGCTATTCCCCAGAAGAGGGGCAGAAGGGTTACCCGGTATCCTTTTTCCAGGGCTTCTTTGTCTTTTAGCTGAACCGATTTGATCCACCCTTTCTGGATATTCCCCTTGGCGGTGAGATCGGCGAATTTCCAGACATGTTCGAATTCCCGTTTCATGGTTTCGTCGTCCCACAGATCGGCAAAGACTCCCATTTCGGGTTTCAGTCCGGTCTGGGCGAAGAGGGATTTCAGTTTACGCCCGAAGAAAGGATCCGCTCCTTCGAACTGCAAGGCTCTCACTGTGGACATGGCGGCGTTATATTCGTCGGGATAGTCGATTTTTGCTCCATAATCGGGCTCAGCGGCAGCCACCATATATCCTCCGGGGCGGGTTACCCGTTTCATTTCCGACATCATCTTATAGGGATTCTTGACCCACATCAGCACGAAATGGCAGAAGGTTACATCAAAAAAGTTATCTTCAAAGGGAAGTTCCTCACCGGAAGCCAGCTGAATATTCCCTCCCGGACAGTTTTTAATCGCTATGGGTATCAGTTCCTTGTTAACGTCTATGCCATAGACTTCTCCTCCCGATAATTCGGCCATTTCCCGGGTAATCAGTCCTATACCGCATCCTATATCCAGAATTTTTTTCTTATTTTTCAGATCAAACTTTTCATATAACTGGCTCCGGAGTTTTTTTGTCCAGTTGAACTGCCGGGACAGATGCATTTCCCACAGTTCTCCCGTCATGACTTTTTCCTTGAAAAGATCCATTTTTTTCCCCTTTCTTATTCGGGATTTACTGCCTCATGCCTTCCAGTCGGACTTTCGCCTGATATTTCTGTCCGTTGCGGACGATGACCATGACCAGGGTATCGCCGGGACTGAGGCTATAAATGATCTTCTGCAGATCCTTATTGTTATTGACGGTTTTATTATTTATCGAAACTATAATATCTCCTGCCTTGAGACCTGCCGACTGGGCGGGAGAATCGGGAGGAAATCCCGTAATAATCACTCCGCCTCCTTTATAGTTCAGAATCTTGATACCCAGCCAGGGACGCAACTTGCCTCCGCCGCTCTGTTGAATCAGTCCTCGGGCCACGCCCATGGCGGTATTGATGGGAATGGAAAAACTGAGTCCCTGGGCGGTTCCCGTGCTGCCGGTATAAACCAGGGTATTCATGCCGATTACTTCCCCCGACGAATTGACTAAGGCTCCTCCCGAATTGCCGGGGTTAATGGCGGCATCGGTCTGAATTAGTCCTTTATAGGAGAGGGACAGGTTGGAGGAGGAAAGATCCAGATCCCTGTTCACGGCACTGACGCATCCCACTGTAACCGTGGATGTGAACTTCCAGGGGTTGCCGATGGCTATGGCGATCTGTCCTTTTCTCAGGTTGTCCGAGTTGCCGATTTTCGCCACGGGAAGATTGGAGGCGCTGATTTTAACCACCGCCACGTCTTCTGCCGGATCTCCCCGCCAATCGCTAGCCTCGAAACTTCTGCCGTCGTTCAACGTGATGAAAACCTTTTTGGCGTTTTTCAGGACGTGGGTATTGGTGATGATCCAGCCGTCCTTGGATATGATAATGCCCGACCCGATGCCTTCCTTGTTTTCTCCGCTATAGGACGAAGTGTAGATGGTCTTGACGTTGACTACGGAGGGTTCTATTTTCTGAACCGCTTCCACCACCGCCTTCTCCACCCCAACGTATGCCGAATGGACGGCAGGAGAGGAAATAAGGAACAGAGACAAAATAAAAAAAACATACACACCAAAAGCGGATTTACTCAAAACGGATTTACAAAATTTCATAATCTTCACACCTGATTAACAACTAAAATAAAATTGAACACAGACAAAGAATTACAGACCAAAGCCGATTATAGTCAATTGCATAATCTCGTATAATTTACCATCGGGGGGACGCCGGTTCTACTGTCAGTAGCCCAGGCATCTTGCCTGGAAATTTTATAACTTAATACAATAAACTATACTAACCCTTAAAAACGAGTTCCTACAAAAGCGGATGCTCCTCTCTACTCCCGTATATATTCAGTCCTCTGACGGAGAACCACGTCATCCTGAACCCTGAAACGAGTTCAGGGCAGGCTTCGTTTCAGGATCTATACAATATCTTGTGTCTTAGATTCCGAAACAAATTCGGAATGACGAGGGACTGAATGCATACCTACTCCCTCAATTCAAACATCAGCCTCTATATTTATAGTTTCTTTTTTTGTTCTCTTTATTCCTTTCCGCCCTTTTCTTTTAACAGCCGGACTATATCCGAATCATCGCCATAACCTTTAGCAACGGCTATTCCCAGGGGAGTTTTGCCCTTATATTCCCCCTTTTTCACCCTGATGTTGACATCCGCCCCCTTTTGTATAAGAAGCTCTGCCATATCGGTCTGTTTTTCAATCAAAGCCACAGACAGGGGAGTTTTGCCGTCATTATCCACCGCATTGATATCCGCCCCTTTTTCTGTGAGGAGTCGTGCCGATTCCACCTTTCCCGACCGAACCGCCCAGTGCAGAGGAGTTTTTCCCGCCATATCCCCGGCGTTGACGTCCGCTCCTTTTTCGATGATAATCTCCTCCAGTTCCGGTGATCCCGATACCGACGCCCAGTGCAGGGGAGTCAGTCCGTAATTGTCCTTAGTGTTGACATCCGCTCCTCTCTCTATGAGGACATGGGCGACATCATCATAACCCCACTGACAAGCCCGATGCAAAGGCGTTTTCCCTTCATCATCCCTATAATTAATATCCGCCCCTTTTTTTATGAGCGACAGGGCAATATCTTTTTTGCCTTCCTTTAATGCCCAGAGCAAAAATTCTTTTCCATTATCACCTTTTACATTAATATCCGCCCCTTCTTCTATGAGAAGATAGGCAACATCCACATTCTTATCGCTGAAAGCCCACAACAGGGGAGTTTTTCCATACATATCCTCGGCATTAACGTCTGCCCCTTTTTCTACGAGAAGACGGGCGACATCGGTTTTATTCTGCATAAGAGCCGTAAACAGGGGAGTTTTTTCTTCATCATCCCTGGCATTAACATCCGCTCCCCTTTCCAGCAAAAAAGAAGCAAAATTGCAATCTCCGTAAAGTGCCGCCCTGTGCAGGAGAGTTTGCCCATTCTCATGCTTTGCATTGACATCGAAATCCAAGTCCGCCCCATTTTCCATAAGGAAGCGGACAGTATCAGCCTCCATATTGTCAAAAGATTTATCCAGGGGAGTTTTCCCCTCGTCGTTTTTAGAACTAATATCAGCCCCATTTTCTATCAGAAGGCAGACGATATCGGTTTTACCCGCCGATGAAGCACAATGTAAGGGAGTATTCCCATGATAATCCCTTACATTAATTTTTGCTCCTTTTCTTATCAAAAAAGAAACCGCCTTCCCGTCTCCATATTCCGATACCAGATGAAGAGGAGTTTTTCCTTCACGATTTTTGGCATTAACATTCAAATCCGCATCCTTGTTCATAAGAAGAAGGGCGGTTTCAAATTCACCTTCATCCAGAGCCATGTCCAGGGGAGTTTTTCCTTCATAATCCTTAGCGTTAATATCCGCTCCTTTTTTTATCAGAAGCAGGACGGCATTGAAATTACTACTATCTGAAAAACAATGTAAACAAGTTTTTCCATAGCAGTCTCTAATATTAATATCAGCTCCTTTTTCTATGAGAAGGGATGCCATGTTGATTTTATCTCGGTATAAAGCATAATACAGGGGTGTCTTTGAATAATAATCCTTAGCGTTAATATCAACCCCGTGTTTTATCAAAAAGAGAGCGATGTTGGCGTTGCCGTTATATGAGGCATAATGCAGAGGTGTTTTTCCTAGCTTGTCCTTTGCGTTAATATCCGCTCCTTTCTTGATAAGAGGATAAACTGCAAAAAGGTATTCCTTCTCCAAAGTCCAGTTTAATATGGGCATTTTAACCTTTTGGCGGTTTTGGGTTTGCACATTGGGATCTGCTCCGTACTCGAGGAGGAGGTCGGCAAATCCTGTATGGTCTTTTTCTATGGCTAACTGGAGAGGGGGGGTTCCTTCTTCATCCGTTATGTCGGGATCGGCGCCATGTTGGATGAGTCGTTTTGTCAGTTGTATGTTCTTTGTTTCAATCGAGAGATATAGGGGAGTTTTTCCGAAACAGTCCTGCAGGTTGGGATCGGCTCCCTCTTTGAGGAGGAAGTTCGCCATATATTTTTGTTGGGATTCGGTGGCGATATGTAAGGGAGTTTTTCCGTAGTCTCCCTTTAAATTAATATCAATTCCTGAAAGTTTGAATCCGTAAACGGCGTAAAGATCCTGTTTTCTCACCGCATCAAAGAAACTGACATACCTTTTTGACGCCTGAATACATTTTTGTTTATCGGGGGATTTCATGAGAATCCGGGCAATTTCATCATGATCTTCTTTCAGAGCCTGCATGAGTGGGGTTTCGCCGTCCGGATTGCAGATGTAGGGATCCGCCCCTCTTGCCAGAAGAAGAATAACCAACTCTTTGGGACCCTGTCGAACGGCTTTGTGTAAGGGTGTATCTCCTTTGTTGTCGGTGGAATTTATATCCGCCCCCTGTGAGAGAAGAAGACCGATCTGCTCACGGTCGTCCTTTTCCACCGCCTGAAACAGGGATTCCGCCATCCGGTTTCTGTGATATTGAATAAAAGCAAATATAGCACCGCCGATTAACAGAACCGACAAAACTAAAGCGATTATCCTGATATTTTTAATAAATCCCGCATATATCCTGTTCACCGACACACCCTCCCATCCAAAAGAAAACAATTACAAAAAATAAGAAAAACTGCTTCATCCTCTTTTATTATAATACTCTTTTTTGATGAAATTGGAAAGAGAGGGAAAGTAATGCAGTAAAAAAACTTTTTGCGGTTAAAAATATTCAACTAATTAATCGGACGAAATTGAGGAGGAACTATAAAATCATACGGATAATTCTATAGAGACTATGACAGAGAAAAAAATTTCCACATCCGAAATGAACGGCAAAAATTCCCCTACTCCCTTCTCCGTAATTACGGCAGAAGAAGAGAATCCTCTCCCCGGCGAAATGGCAGACTCTCTTCCTGGAGAATCCCCTGAAGAGAATTATTTGTATTTGGATGAGGAAGAAGTGGAACTCTCTGCTGATGAAGGGGTTTCCGCTAAAGAGAGGATTCCCGTTGACCAGGGGGTTTCCGCCCATGAAAGAGAAAGGGTTGAAGTAAAGACCCTCATCTATGGCGGGGATTCGACTAAAGAAGAAATTCCCGTTGAGGAGGAGATTTCCGCCGGGGAAGGGGAATCGGTTGAAGTAAAGCCCCTTACTTATGAAGAGACTCTTGTTAATGAGGGTGTTTCCGTTGATGAGAATCCGGTTATTCCCGAATTTGATTTTTATTCACAAATAGATACTCTCTTTAACACCAACAAGGGGTATCCTTTATCTTCTCAGATTATTACTCTTATTCATGATTTTACCAGGCAAGCCGAGGAGGCAGGTATTGATAAAACTGAAATAAAAGGTCAAATCAATGAAATAATAAAAGATATAAGAGCGAAATATCCTCCTCCTGATATTGAAAGAGATAAGAATATACAATTATCAAAAAAGTTTAAAAACATATTTGATGCTATCAAAAAAGGGAACTGGAATATAGTAAAAGGATTGCTTCATCGGGGATTTTCTCCCGACATTACCGATAATGAAGGACGAACCCCTCTCCACTGGGCGGCATATTACGGTCAGACGGATGTTGCCGAGCTGCTCATCTATTACGGGGCTGATCCCGATGTCAGGGATAAATCGGGCAGAACTCCCCTTCACTGGGTTTCCCGGCGGGATGTGGGAGAGGTGCTTATCGCCGGGGGTGCGGATATAAACGTGGAGGACGATTACGGTGTCAGCCTCTTTCACTGGTCGGTCTGGAACGGGAAAGTGGAAATAGCGGAACTGCTTATCGAAAACGGCGTGGATATTAATTCTCCGGGAGAGGACGGTCGAACCGGTCTTCATCTGGCGGTGGTGAAAGGCAGAGGAGATCTGGTAGAATTGCTGTTAAAATATCAGGCAGATATAAATATAAAAGATAATGAAGGTAAAACGCCCCTCCATTGGGCGGTAAGCAAGGGGAAAAAGAAAATGGCGGAACTGCTTCTCCGACGGGGAGCGGTTCCCGACATAAAAGGCAAATACGGCGAAACTCCCCTCTACTGGGCGACCGACAGAATCAGTGCCGAACTGCTGGTCTCTTTCGGCTCGGATATTCATGATCGGAGCGAAACGGGAATCACCCCCCTTCACTGGGCTCTCTGGAATGAAAGGCTGGAAGTTGCCGAATATCTTCTTTCTCAGGGACTGGATATAAATGTAAAAGACAATGAAGGTAAAACTATCTTACATCAAATTATCGAAAATGAAGACGATGAGGAGCATAAGGCGGAGAAGATTCTGACCCTCCTGTCTCTGGGAGCGGATATAAATATCGGCGATGATCAAGGCAAAACTCCCCTCCATTATGGGGTGGATTCGGGAGATGTCAAAATAGTTCAATTGCTGCTCGACCGAGGCGCTGACACGGATATTTTCGACAACGACGGCAAAACTCCCCTATATCACTCGGTTTCTTCAGAAAATATTAAAACAATTCAATTGCTTCTTTCCAGAGGAGCCGATGCCCACATAAAATGCAAACACCGGAAAACTCTCCTGCATATCACCGCCGAGAACGGTAACGGGGAAATCGCCCGATTGCTCATCTCCTGGGGCGTTGGGGTGCAGGCACGGGATAAATTCGGCTGGACTCCCCTTCACAGTGCCATTGACAAGGGGAACCGGGAAGTCATGGAAATCCTCCTCTCCTACGGTGCGGATCTCATGGCGGAGGATCAATACGGCAGAACCCCCCTGGAATGGGCGGTGGAACGGGGCAACACGGAAATTCTGGAAGGGATCCTCTCCACGGGAGCAAACCTGAGTTCGCCCGAAATCCTGCTGCACCACGCCATCAAAACGGGCAAGAAAGATGTGGTGGAATTTCTCCTTTCCAGAGGGATGGAGGTCAACTTTAAAGATTCCAGGGGGATGACTCCTCTTTATCATGCGGTGGAAACCGGCAAAAAACCGATGGTGGAATTTCTCCTGCGTTACAACCCCGACCTGAACCTTCAGAACGACGAGGGCAGAACCCCCCTTCATCTGTGTGTCATCGAAAATAAAAGAGATATTGCAAAACTACTTATCGCCAATCAGGCTGACCTGAATATCCGGGACAAACAGGGCTGGACTCCCCTCCACTGGGCTTCCATGGAAGGCAAAAGCGAATTGGCGGGACTTCTCATCTCTTCCGGTGCGGATGCGAATATTCGGGATAATGAAGGAAGAACTCCCTTAAACCTGGCGGAAAAAAACTGGCGGGAAGAGATCGCCGAGATGCTCAGGGAACACTCCCCCTCCGAGGACAGCATCACCAAAGACCTGAAAGCCCTGTGGGAATGGGCTAAACAGATTATAGAATAACCTCGTCATCCCGAACCCTGAAACCAGTTCAGTGCAGGCTTGTTTCGGAATCTGAGGCACAAGATATTGTATAGATCCTGAAACGAAGCCTGTCCTGAACTGGTTTCAGGATTCAGGATGACGGGGTTCTCCGCCAGAGGACTGAATATATACCATTATTACAGGGGGAAAACTCAAACTTAATCACAAAAAAATGAATATCAATAAATTTCTTTTTTTAGAGACGGATTGGAAACCAAGCGGGGCAGGAGGAATTTGTTCATGGTTTCACGAAGTCCCCTTTTCTTCTATTTTATTTTGTTTTAATAGAATGTGTTTGTTTTTCGGAAAATTTGGGGTATTCAGGTAAAAAGTCAGAACATATCTGCTGTAGCGAAGATATTTATCTCTTCTTTGTCCCCAAAAATGAAGGACTGAAGTCCTTCGCTACCAAATAGACTGAGAGTGAAATAAATTAAAACTTTTATTAAAAGAGGTATTAAATTAAATGAATGAAATTGAAAAACTGCTGAATATACAGACCGGGTTCTTTAAAGAGGAAGATCGGCTTCATCCCTCCTATGCCACAGGATTGGGAATCCATGATTATGATCATCAACTGGACGACTTTTCTCCCGAATCTATTCAGGCGAAAAAGGATCTGGTAATAAAAACCCGCAGTCAGCTGGAGGAAGTGAATTTTGATCTTCTGGATAAGGAACATCAGATTCAGTATTATCTGTTTGTAAAAAATCTGGATGCCATGGACTTTTTGCTTTACGAACTGAAAAGCCATGAGAGAGATCCGGGAATGTATGTGGATATTGCCAATATGTCCATATTTCTCTTATTGATGAGAGAATTCGCCCCCCTGGAGGAGAGACTGACTTCCGCCGGGGAGAGGATGAAACTGATTCCCCGACTTTATCAGACCGCCAGAGAAAATCTCAAGAACCCGCCGGAAATATATTGCCGCATCGCCCTGGAACTTTTAGCGGGATCGGTAGCCCTTATGGAAAATACCATCCCCTTGGCTTTAGAGAAAGTCCCGAATATGTCCGAAACGGTCTTATCCGCCAGAGATTCGGCAATTGCCGCTTCGAGAGAATTTGAACAATATATAAAAGAAGAACTGCTCCCCCACAGCAACGGCGATTTTGCCCTGGGAAAGGAACGGATGGATTATCTCCTCACCCGTCTGGAGATGCTGGATATGGACTCGGATACCCTCTGGGAGACGGGACAACGGGAATTAGAAAAGTGTGAAAGAGAATTAAAGGAATTCTGTTATAAGATCGATCCTGATAAAAATTGGAAAGAGCTCTATATGGAGTCCAAAAAACATCATCCGCCGAGAGAGAAGATACTGGATACCTACGTGGAATATCTGGAAAAGGCAAAGGAATTTATTATAAAAAATGATCTGGTATCCATTCCTGAAAATCAGCGTCTTCTTCCCATGGATACCCCGGAGTTCAACCGCAGTATGACCCCTCTTGCCGCGTATATGCCTCCCGCCCCCTATTATACCGACAAGACCGCCTACCTGTGGGTAACACCCATCGATCCCCAGCAATCGCCCGAAGATCAGGAGCGGAGGATGAGAGACCATTCCTACGGCAAGATCCAGTATGTATCTCTTCATGAGGCTTTCCCCGGACATCACCTTCAACTGGTCTATGCGGGAAATCTGAGGGAGGATATATACAAGAGAACCTTCAGCCATGTTTTCATCGAGGGATGGGCGTTTTATACCGAACAGATGATGAAGGAAAGGGGATACCTGAAGCAGGAGGGCGAACTGTGCCAGTTGGAAGCAGCATACTGGAGAGCCTTGAGGGTTTTACTGGATGTGGGGATTCATACGAAACGATTCACCTATCAGGAAGCCTACGACTTTATGCAGGATAAGGTGGACTGGGCTCCCTTTGTGGCACAGGGGGAATTAAACCGCTACACCCGTATGCCGGGACAGGCTCTTTCCTACTATACGGGCAAACTGGAAATTTTAAATATTCTTGAGCATTATAAGAATATAAAGGGAGAGTCCTTCAATCTTAAAGAATTCCATGAGGATCTCTTAAAATGCGGATCTCTGCCTCCCGGAGCCATTCGCTGGAAACTGGGAATCCTCCCCGTTCCCAAACCGGAAGCAAAAAAAGTAAAAGTAGGATAATAAAATCTGAGATTGCCTAAAACCCCCAGTATGGAAGGAGAAATATAAAAAATATGAGTAAAATTGACAAACATGTCTATGGACCAACCTTTGACGAGATGCTTCATCCCGAAAAGATAGCCCCGGAAATCAGAGAAAAAGCCCTGAAAGCCAAAAAAGAGAATCCCCTGGATCCCATCAATCTTTTCAATATCACCTGGAAAGACGAAAATAATAAACCCTACGCTATAGTACTCCCCAAAGAGTTTACCGGTGTTGATGCCAACATCATCGTTCTTTATTCCAAAGATTTCCCCACGGGCAGTCATAAAGTGGGGGCAACCTACTCGGTAACCCTGGAACACCAGATATTTGATCATATAGACCCCGACAGAGACACCCTGGTATGGCCCTCCACCGGTAACTACGGCATCGGCGGAGCCTATGTGGGAACCCGCATGGGATATGACTCCATGGTGATCCTGCCCGAACTGATGAGCAAGGAGAGATTCGAGAAGATTGAATCCTTCGGCGCCCGTTATGTCAAAACCCCCGGCTGTGAAAGCAATGTAAAGGAAATTTACGATAAAACCTGGGAACTTCGAAAAGAAAGCCCCAAATATAAAATAATGAACCAGTTCGAAGAGATGGGAAATTATCGTTTTCATTACCATGTAACAGGCAACACCGTTGTGGAGACGGTTCAGATGCTGAAAGAGATGGGCATAGGCAACGGCAGATGTGCAGCTTTCACCTCCTCTATGGGGTCGGCGGGAACCATTGCAGCAGGGGACAGAATCAAACAGGTATTTCCGGAACATAAGATCATCGGTTTGGAGCCGATCCAATGTCCCACCCTCTATTCCAACGGCTACGGCGGACACGACATTCAGGGTATCGGCGACAAGCACGTAACCTGGATCCACAATGTATGGAATATGGACGCCATCATGTGCTTAGACGACATCGAATGTAAGAAAGTGATGCAGGTCTGTGTGGAGCCTTCCGGTATGGAATCCCTCATTGAGGATTTTGGATGTGATCCTGAAAAGGTAAAACTCATGTCCCAGATTATTGGTATATCCGGAGCCTGCAACATCCTGGGAGCCATAAAGACCGCCAAATATTACGGAATGAGTAAGAATGACAATATCGTCACCGTGGCTAC
>Ga0067045_1030383_pt1 | contig 15513 bp, 11 predicted proteins | sample TerdegcTABiofilm_FD_59184 | JGI IMG/M metagenome (GOLD analysis project Ga0067045, IMG submission 59184) | Combined Assembly of (Gp0054472, Gp0054536) Wastewater bioreactor microbial communities from Singapore -Terephthalate degrading...
GCTTGAACGTCGAGGACGTGTTGATGCTGGTCGAAACCGCCATCGGCGGCATGCCGATTGACCGGACCGTCGAGGGGCGCGAACGCTACACCATCAACGTGCGCTATGCCCGCGAACTGCGGGACGACCCGGAAAAGCTCAAACGGGTGCTGGTGCCGGTGCCGGCTTTGCCGGACGAGCCGGGGATGGACGGCGAGCCCGGCCGCGGGCGAAATATCAAACAAATTCCACTGGGGCAGTTGGCGGATTTCCACACCGTCAGCGGTCCTCCCTTGATCAAGAACGAGGACGGGGCGCTGACGGGCTGGGTTTATGTGGACATTGCGGGCCGGGACCTTGGCGGCTACGTGGCGGAGGCCAAGGCGGCGGTGGCGCGCGAAATCGAGCAGGCCGGCTTGCTGCCCGCGGGTTACCGGCTGGAGTGGACCGGGCAATACGAGCACATGCTGCGGGTGCGCGAACGCCTGTGGGTGGTGGTGCCGCTGACGCTGGTGCTGATTTTTGTGCTGCTGTACCTGAATTTCAAAAGTGTGGCCGAGACGTGCATCATTCTGCTTTCGATTCCGTTCGCCCTGACGGGCAGCATCTGGCTGCTCTGGCTGCTGGATTACCACCTCAGCATTGCGGTGTGGGTGGGGATCATTGCGCTGGCGGGGCTGGCCGCGCAGACCGGCACGGTGATGATCCTCTACCTGGACGAGGCGTTTCACGCCTACCAGCGCGCGGGCCGCATGAACACCCAGCACGATCTGTTCGAGGCCATTACTTACGGCGCCGTCCAGCGCGTTCGGCCCAAGCTCATGACCGTCAGCATGATCACGCTCGGGCTGGTGCCGGCCCTCTGGGCGCACGGCGCCGGCGCGGAGGCCATCCAGCGCATCGCCGCCCCGATGGTCGGCGGCCTGATCACCTCCACCATCCTGACCCTGGAAATCGTGCCCGCCATCTACTCGCTGTGGCGCGGGCGGCAGGTCGAGTGGGTCAAGGGCCCGCGGCCGCGGCGCAAAAGCTGGGAGGAGCTGAGCCGCCAATTCACCGAGATGGAGCGGCAGGAACACGGGGCTGGGGGGTTGCCGGCGCCGCTTCCGCCCGCCGCGGCGGGAGCGACCGAATCGCGGGCCGGCGGGAGGAGGCGGTGGCGTTGGTATGTGCTGGCCGCAGCCCTGCTGGTTGCCGCCGCCGTGCTGGCGTTCATGCTCAAGCACCAGCGGCCGGAAGCCGCCCCGGCGCCCGCTGAGCCGGCCGCTCACGAGACCGCCACCGCGCCTGCGCCCGATTTGCCGGTTTTGGAGCTTTCGGCCGGGCAGCGGGCCGCGCTGGGCGAGTTGTTTGTCCTGGCCGATAAACTGGGCGCCAGCCTGGCGGACGACAATCTGCAGGGTTTCAACCAGGTCGCGCCGCAATTGGGGCCGGCCGTGGCCAGGCTTCGAGACGCTTTGCCGGGGGATCATCCCTGGAGGCCGCTGTTGGACACAGTGCAGGCAAACGCCGCCCTCCAGACGGCGGGGGATTTGGCCGGGGCCCGGCAACAGTTCCTGCCCTTCAGCGCGGCGTTGGTTTCGTTCGTCGAGGTGGTGCGCCGGCAGGACACCGGGTCCGCCGGCGTGAAAATCTATCGCTGTCCCATGGCGCCCAAGCCCGGGCTGTGGATGCAGCTCCAGGGGCCGTTGCGCAATCCCTATTATGGCGAGGAAATGCTCGAGTGCGGCGTGGAAGTGAAGCGCTAAAGCCGGCCGCGGCGGAAGGGACAGGCGGGCCGCCCGGCCTACTTCTGTCCGCCGGCCAGGAGGGTCTCGAAATGAGGCGGCTGTTCCTCCCGGGCCACAATGCTGATTTCGATCTTTTTGAACCCCGCCTCCTCGAGCCAGCGGTGGAGGTCGCACTCGGCAAAGCCCAGCCACCGGTCGCCGTACAACTCGTGGGCGTTTTCAAACCGGTGCTGCGCCAGGTCCAGAATCCAAACCTGGCCGCCGGGCTTCAGGATGCGATACGCGCCCGCCAGCGCGCGCGGCGGGTGCTCGGCATGATGCAACGCCTGGCTCAGGATGACCAAATCCACGCTTTCGGATTCCAGCGGCGGATTCTCCAGGTCGCCGAGCCGGAACTCGAGGTTTTTCAGGTTGTTCTTTTTCGCCTTGGCCGCGCCGAACGCGACGATCTTCTCCGAGTTGTCCACCGCAATCACTTTCTTGCAGCGGCGCGCCAGCAACTCGCTCAACAGCCCTTCCCCGGACCCGAGGTCCGCAACGGTCAGCGGGGGCAGCAACCGGAGAAGCAATTGGCCGAAAGCCTGCCAGGAGCGTCCCGGGCCGTACACGCGGTCAAACCGGCCGGCCACCTGGTTGAAATAGACCTGGGCCTGCTCGCGGCGGCGGTGGAGAATGCGCTTGAGATTGATCAGGTCGCCGGCGTGTTCCGGCAGCTCGCCCGCCCCCTGCACCGCCAGATGGGCCAGCTCGCGGACCGGCCCCCTGGCCGGCGGGTTGAGCCGGTAAAAGGTCCGCTTGCCCTCGCGGCGCGACTGCACCAGCCCCGCCTCCTGCAACAACCCCAGGTGGGTCGAAATCCGCGACTGGCCCAGCCGCGTGATCTCCCGCAGCTCGTTGACCGACAGCTCCTCCTTCTCCAGCAGCGCCACAATCCGCAGCCGGGTGGGATCCGACAGGGCCCGGAATGATTTCAGCGTCGAGTTCATTCCCCACCCCGCCAGGGGAGCATCTGCGGCTCGCATTTCCACATAACTGAATCCGACGGTCATCCTGCCTCCCTCCCACCCCCTTCACAAGCTCGCAGTTGGAATTCCGCGGCTCGACGGCCGCTGTTCCGGCCTCCCATCTCGGCCGGGATTCGCTGTTCCCTTGACATTCTCCTCCCCCATCCGGCAGGCTCCCCTCAGCGCCCGGCGCGGAGCCCGGACTGAGGATGTCATGCAACACCGCGCCGTGGACGCCGCAACGGCGACAACCGACGACTACGATACGCTTATGAAACTTGGATTCGTGACTGCCATTCTTCCTGATCTTTCCTTTGAACAAGTGCTGGACTTTGCCTCGCGCAGCGGCTTTGCCTGCGTCGAGGTCTGCTGCTGGCCGGTCGGCAAGGCCGAGCGCAAGTTCGCCGGGGTCACCCACATTGACGTCGTCGGGCTGACCCAAACGCGGGCCGATGACCTCAACGAACTTTGCGCGCGCTACAAGGTCGGCATGTCAGGCCTGGGTTACTATCCCAATCCGCTCGACCCGGACCCCGAGGTTTCCCGCAAAGCGGTCCAGCATTTCCGCCGCGTCATCCTCGCCGCGGAAAAGCTGGGCCTCAAGAACGCCAATACCTTCGTCGGCCGGGATTGGACCAAAACCGTGGACGAAAACTGGCCGCGCTTCCTCAAGATTTGGAAACCGCTCATTGCCTTCGCCGAAGACCACGGCATCAAGGTCGGCATCGAAAACTGTCCCATGCTCTTCAGCCGTGACGAGTGGCCCGGCGGCAAAAACCTCGCCACCACGCCCGCCATCTGGCGCCGCATGTTCTCGGACATTGACTCCAAGAACTTCGGATTGAACTACGATCCCTCGCACTTCGTCCTGCAGCAGATGGACCCTGTCAGCCCCCTGCGCGAGTTCCGCGACAAGCTCTTCCACCTCCACGCCAAGGACATGATCGTCCATCCCGACCGCCTCAATGAGGTCGGCATCTTCGCTTTCCCCAAGCAGTGGCACACGCCGCGCATCCCGGGATTCGGCGACATCAACTGGGCGCGGTTCATGGCCGAGGTTCAGGCCGTCGGCTACGACGGCCCGGTCTGTGTCGAAGTCGAGGACGACACCTTTGGGAAAACCCTCGCGGGACGCAAAAACGCGTTGGTGGTTTCCCGCCAGGTGCTTGCTCCTTACTTCGGCAACGCCGCCTGAGGGCCGGTAACGGCGGGGGACCGTTCGCGCCGGATTCTGCGCGCAGCGGTGTCCCGCTTCGAGCCGGCCGGCTGGGAATGGCCGTGTGGTCGTGTCAGGGCCCGGGAGGCCTGACTCCCGGTCCCCGGCGTTGCGTCAAAGGATTCGACGAGCGTCTGGTGCCCCCAGGGGATTGTGCGGGAAGGGCTGGTGTGGGTGGCGAGCGTGCTTCGGCCCCGGCTTTTTCAATGCGAGCGCTCGATTGCCACCAGGGCTGCCTTGGCTCGCACATCCCCCTTGTCCGCCCGGATCATTAGATCGGTCATCCAGGTTTTTCGCGTCGCCTGCAGGGACATCACCTGTTGGGGGGTCACGCCCGGCGCCTGCAGCGCCGCATCCACCATGATGACGGCGGTGACCCAGTCATTGGTCCGGCTGGCCGCCAGCGCGGCGCTCACAAACGCCCGCGGGTCCCCGCTGCCCGGTCGCCGCGCGGCGCTCAGGGAGGCGGGCGTCACCGCGGCGACGCCGGGAAACGCGGTTTCGAGTTCGGCAGTCTTTCCCTGAACGTCCACCTTCCTGCCACAGCCGAGGTCGAGCAGGAGGACCAGGCCGGCCAGCGCGAACAATCCCCTGGCATTCATCAGCGCCCGTTGGGTGAGCCGGGGTAGCACCACAGGCTGTTCCGGTTGGGGTCGGCCACCAGTTGGAAGTATCGGTCCCATTTGATGAATTCCACATGGCCGTCCATGATGCCGAGAATGGCGCCAATGCCGTGGCGCCGGGTGAGGCCTTCGCTCGGGCGGCTGCTGGCGTCGTTGAAATAGTCCGATTCGGTTTCGTCCGGTTCCCAGAAGATCATGTCGCTGCCTCGAAAAGCGATGCTCCGGTAGGTTTTGCCCAGCGCGCCGGCCGTCCAGTCGTAAGCCTTGTCCCCGTTGATGATCGCGCCGTTAATCACATAGCTGGTGAAGCGGATGCCGCTGAATCGCCACGCCAGGGTGTTGGTGTTGTGGGCGGGGCACATGTACAGCTTCCAGCTTTTCAAGGTGGGATAAAACAGCCCGCGCTCCGGGCCGTAGTAGTTGGTTCCATTGGCGCCCCCGGGCAGGGCTTCCCCCGGCTTGTAGAGCCACCCGGCCGGCAGCGAGGGATTCATGGCGGCGGTGGTGCCGCCGCAATTCGGCGGCGCGATGCGGTCGTTTTGATCCCCCAGATACATGACATGCGCCAGCAGGATTTGCTTCTGGTTGTTCATGCACTGGGCCCGGTGCGCCCGTTCCTTGGCCCGCGCAAGGGCCGGCAGCAACATCGCCGCCAAAATGGCGATGATCGCAATGACGACCAGCAGCTCAATCAATGTGAATCCCGCGGCTTCCCCGAGGCGCTTTCCTCCCCGACGAATCCGGACTTCCGCCCCTGGACAGGTGGATCGCAAACAGCTCGTTTTCATGACCTGTGGTTGGCAACGTTGTTCCCGACAGAAAACGGCCCCGGCGCTGAACACCGCGCCGCGCGCGAGTCGGTCGCGCCGCCATCATTCCGTCGGGCTTACGGAGAAAGGATAATCCGGGAGCCGCATCCTGGCTTTTGAAATTGTCTAATAGACAAAATTGAACAAACTCCACCGCGCCCACCCCCCGAACCACGACCCCCTCCGTCGCCTTTCCCGCGCCGCACCTCGCCTCCGAGTCTCCCCGCCCCATCCTCTCTCGTCCCACTTTCCGGCGCCGGTTCAAGAGCCGGGTTTTTCGATGAAGCCGTGGTAAAGGCCCATGTAATAGGGCAGCAGAAAGACCGTGCCGGCGGCCAGTTCATCGCCGTTGCCGCCGTAATCCAGCCGCCAGGGGTCCGTGTTCCAATGGTTGAAATGGCGGTTCTCCACCGGCAGGACCTTGCCGTTGACGCGATGGCCGCGCGGCGGTTCGCGCCCCGCGGATTCCAGGTCGAGGGCTTGAACAAGCGGAAGGGCGACCAGGTCGAGGCGGTGGCTGTTGCGGTGCGGCCAGTTCAGTCGGTCCAAGGGGAAACCGCGGAGCGTCTCGAGGGCGTCCTCGAGCCAGCCCGCCGGCGGGGCGCCGGAGAAAGCGCCGAACACACTTGGCAGGGAGGCCTTCAGGTTGTGGGCCGCGTAGGCGAAGTTGAAGAAGGGATTCATCTCGGGCTGCTCGTTGAGCCAGTACCGGAAGAAGGAATAGCGAATGAGGGACTTGAGCGGTTCATCCTGTGAATAGCGCAGCAGGGTGTAAAAGCACATGAAGGCCATTTCATCGTCGGACTGGTTCCCCGAGCCGGGGCCATGCTGGACTTTGGGGTGCATGGCGTTCTGGGCGTAACCCTCGCGCTCGCACAGTTCGCGGGCGGCGGCGGCGTAGCGGGCATCCCCCGTGATGTGGCCGGCCACGGCCAGGTAGCTGAGGATGCTGAGAGACTTCAGGCCGCGCTCCGGCCACCAGGCGGGGTCGCGGTTGAGATATTGGGGGCCATAAATGGCCCAACGCGTCGGCAAACCGTCATGGTCAATCAGCACGAAGCGGTGAGCCAGCAGATGGTCCGTCAGGTCGCGCACCACTTCGCGAACCCGCTCCCGTTCGGCCTCGGTGTCTGCGCACAGGTCGTAGTAGAGGGGGTAAAAGAAATAATGTCCGTCCAATTCATCGCTGCTGGTGTCGGACTTCCAGTACCATTTGCCGTCGGCGCTCCTGGGCCAGCGCGGTTCATAGACCTTCCAGAGCGCGTCCTCCTGCTGATGGCGCCGGTCCGCCTCGAGGCGGCCAATATTGGGGTCGGGCCACTCGACGGGCCGGATGGTGCGGGCGACGTAGCCTTTGGGCGGCTGGTGGGCGCCGCCCTGGGTGACCTTCTGGAGAAAGCGAAGCGCTTCGAAGGCCTGGCGGGCGCGTTCTTTCGCCTTCGCATCCCGCGTCGCGCCGTAGGCGAAACACTCGCCGGCGCCGTACATGGCGGTCCAGAGCCCGTCATTATCGCTATCCTGGGGATCGGCGCTGGTTTTGTCGGCCCGGCGGCGCAAAGGGGCCTCCGCCACGTAGCCGAACGGCGTTCGCTTGATATGGAGTTCGATCTCCTGCTCGTAAAATTCGGCCTTCTCCGCCAGAGTCATGGGACGCCGCTCGAGACATCCGATGCCCGCGGCCGTGCCGCACCAGGCCGTGCCCTTTTCGTCAACGGCCAACTGGACCACATGGTCGTGCGGCAGCCAGCGCGGTCCCTGGCGGTAATGCCAGTTGGCGCCGTCGAAGCGGATCACGCCGAGGCGCGTGGCAAACCAAACCTCGCCATCCACCCCGGCGGCCATGCCGGTGAAATCGTTCCACGGCAGGCCGTCTTTTCCCTCGTAGAAACGCCAGCCCTCCGGGGTCTGGCAGCCGACACCCGCCTTGGTGGCGAACCACAACCGTCCCATCGAGTCAAAGGCTACGCCGGGCACTTCGCCGACGGCCCAGGCGCGGCCCCCCTCATCCTCGATGCGGACGGGCTGCCAGTTCGTCCCCTCTGGGGTTAGCAACCCGCGGCTGGTGGCGGCGTGGAGAACGCCTTTGGGCGAGACCGCCACCTGGCGGAGCCACACCCCTTCGGGCAACGTCAGGGTGCTGACAGGCCCGTTTTCCGGGACGATGCAGCAGGCTCGGGCACCGGCCACCCAATTGGTGGGTCCGGCGCGGAGAATCTGACGGACCTCGCCCCAAGGCAGAGGCGCCTCCAGGCGTTGGCCCTCGCGGCTGGGGAAGGTAAACCGGTCTTCGGCGCTGGTTCTCAAGGAGGCATTGGAAACCCAGCGGTCCGCTTGGAACTCATACCACTGGCCGCCGGCAAACGCGCGCGGCGGGCCGCCAGGTGGACATTCGATCAATTGCACCGGCGTGGCCTCGGGGACCACGCTCAAGGCAAAGTGACGGGCGGTCTCCTGCCGGAACGGCTGCGGAGCCGGAGTAAAATCCGCAGCCCAGGCGCCGGGCAGAAGGACCGCCACCAAAAGGGGGAGCCAGGATTTGGGGCGCAGCATGTCAGGGAGAGGGTTGGCGCGGCGGTTGGGAGTCCTGGGGCCGTCCGGCCTTTTGAGACGACGGTTTGCGTTCGCGGTGCTGCAGCTCGCGCAGCGGGCGGTAACTGATGAGGATGATGCCCTGGTCGGTCACCGCCTGCTTGATGTCGGGATCGTTGGTAAACGCTTCGAACTCCTGGGCGCGAGTGGACCACGAGCCGGTGATGGCTTTCATTTCGTCCGTCGGGAGGGCGGCATGAATGTAGAGTTCGGTGACGCCGGGTTTGAGGTTCTTGACCACGTTAAGCCAGAAACCTTTGACGTCCTGCTTCTCGTTCTGGAGCTCCTCGTAAATGAAATGGTCAGGGAAGACGATGCCTTTGGCGGCGAATTGGTCGCGCAATTGCGGGAAGCCGAACCGGGTCAGGGTTTCCTGCGAGGCCATGCGGACGGGCAGATCGAATTCGACGGCGAGTTGCAGGTAAACCTCGACGAAGCGGGGGTGGAGCTGGAGCGTGCCCATGTGGGAATCGAGATGGGTGATGTCAAGCCCCGCCGCGCGAGCGCGCTGGATTTGGGCGCGGCCTTCAATCAGAGCCTCCTTGGGGTCGGCATGGGCATAGACGTCCTCAATTCCGCGCCAGAGATAGCCTTGGGGATCAATCAGCCCGGGCACCTGGTCCCGGCTGGCGACCGGCCCCCAGCGGTACTTGGTCCATTCCGAAGTGTGGCAAAGGTGAACGCCGAACGCCTTATCCGGGTGTTCCCTGGCGTAGGCGGCGATTTCAGGGAACCAGGGGCAGGGCACCATGACGGTGGCCGAGCGCATCAAACCCCGCTCGAGGCATTGGATCGTCGCCAGGTTGGCCGAGTGCGACATCCCCGCATCGTCGCCGTTGACGATCAGCAGTTTGTCGGTGGCCTTGTAGCCCAGCCGTTCGGCGAGCGAGAGTGAGGCGGCGGACGCGACGGTATGGGCGCAAAGGGTGGAGAGCATGATGAGTTCGAGCACGAAATGGCAGCGGTTCATTCGGCGTGGCATGACGCAAGCATAGGCCGCCCCGCTGCGCGGTGGCAAGGGGTAACCCGGGCGGGGAATAGGCTTGAGGCCGGAGCGCCGGTCTGGCAAAGGAGTGCCATGCAAGCCATGCACCCTGATGACCTTCCCCGCGGGCCCCACTCCGCCCTGAACCCTCCGGCGCCTCCATCCCTTCCGCAACCGCAACCTTCCCGGCGCGATTTTCTCAAGGCCTCCGCCGTGGCTGCGCTGGCGGCGGGTGCGGGGCTGCCCTCCCTGTCCGGCGCGGAAGCGCAGGCCGGTCCAGGCGCCGCCGCGCCTGCCGGTTCCTCGATCAAGGACCCTTACGCCCTGGCCGGGCGGTTCAATCGGTTTCTGCGCGTGACGGACGTCACCGACGGCTTGGATGCGGTCGGCCGGGCGGACCTGACGCTGCTGGACCCCGCCATCCGGCCACTGTGGATGGGCATGAAATTCTGGGGACCGGCGGTCACGCTTCGGGTGGTGCCGACGAACCGGCGCATGCCGGTGATTGAGCGCCAGGACGCGTTGCGGCAGCACGCGATTTGGGAACAGATGGGCGGCATGCACGCGAAACTCGAGGTGAAGCCCGGGTGCGTCGTGGTGACCTCCACCAACGGGGCGCGCGAGTGCGGTTACTGGGGGTCGAACAACTCGATGGCCATGCAGGCTGCCGGCGTGGCCGGGATTGTGACCGACGGCTACGCGCGCGACACGGATGAGATCATCCTGCAAAAGGGGCCGGTGGCCTGCCGCGGCATCGGGCGCACCATTATTCCCGGCCGGGTCGAGCTGATGGACGTCAACACCACCGTGGGTTGCGGGGGCGTCATGGTTCGGCCGGGGGATATCGTCGGCTGCGACTGGGACGGGGTGGTGGTGGTGCCGCTCGAGGTGGCCGAGGACGTGTTGTGCATCGCGGCGCGCATTGCCATTGATGACAAGAAAGCCCGCCGCCGCCTTTACGAAAAACTGGGCCGCCCGCCCGACGAAACCGTGGATTGGGAGGCTGCCGCGGAGTATTTCAAGGACCTCCTTTAAGCTCCCCGGGCCGCCCTCCAGACGACGGGCTCTTGGAGCCGCCGCCGGCATGGGGTGGCGGTTGGGGTCATTTGCCTTGACCCGTTCCCCGCCCGCACTAGTCTGAACCTCGCACGACCACTAACCAAAACATGATCATGAAACCGACTCCCTTCTTCTCCGGTTGCGCTTGCTGCCCCATGAACCGCCGCAACTTCCTCGCCCGCGGCACCGCCGCGGTGGCCGGCGCGCTGGGCGCCGTCTCGGCCCCGGCCTTGCTCGCCGCCTCGAAGCCTGAGGCGACGACGCGCATCCGCATCATTTATTCGCTGCACGGCGAGAAACAGGACCGGCCGGACTGGCCGAACAAAGGTTTCGATTTCGGCCCGGTGATGGACCGAATCAACCGGGAACTGACCCGGCGGTGCCGCCATTTCGAGTTTGTTCCCACCCTGGCTGCGGGCGAGGAGCAGGCCAGGAAGATTCTCGCCGAGGACAACGCCGCCGGCGGCATTGACGGTTACCTGATCTACCAGATGAACTGCTGGAACCGGGTGATCCAACCCATCGCCGCCTCCGGCAAGCCCGTTCTCTACGCGGATTTCCAATACGGCGGCAGCGGCGGGTTCCTGGTCTATAATGCCGCCCTCCTCCGCAACCAGGCCCGGAACGTGGGCTTTGTCGCCTCGTCGAACCTGCGGGACCTGGTCGAGGCCGTCGAGTGTTTCGCCACCGTCAAGCAGACCGGGGGCGACTTCGCCGCCGCCACCGCGGAGGTCCGGTTGAAGCACACGCCCAAGCCCGGCAGAATGACGGCCAAATCCGACCCGTTGGAGTGCCTCTCCCCCGGCGAGTGCCTGCGGCGGCTCAGGGAGTCGAAGATTCTGGCCGTTCGGAATCAAAACGCGGGACCGGCCGGCGAATTCGTCGGCATCAAGGTCGAGCACATCCCGTTTGCCGAGTTGAATGAAGCGTGGGAAAAAGCCGACCGCGACGAAGCCCGGGCGGTGGCCGACCAATGGACCCAGGCCGCCCGCAAGATCGAAGGGGTTTCCCGCGAAACGCTCGAGACTTCCGCCGCGATGTACCTGGCGCAAAAGGCCCTCCTGAAAAAACACGGGGCCAGCGGCATCACCATCAATTGTCTCGGCGGTTTCTACGGGGGCCATATTCATGCCTACCCCTGCCTCGGGTTCCATCAACTCTGCAACGAAGGGCTGGTGGGGGGATGTGAGTGCGATGTCCGCTCCGCCGTGACCATGCTGGTGGGCACGACTCTCACCCAAGGGCGCCCGGGCTACATTTCCGACCCGGTGATCAACACCGCCAAACGGCACATCATTTACGCCCACTGCGTCGCCGCCAACAAGGTCTTCGGTCCCCAGGGCAAGACCAACCCGTTCGACATCCTGACTCATTCCGAGGACCGCCAGGGCGCCTCGGTCCGCTCCCTTGTCCCTTCGGGCTATATGACCACCTCCCTCGAGTTTGAGCAAAGCCGCAAGGAGATTCTCTTCCACCGGGCCATCGCGCGAGACAACGATCCCGACGACCGCGCCTGCCGGACCAAGCTCTGCGCCGAACCGGTGGGGGACATTGAAAAGCTGTTCCGGCAATGGGACCAGTGGAGCTGGCATCGCGTCACCTTCTACGGCGACCTCAAGGAACCCGTGTACGCCCTGGCCGACGCCCTCGGCTGGAAAGTCGTCGAGGAGGCCTGAGCCGCAGGGCCGGAGCGGGAACAGAGATGGGTGGGTGCTGCGTCAAAGGCGAGGCCCGGTTGGGCGTGTGCGCTCAGGGCTTTTGGAACACTCCGCGGCTCCCGGGCAACTATTCCAGCGCTGTGAAGCGCTGCGCCGTCCAATCATAGTCGTTCCTTCAAAAATTCAGCCTGGCAGGGACCCGGGCTTGCGCCGAATCCCTTGCCAGGCTGAACTGCATCCGGTGTTGCTGGTTCCGGGCGTTTGGCCTATTCAAGCTGCCAGCGGCGGCGGTGGCGGTAGGACGCCATCTGCTCGGGCGGTTCAGCGTCGTCCAAACGGAAGAAGGCCGCGTGGATGACTTCGTCCTGATGCACGAGCGCGCTGCCCGCGATGGAGTGAAGCGCAAGGCCTGCGGCGGGCGGCGGGTTCGCCACGCTTTTGGCGGAGTTTGGTTTGCCAAACCGGTAACGAAGTTCGGCGCCATGGCCAATTGAAGGGAACCGCTGTTCCTCGGCAGCGAGGAGGGTCTCCAGAAAGGCCTTTGCCACGGCAGTGGGGTCGCCATTGGACGGCGCCGCCGGAGCCGCGCCGGCGGGCGGAGCATCCTCTTGGTGGGGCTGGGGCAGGGGGGCGGCGGGTTTGGCCGGCTGGTCATGGTCGAGGAGCACTTCCAAGGCATAGCTGCGGACGAGTTTGGCATGCAGCTTGGCGTAGGCCTGGCTGAGCGACAGGAATTCCATGCCCGCCGGCTGGCCGTCCATCATGGCAAACAGCCCAACCTGATTGGGGACGAGCTGAAAGACTTCATCGCATTTGTGAAGTTCGTCCTCCCAGGCTTTGTACACATCGCTCATGGCCGAGGTGGGCGAGTGAGCCTTGGCCTTGGCCTGGAGCAGCGAGATTTCGTCCCAGACCTCCCCCTGGTCCGAGTAGGCTGCGCCCCTGGCTTTGAGCGAGGCATGAACGGCGCGCGCTTTTTTCGAGCGCGCTTTGTAGGCCAAAACATTGCCCGAAACGTCGAACACCCGCGAGGCGTAGTGCCACCGCCCCTGCTCGGTGCAACTGACCGGGATTTTGGTTTCAGACCCCTCCTTGAGCAGGATCGAGGTGTTGAGCACGCGATTCTGTTTGGCGCCGGCCAGTTCCTCGCCGTCAATCAGCAAAACCGCCTGGTGGGCGCGGTTGACCACCAACAGCTCGGGCACCGACCCCCCGGCGGACACTTCCGAGATGACAAGGTCGCCCTGGGTCAAAGCTTCGCCCAGCGTCCGGTATTGAAACGCGCCATCCGCCGGCGCGATGAGCGGCAGGATGGTGAGGTTCTTGTAGGTTTGGGCGGTTCCGAATTGAACTGACTGCAGCCGGTTTCTTACAACATTTTCCATAATCTGACCTTTCGCTTGGTGGAGACTTCTCCACCGGTTAACCCGGCAAGATAACACAGGGGGTGTGACATCCGCAGACACGGGGGGAAGCGGGATTACGAGACAGCAAGACTGTCAGGCCAGGCGGCCTCGGAGCAGCGAGGTTGCGGGGTCGAAAAACCACAACACATTGGGAAACCGGGGCTTGGAACTCTGCGGTGAAGGCCGGCCGCTGCCGATTCCCTGGCAGGCGCAGGGCTCAACAGGCGATTCCACGCCCCAATCCCAACCGGCCTTTGGTCCCAAGGTCGGATGGTGGCAAAGTCCGATAGTCCGAGTCATCCCCGGCCCATTCGGTCTATGGTCTATGGTCCATGGTCTATAGTCTTTAGTCCATGGTCTTTAGTCCAGGGGCCCTCTGGGCCCTACTACCCTGCCCGCTCGGCGGCTTCGCGGCGGCGGTATTCATCGAGGATGGCGACCGTGGCGCTGGCCCCGCAACGGGTGGCGCCGAGGTCGCGCATCCGGATGAGGAAGTCGAGGTCGCGCACGCCGCCGGCGGCCTTGACCTGGACCTTCGAGGAGACACTGGCGCGCATCAACGCCACGTCGTGTTCAGTGGCGCCGCGGTAATTGTAGCTGCCGTCCGGCTGTTTCACGAACCCGTAGCCTGTCGAGGTTTTCACCCAGTCGGCCCCGGCGCGTTCGCAGAGCTGGCAGAGACGCCGTTTGAGGTCGTCGCTGCTCAACCCGGCCCCGCCGCCAGCCAGGAAATCGGTTTCGAGAATGACCTTCACTTTGGCGCCGCGGGCGTGGGCTTCATCGCACACGGCTTTCACATCGCGTTCGACGTAGTCCCAGTCGCCGCTGAGGGCCTTGCCGAGGTTGATCACCATGTCAATCTCGGTCGCGCCGTCGCGGCAGGCCAGCTCGGTTTCGTAGCGTTTGGACTCGGTGCAGGAGTTGCCGTGGGGAAAGCCGATGACGGCGCAGACGATCACGCCGGTGCCGCGCAGCAGCTCGACGGCGCGGGGGATGGCGTACGGTTTGATGCACACGGCGGCCACGCCGTATTGGACCGCAATCCGGCAGCCCTCCTCGAACTCGGCATCCGTCAGGGTCGGATGCAGGAGGGAGTGGTCAATCATTTTGGCGAGTTGCTCGTAAGTGTATTTCATAAGCGGGGAGGCGCTGGAGGTTCAGACGGTTGCCCAGGCCCGCTGCCGGTGGCTGCGGAGAATGGCCTCGCACACGGCCACCTCCTGGTGGCCGTCGCGCGCCGTGGCAAACAGCGGCGGGGTGGAGCCCGCGCCGGCAATGGCCGAGTAGATGGCGCGGAAGTTCATTTTGAACGTGTCGGGGAACCCTTCGACATGGCCGGGGGGATAGTCCATGAAACCCGCGGCGCCGTCCCCGAATGCCGGGGTGGCGCGCACGGCGGTTTCGTTGGCGGCGTCGCGATTGCCGAAATGAAGCTGTTCGGGCGTTTCGGAGCACCACCAGGCGGACTTTTTCGAGCCGTAGATCTCGAAGCGAATGCAGTTCTTGCGTCCGGCGGCCACCTGCGACACGGCCAGGTTGCCGCGGGCCCCGTTCGAGAACCGCAACAGAATGCTGCCAAAATCATCGGTCTGGACTTTGTACGGGGCGTACCGGAGGCGGGTGTCGGCCCGGGCAAAAGTCTGTACCTCGCCCAAGGGGCGGCGCCGTTGCTTGTGCCAGGTGGCCAGGTCGGCGAACACCGAGGTGATGCGCGCGCCCAGAATGAAGGAAACGGTGTCCATCCAGTGGGTGCCGATGTCGGCCACGGCCCGCAGCCTCCCGCCTTCGGCCGGCAACAGCCGCCAGTTGTAATCGGTGTCCTTGAACAACCAGTCCTGCAGGTAGGAACCGTTGACGTGGATGATGTCGCCGAGGATGCCCTGGCGAACCAGGCGGCGAAGTTGCAGCACCGCCGGGTAAAACCGCACGTTGTAGTTCACCGCGAAGACGCGCCGCGCCGCGCGCGCGGCTTCGACCACCCGGGCGGTCTCGCGGGTATTCATGGCGAGGGGCTTTTCGCACACGACATGTTTTCCGGCGCGCAAGGCGGCCAGGGACATCTGGCAGTGGAACCGGTTGGGGGCGGTGATGTGCACCACGTCAACCTCGGGGCAGGCCGCCAGTTGCCGGTGATCGGCAAATGCCCGGGGGATTTTGAGCCGCGCGGCAGCCTGGGCCGCCAGGTCGCCCACGTCACAAATGGCCGTGACCGTCACGCCCAGCCGGCGCAGCGCTTCAACATGAACCGGCCCGATAAAACCCGTGCCGATGACGCCGGCCCGGAGGGAGGAAAGGGATGGGCTGGTTTTCACAAGACCTGGAGGCGCAGGTTGCGGAATTCGAAGGCCTTGTTCTCGGCCTGGATGCCAAGGTAACCCCCGGCGGCGTCAAGCTGGTCGTATTCCCACGCCGGCTCGCCGTTGACCTGGAGGGAGACCTTGCTGCCGCGGACTTC
>Ga0067045_1030384_pt1 | contig 15511 bp, 13 predicted proteins | sample TerdegcTABiofilm_FD_59184 | JGI IMG/M metagenome (GOLD analysis project Ga0067045, IMG submission 59184) | Combined Assembly of (Gp0054472, Gp0054536) Wastewater bioreactor microbial communities from Singapore -Terephthalate degrading...
CGGGTTTGGGTGGATAGGCCATTCCAAAACGAGCCAGGAGAGGCCCCACAAGCATCATGCTTCCTCGCAACGAACGTGCGCGGCGATGATAATCCTCGCTACGCATATATTCCAGATTCACTTCTGCCGCCTTAAAGCTCCATGCATGGTCGCCTGCCTTTCGTACCTCAACGCCCAAACCCTGTAATAATTCCATTAAGCGATTAACGTCGAGGATATCAGGGACATTGCAAACAGTAACTTCTTCTGAAGTAAGCAGGGTGGCACATAAAATCTGTAAGGCTTCATTTTTAGCACCCTGAGGCACAATTTCTCCCCCAAGGGTAGCTCCACCCTTAATTACAAATGCTTCACGCTGATTGGATTGCATCGAGGGTCTTTATTTCTTTTTCTTTTTCTTTTTACCTGCTTTGGTATCGGGCTGCATTTTCTGCTTTTGCTTAACAATCTGAAGCAATTCAGAAGAGGGGGCAAGGGTAAGATCTCCCAAACTCAGCTTTCCTCCCGAAAGTTCCTGCAGTTGCTGATCAATAACATCATCAGTTACAGTTTCACGGTTCCAGGCCAGGTACGACATTTTCAGGTTATTACCAATGGTTCGTATCATAGCCGTCCGATCAGGATGGTCAGGATCGAGAGAGGCAACATATTCAATCATTTTTTGAAGATTGCGACCATAATGTCTGTATCGGATATGATTGGCGGAATACTGTAAAGGCTGAGGTTTGAGTTCCATTTCTTCGCGAGAAGGCGGAGGATAAGGACCATCAACATCGAGCCTGTAGTCGGAAATGATGTACAAATGATCCCACAACTTGCGCCGCAAATCCTGAAAATCTCTTTGCTCAGGAGCTACTATCTCCATACTTTTCACCAGCGCATAAGCAGCTTTGGTCCTTTCGGCTTTGTCGGGTATGGTGAGTAAATATTCTACCATTTTTTGGATGTTACGACCATATTCCGCCATTTTCAGCGGGCCCCGCGTTGTATTGTATTCCAAACGTAATTCTTTTTCCTCCATGTTGAATGCATTCCTTAAATTGTGAACCTACACAAAATAACTCTTGTTACGGCATTTTACCTGCTCAGGCCGGAATAACTTTTCGCAGATAATTAAATGATTTTCAGCTTTGCAAATTTAAGCAAAAGTTGCTTTTGTCCTACTCCCGGGAAAAATATGGTAGCCTTTCGGTTAGGACCTTCCCCTTCGAGACTAATTACCTTACCCTCTCCAAAACGTTCATGATGCACCTGCATACCCACCTGAAGCGTGCGGATTAATTCATCGCTGCCGGGATTCCCGACTGCAGATAATGCACTGTTCATTTTTTTAAGCTTGGAAGGATCTGTAGAGGGAATAACTTTTGCCGAGGCAGATTGAACTTGTAGGGAGGAGACAAAACGGGCAGCAGGCTCATCGCGACCCATTTTTACTTTGCGAGGCATCTCAATAAATTTCTCATCAATTTCCTCTAAAAAACGACTGGGCTCGCAATAGTTGAGCTGTCCATGAACGTACCTTGTGAGGGCAAAGCTCAAGAAAAGCCTCTTTTGCGCACGGGTAATGGCCACATAAAAGAGTCGCCTTTCTTCTTCCAATTCACTGCGACTGTTGAGTGCCTGTATATTAGGAAATAGATTTTCCTCCATACCCGATACAAATACAAAAGGAAATTCCAATCCTTTGGCGGCATGAATGGTCATAAGGGCTACTTTGGGGGTGCCGTCATCTTTTTCGTCGGCATCAGTAAACAGGGCAATATCTTGCAGAAATACATCCAGGGTACGCATACCTACACTTTCATCGTCGTCGATACCCGGAATCACCTGATCATTTTCTGCAAAATCGCTGATAGCATTGAGCAATTCTTCAATATTATCAACCCTGGCTACTCCCTCCGGAGTTTTGTCTTCCTCAAGCTCTCTCAGGATCCCCGAAGCCTGCGTAATATCCTTCGCCAACTCGTATGCACTACGGGTTTTTACCTGATGATGGAATTTCAAAATCATGTTTACAAAAGCATCCATCTTTGCCAGCGTGTTCCCCCTGATGTCAAGGGAATAACGATGAGGATTTGAGATTACTTCCCAAAGAGGTATTCCCTGTTCTAAGCTTATACGCTCAGCTTTATCCATCGTCGTATCTCCAATGCCACGGGTCGGATAATTGATGATTCTTTTGAGCGCATCGCCATCCATTGGGTTGACCACCAGCCTGAAATAAGCCACCAGGTCTTTAATTTCTTTACGTTTATAGAACGACAGCCCTCCATAAATACGGTAAGGGATATTGGCTTTGCGCAGGGCCTCTTCTATGGCACGCGACTGGGCGTTGGTACGGTATAATACGGCAAAGGCATCATTGTTGAGCTGCAGGTTCATCTTGAGTTCAAAAATGGTATTGGCAATAAGCTGACCTTCCTCGTTATCGCTGGTTGCTTTCAATAACCTGATTTTGTCGCCTTCTTCGTTTTGGGTCCAAACCTTTTTGAAAATCTGCTCTTTGTTGTGAGCTATCACGCCATTGGCTGCTTCAACAATAATCTGGGTAGAACGATAATTTTGTTCGAGCTTGAAAAGCTGGTAATCGGGGTAATCGTTTTTAAAGTTGAGGATATTGCGGATATTAGCCCCTCTGAAGGCATAAATACTCTGGGCATCATCGCCCACCACACAAATATTCTCGTAACGGGCAGCCAGTTGCTTTAATATGAGATATTGTGCATAGTTCGTATCCTGGTATTCATCCACCAAAATATAACGGAAGCGTTCCTGGTACTTGTAGAGAATTTCAGGAAAGTCTTTCAGAATTCGATACATATTAAAGAGCAGGTCATCGAAGTCCATGGCTTGCGACTGGAAAAGCCTATCCTGGTAAATCTTATAGATACGACCTGCTTCTGGGCGCTGAGCCTTGCGATCTTCCGTGGCCAATTCCTCACTGCTGTTGTATTCGTCAGCGCCGATGAGGGAGGACTTTGCCGCCGATATTCTATTGAGCAACCATGAGGGTGTATAGACTTTTGGATCAAGATTAAGGTTTTTGACTATATCCTTAAGTAATCGTTTGGAATCCTCATTATCGTATATAGCAAAATTGGATTCGTAACCCAGATGCCGCCCTTCTACACGCAACACCCGGGCGAAAATGGAATGAAATGTTCCCATCCACACATTGCCTGCCTCACGATTATTCACCAGGCGAAGCATTCGGTCCTTCATTTCACGAGCTGCCTTATTGGTGAATGTCAGCGCAAGGATATTAAAAGGATCAATGCCCTGAGAGATCATATAGGCAATACGGTAGGTAAGTACGCGGGTTTTTCCTGAGCCGGCCCCGGCTATTACCATAACCGGTCCTTCAATATTTTTGACTGCCTCCCTCTGGGCTTCGTTGAGTTGACTGAGAATAGGATCCACTGGTGAAGTCTGCTTTTTTTTGAAACCGCAAAATTAAGCCGTTTAACGGTATGGGCAGCAGTTCATCATCGAAGTCGCTAAATACCCCTCTACAAAGCATTAATAATAAGCCATGAGTGGGCATCAAATGCTTCTCCCTAAAATATAACGAACAATTAGACCGAAAAATCCGTTTTACTCTTTTCCCGTTTCTGAGAATACTCCTTTGAAGGCCAGGCCTGTATGCTCAATACTTTAGAATTACTTTCGCTTGTACGCGAATTCCATTCCTCTTTGGCGCAAGGTAAATCCCTGTCCATCACTACTAAAAATCATATGAACATCGGCCGGGGTGAATTTAAATTCCGTTTCCGACGCTGCTTCCAGAGGAAACTCCGATTGCCCGGTGGCCTGGGCCATCAACTGGCCATCTTTTACCCAAATTTTGATTTCCAGTGGTAAATGTGGGCTAACATAGATACCTTCATATCGTTGAAGGATCGACAGACCTACTGTAAGGGAAGTAAAATCGGGAAACGTGTAGGGCATATCATACCAAATACTCATAATCCCAATGAGAATATCATTTAGTGAAACAGCAAGACCATTGGAGCACAACGCTATATACATGCTATCAGCGGGAAGAAAACCTGCAAAAGAGCGGTAAGCATCTATTCCTCCGGTATGACCATATACCACCTTCTCGTAAAATGGAAATTTCATCATGCCATAGCCATAGTTATCTTGCATGGTCATCATTTTTTGAAGATTCTCAAAAGAAATAAGCTCTCCCCTCATCAAGCATTGCATAAAACGAACAAGATCAGATGGCGTGGAGACCAGGCTGCCTCCACCGGTAGAGACACTCGCATCGGTCAAAGGGTCTGCCACCCAGTTAGTTATCCATCGGTACGAAATGGCTCCATTGAGAACGGTGTCAGCAATATTGCCAGGTCGGGTGTTTTTTAACCCACAGGGCTTCACTATCATGTCTTCCACCAACCGGGAATAGTCCTTATCGCTCACTTTTTCGGCAATGTAGGCCAAGAGCAAGTAGTTACTGTTAGAATATTGCATTCGTTCACCCGGCTGAAATATGCTTCCATATCTTTTGATCCGGTTAAGCATTTCTTCGTGAGTAGCACTGCGTGTATAATACTGCTCATACTCAGAGGTATCCGTATAGTTGTAAATACCACTTCGGTGACGAAGAAGATGTTCAAGAGTAATCTGGTTGGCATTTTCTATGTCGGGATACCATTTACTTAATTTATCATCCAACGACAGTTTTCCTTCCTCCATCAGCTTGAGGATAATTACTGCCGTAAAAGTCTTACTAACTGAGCCAATTCTAAACAAGGTATGAGCATCATTCGACCTGTTTTTTTCGATATTAGCCATGCCAATACAGCGCTCATAAATCTTTCCCTTCTGTTCTATCTTCACGCAGCCCATGGCCTTATTATGTTTTTCGAGCAACTGTAAAAATGAATCAAGGCGACCGGTATCTTGTGCCGCCACTAATAACCAGTTCGTCGATATCAGTATGGTCAATAAAATTCTACGCAGGTTTTTCATAATCTCTTTCAGTTGAGGATTAGGTCAGATTTATGACACCAATTTAAAAATAAAGTTACAAAACCTTCGGTGCATTGTTACCTCAAGCGCTGGCTTTTGTATTTTTGCGGAATCAAGCAATCTCCCATTTAGAATGAAAAACACAAGAATTTATCAGCGTTTAAATACAAGGGCCAGCGTTTTGCTTTTTTTGCTGATAGTGGCAACATGCGCCTGCAGCAAAAAAAATGACCCTAACCCCGACCCCAATATCTTCACCCCCATTGCCAGTTTTGATTATACACTTACCCCTATGGGCAATGTAGTAAGGGCCACATTTACCAATACTTCGCAAAATGCCGACACCTACCAGTGGGATTTTGGTGACGGTACTACCAGTACCCAGGTAAATCCAGTCAAAGATTATCCACGACCTGTATCCAAGCCCAGAATTTACAATGTTGTATTAACCGCCTACGATACTATCAACAAAACCCTTAATCGTAAATCGAAAAGCATTCAAATTGACCCCTGAAAATGGTTCAATGAAAGAATACAGGACCATCATAAAATCCCCATTAGGCCTCATTGAAATTACAGCTTCCGACCAGGGCATTGTCTCTGTGCTTTTTGAGAATAAAATCGAAAAATCTCAATCTTCCACACCCGAAGAATTGCAGCCGCAGCATCTCAAAGAAGCTAAAGAACAGCTTCTGTGCTGGTTTCAGGGGAAATTATTGCACTTCGACCTTCCCATCCACGTGCAAGGCACTTTATTCCAGCAGCAAGTTTGGAAAGCCTTGGCTTTAATTCCTTATGGTCAAACCTCTACATATGCCAGGGTTGCAGCCGAGATAGGAAAACCTGAAGCAATCAGGGCTGTTGGTGCGGCCATAGGCCAAAATCGTCTCAATATCATCATTCCCTGTCATCGCGTGGTAGGAGCTCGTGGACAATTGACAGGTTATGGTGGAGAAATATGGAGAAAAGCATGGCTGCTGAATTTTGAACAGGAAACTTTAGGTTTTCGATTCAAATTTGATGATTAGCTTTTTTTTAATAATGATTTCCTGCTTTCTCCCTCGAAAGTAATTAACATTCCCCACTCAATCACTGAATCTCATTTTTTTAAAAGGCTTTGCTAAAACGGAAAGCACGCCAGTTGAAGGTTGGTCTTTTTACACCCTCCGTGTTCAATCGATACATCCCTAGGAAATGTTTCTTCTATTCAAACAATGAGATAACATATATTGTTATTTATAAGATTATTGATGATTTCATAAAAATCCATACACAAGTGTATAGAATCAAAAGTCAAATAAACACCCACGAAAAAAGTTACCGGGAAAATGCTGCTGCATATCGGGCTATCATAGAGACTTACAGAGAGCGTCTCAGGCAAGTAATGCAGGGTGGCCCACCTAAAGCGGTGAAATTGCATAAAGAACGCGGTAAATTACTTGCACGAGAACGTATTGATTTGCTCATAGATCCCAACACACCCTTTCTTGAGCTCTCGCCTCATGCTGCCTGGGGGATGTACGACAATCAGTTCCCTTCGGCAGGTATAGTCACTGGCATAGGCGTTATTCATGGAAGGGAAACTGTTATTGTAGCCAATGATGCTACGGTGAAAGGAGGCACTTACGTCAAAGAAACCATAAAAAAACACGTAAGGGCACAAGAGATAGCCATGCAAAACCATCTGCCTGTGGTGTATATGGTGGATAGCGGGGGTGTATTTTTACCCGAGCAGGCAAATGTTTTTCCCGACAGGTTTGATTTTGGACGCTTTTTCTACAATCAGGCCAGGATGTCGGCCATGGGCCTTCCTCAAATAGCCATCGTGATGGGAAGTTGCACGGCAGGAGGTGCCTATGTACCAGCCATGTGCGACGAAACCATAATTGTGCGCAACCAAGGCACCATTTTTATTGGAGGTCCTCCCCTTGTAAAAGCGGCCACCGGTGAAGAAGTAACCGCCGAGGAATTAGGCGGGGCTGTGGTGCATACCACGGTTTCGGGTGTAGCCGATCATCTGGCCGACAACGATCACCATGCTATACAGATATGCCGCAATATTTTTGAATCTCTGCCCAAACCCGAAAGGCAAGTACTCGATATGGCACATGCCGAAGAACCTTATTACGATCCAGAAGAACTATATGGCCTGGCCCCCATCGACTTTCGCAAACCCGTTGACTCCCGCGAAATTATTGCCCGGATGGTTGACGGAAGTCGTTTTCATGAATTTAAAGCCAATTACGCTCCAACACTTGTAACAGGATTTGCACGAATCATGGGCTTTCCGGTAGGAATTCTTGCCAACAATGGAGTGTTTTTCCCGGAAACCAGTCTAAAAGGTGCACATTTCATCGAGTTGTGTGGTGCCCGGAAAGTTCCTATAATTTTTCTTCAGAACATCACAGGTTTTATTGTCGGAAAAGAATACGAACACAGAGGAATAGCCCGCGACGGAGCAAAGTTGGTACATGCTGTTGCCAATGCACGTGTTCCCATGTTTACCGTCATTTTCGGAGGGTCTTTTGGTGCAGGCAATTACGCAATGGCTGGACGCGCTTACGATCCCAGATTGCTTTTCATGTGGCCAGCTGCCAAAATTTCCGTAATGGGAGGTGAACAGGCTGCCAGCGTGTTGATACAAGTGAAAGAAGAACAATTGCGTAATGCAGGAAAAGCTTTAAGTGAATCCGAGCGCGAAGCATTACGCACGTCTATCCTCGAAAAATATGAAACTGAGGGTTCGGCGTGGTACAGTACAGCACGTTTGTGGGACGACGGAATTATTGATCCGGTAGAAACCCGGCGCATCCTGGCCATGGGAATAGCCATGTCGCTCAATCGTCGATTTGAAGACCCTGCTTACGGTGTATTTAGAATGTAAAACCCATCAACTATGGCTTTTATTGAAACTGATATCAAAGGTCCAGTTGCTACACTCTGGCTGAATCGCCCGGAAGTTAAAAATGCCCTTAACGAGACCATGATTGACCAACTCACTGAGGCAATCCAATCTATTGGCAAACGCAATGACATCAGAGTAGTAATAGTCAGAGGCCGAGGCGATGGGTTTTGCGCAGGTGCCGATTTAAATTACATGCAAAAACTGGGGAACCAGGGTTTTGACGAAAACGTCAGCGATGCACGAAAATTGGCCACCCTATACGAAAGTCTGGCTTCCTTAGCTCTACCCGTAATAGCCTATGTTCATAATTACGCAATGGGAGGAGCTAATGGCATTGTTGCTGCAGCAGATATTTCCATTGCAGTGGAAGGATGCTGCTTTGCTTTTTCTGAAACACGCTTAGGGCTTGTCCCCGGTGTTATCTCCCCCTTTGTTTTACGAAAAGCACAACATGGAGCTGTGAGAGACTGGATGCTGACCGGACGAACTTTTTATGCCGACGAAGCTCATTCTGCCAGTCTCATTCAATACATTGAGCCTCTATCAGCCCCGGAAAACGTTTTAAATAACGTAGTTCAGCATCTTTTAAATGCTGCACCGGCGGCTATTGCAGCATGCAAAAGCCTGATTGACGACATGTTAATTTTACTTGATGAACCCGAGCAGGCAAAAAGGCTTTCCGCAGAATACATAGCACGGGCCCGTGCTTCAGCCGACGGACAGGCGGGCCTGCAATCTTTTCTTGAAAAACGAAAACCATCTTGGTATTACCAATGGACCTCAAACAAAGAAAACCCATGAAATTGTTTAGTAAAATACTCGTAGCTAACAGGGGCGAAATTGCTTTACGCATCATACGCACAGCGCGTCGACTGGGCATACGTACTGTTGCTATTTATTCTCAAGCTGACCGAAATGCCTTGCATGTTTCTATGGCTGACGAAGCCTGGCATCTGGGCAACGGCTCACTGGCAGAAACTTATCTTAATATTCCGTTAATTACGGATATAGCTTTACGTTCAGGGGCAGAGGCAGTGCATCCGGGTTATGGTTTTTTAAGCGAAAATCCTTTGTTTGCGGCGGCCTGCCGTACCCATGGACTTACCTTTATCGGACCACCGGCTGAGGTCATCCAGGCCATGGGCAACAAAATAGAGGCCCGCAGGCTTGCTGTTGAGGCTGGATTGCCTGTTACCAAAGGATTTACAGGTTCTCCTGAAGAATTAATAAGTCAGGCAGGGCAAATGCCATGGCCTGTACTCATCAAAGCGGCGGCCGGGGGTGGAGGAAAAGGTATGCGCATTGCCTATAATGCAGACGAACTCGCCCATTTGCTCGAGACCACCTCGCGAGAAGCAGCTTCAGCGTTTGGCGATGGTACCGTTTACATTGAGCAATACATCGAAAACCCTCGTCACATTGAGGTTCAAATCATTGCCGACCAACACGGAAAAGTAGCCCACCTATGGGAAAGAGAATGCACCTTACAACGCCGATACCAGAAGGTGATTGAAGAAGCACCCTCGCCTACCCTTTCTCCTGAAGTGAGAAGCAAAATAACCTCAGCAGCCGTAGCTCTTGCAAAATCCATTGGTTATGTCGGAGCCGGTACTATGGAATTCCTTCTCGACGCAAACCAACATTTCTATTTCCTGGAAATGAACACTCGTATCCAGGTAGAACACCCTGTAACAGAAATGATTACCGGGATTGACATTGTGGAAGAACAGATACGTATTGCTGCAGGTTACTCTTTGTCAGAGATTTGCATAAATCCTCCCATGCAAGGGCATTCCATCGAATGTCGCATATATGCCGAGGATCCCGAATCAGGATTTCTTCCTTCGCCGGGTGACATCCATTTACTGGCCTTCCCTCAAGAAATGCACGTACGCATCGATTCAGCCTATAATGGCCCGGGGCGTGTTGAACCCTTTTTCGACCCCATGATTGCCAAACTCATCGTCCACGGCCCCGACCGCGATACTGCCATACGTCGTATGAACCTCGCCTTGCGAAATTTCCATTTGCAGGGGATCAAAACCAATATCCCTTTTCTTATCCAGCTTATTAATCATCCTGCCTATAATTCTAATGAGATTTCCACCCATTTTATTGCTCAAAATTTAAATGAAATAAACCTCAAGGCAGCCGAAGAACGAAAGCAGGTGGATAGCAAAGTACTCCTGGCCGGTTTCCTTTTGTATTCTTTAGGTAAAAAACTCAGCAATGAAGGTATATGGGCATCGTTGGGATATTGGCGTCATTTGCCCAGGCTCCGCTTAGGCATTGAAGCGCAATCGTTTGATGTAGATATTCTGGAACATAAAAAAGACAAACTTGTTTTTACTACCGGGGATAAGATTATGGTGGCCGAGCTAAGAGAAAAAAAACCTCCACGCTTGAGTTTTTGTCTCGATGGACACCAGATAAGTACCGTATTAGGCGAAACACCGGATGGAAGCGTAATAATTTCTTATAATGGGTTTAATTACCTCTGCTACAGGGCAGACATTTTACCCAATCATGAATTTTATGAAACCCTTACAGGAATGGGTTCAAGCGCAGAGCCAGGCAAAATTTTCCCGCCGATGCCGGGAAAAATCATCAAGGTAATGGTGAGAAAAGGAGAAGAAATCGCTGAGGGCGAGGCTTTATTGGTTATTGAATCGATGAAAATGGAAAATACAATAAAAGCTCCGCTACGGGGAATTATCAAAGCCATAAATATTAATGAAGGCGAAATGGCAGAGACAGGCCATTGCCTGATAGAAATCGAACCAATTAACCAGGTATCATGAAATCACAGATTCGAATCGGCAATGCAGGCGGATTTTGGGGTGACGACCTTAATGCTTTCCGTCGCCAGCTAATGGGCGGACAGCTCGACTACATTAGCATTGATTTTCTGGCAGAAATAACCATGAGCATTCTTAGAAAGCAGCAGCTAAAGAATCCTCAGATGGGTTATGTAACCGATTTTGTACAAATGATTGGAGAAAACGCCGAAGAACTTTACCGCAAGGGGGTGAAGGTACTGACGAATGCCGGAGGTATCAACCCCCTCGAATGCGGAAGACAAGTGGCCCGATTGCTGAAGGAAAAAAATATTCCCTTAAAAATAGCGGTAGTGACAGGTGACAATATTTTGGCAGAAATTCCACACCTGAGGAAAGAAGGTATTAGCTTTCACAACATGGAAAACGGCAAGCCATTTGAGGAAGTTGAGGGAAGGATTCAGAGTGCAAATACCTATATTGGAATGTGGCCTTTAGTGAGAGCTCTTGAAACAGGAGCGGATATAGTAATTGCCGGACGCGTAACAGATACATCGATTACCATGGCTCCTATGGCCTACGAATTTGGTTGGCAACCGGGCGATTTCGATAAGATAGCTTCAGCCCTGGTAGCTGGACATATCATAGAATGCGGAGCACAGGTAACTGGTGGAAATTACAGCGACTGGAGGAAAGTGACTTCTTGGGACAATATGGCCTACCCCATCATTGAGGTTCAACCTGACAGCACTTTTGTAGTAACCCGCCATCCCGGAACCGGTGGCCTGGTAAATGCGGATACCGTGCGCGAACAATTGGTTTACGAAATGGGGAACCCCGCAGCATACATCAGTCCGGATGTGATAGCAGACTTTCGGAGCATCCGACTCAAAGAGGAAGACCCCGACAGGGTTAAGGTATCCGGCATTAAAGGTTATGCTCCTACTCCCTTTCTCAAAGTATCCATGGCTTACCAGGAGGGATATGTTTCTGCGGGTAGCATCATCATCAGTGCACCAGATGCTCTCATGAAAGCCCGCACCTTTGCCTCTATCTTCTGGAACCGTCTTGGTCTGAAATTTCAAAAAGCCCACACAGCTTATCAGGGCTACAATTCCTGCCACCTCAACCTGGCCGGTGAAATCGAACCCAACGAAATTTTGTTGACATTCAGCATTTATGATGAAGACTTGAAAAAACATGAAGTCTTTGCAAAATCTGTTGCACCCCTGATCCTAAGTGGCCCGCCAGGCGTGGCAGTCACAGGAGGCCGTCCACATATCAAAACCGTACTGAGCTACTGGCCTGCTCTGATTCCCAAAGAAAAGATTTCGGCACACATACACCTGCTCAACGAAAACGGTGACCCGGAAGCAGAAGACTCTTTTCCCTCTCTCACAGGACAGGAAGCAGAATTTGAAGAATCAACAGATGAAACGGTACAAATAGCCACTGAGGGTAGTCCGGGTTCCTTTAAGGGCGAAAAAAAAGTCAAACTTTACGAACTCTGCCTCGCTCGTTCAGGTGATAAGGGAGACACGGCAAACATTGGCTTGCTGGCCCGCTCTCAGGAGATTTATACATGGATGAAGCAACACATTTCTGCTTCATTTGTTAAATATCTGTTCAGGGAAGCCTGCCACGGGAAGGTTGTCCGCTACGAACTCGACAACCTGTGGGGACTTAACTTCCTATTGGAAGAATCGCTCGATGGAGGCGGCACACGTTCATTAATGGCTGACCCTCAGGGCAAAACTTTTGCGCAGGCGCTACTCAATGTAGAGGTTACGATCCCTGAAGACTTATTGAAAAAACCTTAATTCGAAAAAATTATGGACATTTTTTGCAACGAACAGCACGACATAATACGACAATCGGTCCGCGAATTTGCTGAACGAGAAATCAAACCATTAGCTGCAGAACTCGATGAGAAAGAAATCTTCTCCTATGAATTGACCCGTCGTATGGGCGAACTAGGCCTCTTTGGCATGACCATTTCCCCCGATTACGGTGGACAAGGAATGGACTATCTTTCCTACATCATTGCCGTGGAAGAATTGGCAAGGGTAGACAGCTCTCAGGCAGCGACATTAGCTGCACACAATTCTCTGGGCGTTGGTCCCATCTATAATTTTGGAACCGAAGAACAAAAACGCAAATACTTGCCTAAACTGTGCACCGGCGAAGCTCTTTGGGGTTTTGGGCTTACCGAACCGGAAGCAGGAAGCGACTCAAGGGGCACCCGCACCAAAGCTGTTAGAGTAGGTGACCATTGGATTATTAATGGCAGCAAGATATTCATCACCAACGCAGCTACAGGCATCACCATGGGATCCACCGTACAGGCAGTTACCGGAAACAACGGCGAACTCTCGGCTATCATCGTACCGCAACAAACCCCCGGTTTCAGCGCAGTTCCTATGCATGGTAAACTCATGTGGCGTGCAAGTAATACGGCTCAACTTTTCTTCAACGATTGCAAAGTGCCATATGAAAACCTTCTAGGAAAGGAAGGAGAAGGAAGCCGTATCATGCTGTCTACACTCGACAGCGGACGATTAGCTATTGCTGCCATGGGGCTTGGACTGGCGCAAGGAGCTTACGAAATGGCACTGGCCTATGCGCAAGAACGAAAACAGTTTGGCAAACCCATCTCAAAATTCCAGGCCATAGCCTTCAAGCTGGCTGACATGGCCACGCAAATTGAAGCTGCACGAGCTTTGTTATACAAAGCATGTTGGTTGAAAGACAATGGGCATCCTTTTGGCAAAGAAGCAGCTATGGCAAAACTCTATTGCTCAGAGGTGGCCAAATTCGTAGCCGACGAAGCGGTTCAAATTCATGGCGGTTATGGACTGATGAAGGCATACGATGTAGAACGATTCTATCGCGATCAACGTTTGCTGCAAATCGGAGAAGGTACCAGCGAAATTCAAAGATTGGTCATATCGCGTTATATCGGATGTTAAAATTGCCATTCCGAGCTCATTTTCGCTGATCACCCTCGCACTTTCTTCATCGAATCGTTTAATTTGTTTCTACCTTGTTCAAATTTCAGACGTTTCGTTTCACCACGAACAAAACCTACGATTTCATTCATTCAGTTCTATTTTCAGGTTTCTTTCAGGAAAAGTACTTTTGCTTAAAAAAATTGAATGTTGATAATAGAAGGAGTAGTAGTAAATGCAGAGTTGCTACAGGAAAAATTTGTTTGTGATACCGACAAATGTCATGGGGCTTGTTGTGTAGAAGGCGATGCGGGCGCCCCTCTTTTACCAGAAGAAATAGGAGAACTGGAAGACAACTGGGAATCAGCCATACCCTATATGACTCCTAAAGGGATAGAAACGGTCAGGAATCAGGGTGTATTCGAATATGATGAAACCGGGCACTTTGTTACTCCGTTGATAGAAGGCAGGGAATGTGCCTATGTGTTTTTCGAAGGCGAAACAGCACGCTGTGCCCTCGAACAGGCTTATTTCGACGGGAAATCCGAATTTCGCAAGCCTCAGTCATGCCACCTTTATCCTATAAGAGTGGGAAAAGGAATAACAGGAGATAATTTAATCTACCACAAGTGGCAAATCTGCAAACCCGCCTTAAAAAAAGGCAGAACTTCTGGCATGAGACTTTACGAATTTCTAAAAGAACCTTTAATTAGGCGCTATGGTGAAGCATGGTATCAAAAATTAGAGAAAGCAGCCAACGATTTTCTATTCAAACACAAAGAATAATCGGGCTTCACAGCAACAATCCTATCGTAGGAGAAAGTTCGGTTTTCTGAAGTGATAAAACATTTATAAATTTTATTCCTATCTTTCCAATCGAAAACAAACCAATCCATCCTTATGAGAAACTGTATTTTTATCCTCGTTACCCTTTTTAGCCTGGGCTTGATGTTGAGCTCCTGCCATCGCTCGGGCAAGACAACCCAAAACGAAACTCAGGATTTCAGCACCATGCGTATTGAATTTGAGACGAAAGCCAGTTTCGGGGGTGTTGAAACTATGGCTCGCGAAATCCAATGGGTTGACATGAAAAACAATCGCACTGCCATTCAAACCATAGGTGAAACCAAAGGCATGGGAATTTCTCAAAAAGAAGAACAACTCTCTATTGATGACGGTCAATGGGTTTATACCATCGACCTCATCAATAAGAAGGGAACCCGAATGAAAACCGGTGAATCCAAAGAAATGGCCCAGGCTATGGGACAATTTATCAGACCTGACTTTAAAAACCTCGAAGAATTTGTAAAACAAAACGGGGGAAAAATGCTACCCAACGAGACATTCCTGGATAAAGATTGTACTGTCTTCGAGGTATTTGGCATGAAACAGTGGCTTTATAAAGGCCAGGTTTTAAAAGTAGAAATGAATGGACAGGTTATGCGCCAGGCAGTCAAAATAGAAGAAAATGTGAGTATTCCGGATGAAGTATTTAAAATTCCCGAAGGCATTCAGATAGATGAAGCGGACCTCTCCGAAGATGCTTCGAACGAATAGAATCCACAAAATCTGACTTTCCCTGTTACGTATTTAATATCGTTTTTTTATGAGGCCTGTATATTCATATTCAGGCCTTTTTCTATTCCTGATTACTCCTACTTCTGAGATTAGAAAAAAAAAGAAATTTAAACCGATGGTTATTGATTTTTGATGAGTCCAATAAAAAACAAAGATCATAACCAGGTTGAGCACATTTCTCTAATGAATTCAGGAGAATGAATTTTGTTCTAGCCCCCTAAAAGACTGGACTCGATTAGTGAAAAAGAACACTAATTTTGAGTTATGAAAAGAACATGGAGTATTGAAGAAAAAATTGCGATAATCAAGGAAGTTGAAACCCAGGG
>Ga0067045_1030380_pt1 | contig 15509 bp, 11 predicted proteins | sample TerdegcTABiofilm_FD_59184 | JGI IMG/M metagenome (GOLD analysis project Ga0067045, IMG submission 59184) | Combined Assembly of (Gp0054472, Gp0054536) Wastewater bioreactor microbial communities from Singapore -Terephthalate degrading...
CAGGAGCCTCGCCCTTCCGGGATCACGCAAGGTCATTTGGATTCCGGGGCCGACGCGGACACCGCCTTGCTCAGGGCCTCGACGAAGAAGAACTCGCCCCACATGACCGATTCGTCGACGCCCAACCCTTTGCGCGTGTGGTAGACGCCGTGCTTGAGAATGCCTTCCCAGCCGGGCGTGTCGATCGCCAGGTACTCGGGGGCACAGAGGGCGTCGAGCATCACGAGGGCCTCGTTGTGGTAAGCCGTGCCGTGCTCGGGCGAGGCCGTCTGCCGGGCAAGGTCCAGCAGGCCGCTGGCGGCAATCGCGGCGGCGGAAGTCTCCTTCTGCGGGCCCCAGGGGAGCGGCTGCGCGAGGTCGGCGTCGAAATCCCAGTACGGGACCTTGTCGGCGGGCAGGTGCTCGATCCAGTACGCGGCGTTCCGTTCGGCGACTTCCAGGAATTCGGCCAGACCCGTCAGGGCGTACATCTTGCTGAACCCGTACATCGACCACGCCAACCCCCGCGCCCAGCAACTCTTCGCCGACAACCCCTGACGCGTGCTCTGGACGAGAAACTGGCCTGTGGCCAGATCGAAAAGGCCCTCGTGGGCCGTGGAGCCGCCGGGCCGGACGAGCCGGTCGCGGGTCGTCCGGCAATGGGCCAGGGCCACCTTCTCCAACCCTTCGTCGCCCGCCTGGCGCGCCGCGTAGGCGATCAGCGGCACGTTCATCATAATGTCGATGAAAAGCGACTCGGGCCCCAGGAACGAACAGAGGTATTGCCCCTTCTCCATGAACCGCGTGGCCAGGGTCCGGCCGGCCTGGAGGAGCACGTCGCGCAGGGCAGGCTCGCCGGTTTCTTCGTACCAAGGGAGATAGGAATTCAGGAAGATGAACCCCAGGTCGTGGACGTTGCGGTCCGACTTGCGGTGCTCCAGGAGCCGCGAATAGCGCTCCGCACGCTCGCGCCAGGACCGATCGCCGGTCTGCCTGAAGAACTGCCACATCATGCCGGCCAGGAAACCGCCGGTCCAGTCGGTCCACAATTCGCCGCCGTGTCGCCACTTTCCCCCTTCCGTATAGATGGGAAAGTAGTCGGGATGGCGCTCGACAAGCCGGCCCACCTGGGTCCGGCTGAATTCCAACGCGGCTTGATAGGCGGCGATTCGCGGATCCGGCATGCTCGGCCCTCCGTAGGATGTCCCGCGTAATGTAGACTGTGACTATCGCGGTGTCCACCCTATGCAGCACGAACCGATCCTGAACGTCGTTCTCTACGAGCCGGAAATCCCCGGGAACACGGGCGCCGTCGGCCGCACCTGCGTGGCAGCGGGGGCGAAACTGTGGCTCGTGCGCCCCTTGGGGTTCCAACTCAGCGACCGCCAGATGCGCCGGGCCGGACTCGACTACTGGGAGCACCTGGATTGGGAAGCCGTGGACGATTGGGAGCACCTCGTCGGGCGTCTGCCCCGGGCCGGGCACACGCCGTGGCTGCTGACCAAGTCGGCCCCCATTGCCTACACCGAGGCGAGGTTCGGCCCGGCCGACGTCCTGGTCTTCGGCAGCGAGACCCGGGGCCTCCCCCCGTCGCTCCTGGCGGAACATTCCGATCGACGCCTCTCCATTCCCATGCGTGCGGAGGCGCGAAGCCTCAACCTTTCGGTCAGCGCAGGAATTGTGGTTTACGAGGCCCTGCGACAAATCCGGTCGGGCCGGCAATGAGGGCTCCGGCTTCCCGGTGGCAGAAGCGACTCCCTCCCGTCGATGACACTCTTGCGAGGCCCGCTACCCCGGTGTACCGTTGGGGCAGACGGTCTGCGAATTCGGGCCGACGGGAGAGACGACGATGATGGGTCGGACTTCAGCGGTTCTTCTCGGCGTATCGATCATTCTGTCGCTTCCGGCGACGTGCCGGGCGGGCGATCTCGACGAGCCTCCGACGCAGCAAACAATCGAGGCGCCCCAACCCTCGCAGGGGCCCGTGGCGGTCGTGCGGCCCGGTTGCTGTCCCGGCGATGCCAGTGTCCACCCCTACGTCGTTCCCTCCTATCGCCCCTATCGGCGCGGCCCCCTTCCTGCGACGCTTGGCGTGTACATCGGCCCACAGACCTATTACGCCGGGTTCCTGGCGCCGTGGGGATCAATTCCCGCCGCGTACTACGCCGCGAGTGTTCCCTTGCCGCAGTCGGCGGCCAGACCAGGCGAGTACACCGGCTCCCCCTACGATCCGAGAGCGACCGCGGATCGGCCGCAGGCGGAACGGAACCCGGAGCCGAGCCCCGTGGCACCGCCACCCCCCCCAAGGGAGTCGGTGACGTTCCCGGAGACCACGGAGCCGACGCCAGGGCCTGAGGCCATCCCCGCCCCCCAGCCGATGGATGCCGCAAATCCGAGTGGATTGCTACCCAACCGAGGTGGTGGCCTCATCAACCCGCCTCCCCGAACCAAGCCCGAGCGTCCGAGTGTGCGGCTCGCTCCTACGCGGCCGCAGGAGAGTGGGCCGCGCGAGTTCTAAGGGGCCTATCGACGTCCCAAGGAAAGTTGTTACAATGGGTGCAGTGCCCGAGGCAGTGCGACGCACTGCCAGCGAGGCACTCCCATGACGCGGGGTGGAGCAGCCCGGTAGCTCGCGAGGCTCATAACCTCGAGGTCCTAGGTTCAAATCCTAGCCCCGCAACTTGAAGTCACGGTCGTCGGACTCCGGCGACCCAAGGGTTTACGAGGAAGGCCGAGGCGGAACGCCCCGGCCTTTTGCGTTATAACGTTTGTTTAGACAAGGACTTACGCCACCGCCCCGTCTTGGCCTGGTCCCTGTCTCGCCGTCGCGAGGAGCGCTTGAAATGGCTACCGAATTCACGTGGCTGGGACACGGCAGTTGGTCGATCCGAAGCGGCCAGTGCCGTGTGGTGCTCGATCCGTTTCTCGACGATTCGCCGGTCGCGCCAAGGAAGGCCGATCAGGTCGAGGCCGATTTCATCCTCGTTTCCCACGGTCATTACGACCACGTGGCTGACGTGGAGAAGATCGCCCGGCGGACCGGGGCGACGATTGTGGCCACCTACGAGATCTGCGAATGGTTCGGCAAGAAGGGGCTCGCGAAGTCGCACGCCATGAACATCGGCGGGGGCCATGCCTTTCCCTTCGGCCGGGTGAAGATGACGATCGCCCAGCACACCTCGATGCTCCCCGACGGCGCCAACGGCGGCAACCCGGCCGGCTTCCTGCTTTCGCTGCCCGAGGGAAACGTCTACTTCGCCTGCGACACGGGCCTGTTCTACGACATGAAACTGATCGGGGCGGCGGGCCTGGAACTGGCGGTGGTGCCGATCGGCGACAACTTCACCATGGGCCCCGACGACGCCGTGGAGGCCGTCAAGCTCCTCGGGCCGAAACGCGTGGTGCCCGTCCACCGCAACACCTGGCCGCTGATTGCCCAGGACGCCGACGCCTGGGCCCGGCGGGTCCGGGCCGAGACCTCGGCCGAACCCATCGTGCTGGAACCCGGCGGGAAGATCGTGCTGGGGAAGTAGGCGGTACGCAGCAGGCAGTACGCGGTGGGCAGAGGGCGGGGCGAACCGCGCGGTGGCGGCGTCGCCAACCCGAGGGTAGGCATTCCCCCGCGGATTACCCGGTTCGACGTGGAGCGTCTCGACGCCCGCTTGCCGGAGCCAGCAGGGGATCGCCTGGGCAACGGACTGCGGGCATCTTCGCGTTCTTTGCCGAGCCAGGGAGGCCCCGTTCTGAGACGAAGCCTGGCGCAGCCAGGGGGTGAGGTGGCTTCCACGGCGGCCCCCATCCGCTACAATACACGGACAAGAAACGGTCGTTCCTGGAGGTGGCGATGAAATCAACGTTGCCGCCGACCGCACCGGCTCTCGACGCCTTCGAGTGCCTTCGCATTCAGCGCGACCTGGCCATAGCCCTTGGCGCGGCAACGACGCTCGACGAGGCGTTGCCCCTGTGCCTGAAGGCAGCGTTGCTCGCTTCCGGCATGGAGGGCGGCGGCATCTATGTCCACGATCCGGCCGCCCAGGGCCTGCATCTTGCCTCTGCCCAAGGTCTGTCCGATGGATTCGTGCAGTCCGTGGCGACCTGTCCCGTCGATTCGGCGTTCGTCGCCATGGTGGCGGGAGGGCGGCCTGTCTACGGGTTCTTTCCCGACATGCCCGTGCCGCTCGACGAAGTCCAACGATCCGAAGGGTTGAGGGCCATCGCCGTTCTCCCGTTGCTCCATGACGGGATGGTCGTTGGTTCGCTGAACGTGGCTTCCCGCACTTGCGATGAGGTTCCTTCCGCAGCGCGAGGAATCCTCGAAGGAATCGCAGCCCAGATTGGCGGCGTCATCTCGCGTCTTCATGCCGAGGCCGCCCGGCGCGACGCGGAGGACAAGATGCACCACATGCAGGAGCAGTTGGCCCACGTGTCGCGACTGTCGACGATGGGGGAGATGGTGGCGGGGATCGCGCATGAACTGAACCAGCCGCTCTACTCGATCGTGAATTTCGCCAAGGCATGCGGCAACGTCCTGTCGGCCGGCAACCCGCCTGACTTGGATCGGCTCCGCGGGTGGACCGAAGAGATTGCCGTAGCCGCAGGGCGGGCCGGCGAGATCGTCTCGCGGCTCCGGAGGTTCGCACGCCGCAGCGAGTCGCCCCGCCGGACGGCGTCGCTCCACGAGATCCTCGGGGAGTCGGTGCAAATGGTCGCGTCGGAAGCAAAGCGACACGGCTCCGCCGTGAGCCTGGAGCCGGGCAATCCGTCTGTCGCCGTCTGCGTCGATCGGACCCAGATCCAGCAGGTCCTTGTGAACCTCCTGCGGAACGCCTATGAGGCCATGGATGATGGCCGCGTGACGCGGCGGCAGGTGACGATCCGGACCGGGTGCGTGGATGGCATGGCGGAGGTCTCCGTAGCCGATACGGGGCCGGGATTGCCGGCCGATCCGGGTTTGCGGATCTTCGACGCCTTTGTGACGACCAAACCTGGTGGATTGGGAATGGGCCTGGCGATCAGCGTCACGATCGTCGAGGCACACGGCGGGAGAATCTGGGCGGAAGCGAACGGAGAAGGGGGAACGACGTTCCACTTCACGCTGCCGCTCGCCAAGAAGGACCGGGAAAATGGAGACTGAGCCGACGATCTTCGTCGTCGACGACGAAGAACAGTCGCGCGCTTCGGTCTGCGCGCTGGTGCAATCCATGGGGATGCAGGCGGAGTCCTTCTCCTCTGCCGAGCAGTTCCTGTGTTCCTACCGGGAAGGCCGGCCGGGATGCCTGGTGACCGATGTCCGCATGCCGGGATTGAACGGGCTGGAACTCCAGGAAGAACTCCAGCGGCGGGACATCGGTCTTCCCCTGATCGTCATCACCGCCTACGCACGCACCTCCTCGACGGTCCGCGCAGTCCAGCGGGGAGCGGTCGCGGTGCTCGACAAACCCTATGAGAACGATGATCTAGCGGAAGCGATCCGCACCGCGCTGACGCGAGACGCCGCCCGACGTTCCGAACAGGAACAACAACGGCAAATCCACCGGCGCATCGGCTCGTTGACACCTTCCGAGCGCAAGGTCCTGGATCTGATGGTCCGGGGGCTTCCCAATAAGTCCATCGCCAAACGACTGAACGTAAGCGTCCGCACCGTGGAGAGCCGACGCCACGCCGTATTCTCCAAGATGCAGGCCCCCTCGGTGGTAGCGCTGATGCGCGTGATGATGATCGCCGAACTGGACGCCTCGCCGCATCGCGGGGCATGACCCCGGCACGAGGCGGGGCGAGGGGTCCGTAGTTGCGGGAAGCCGCAAGGAATCGTCGCGGTTTTGCTTGGCGGGAGGGGGGGCATTCACTCGATTCTAATAAACGGACCCCCGGATCCGTCAAACGGCGAGAAGCCCGTGATCCGTGAGTCACTTCGGTCGGCAAAGCCCAACGATCGTTCCTCGCACTGCTTCATGAACACCCAGGAAGGAACGCTCTTCGTGGTCGACGACGAGGCGTCTGCCCGTCGGGCAGTGGCGGCCTTGGCCTCCTCCTTGGACATCCCATGCCTCACGTTCGGGTCGGCCGAGGAGTTCCTCGAACGGCACGATCCTCCTCGTCCGGGTTGTGTATTGGCGGACGAACGGCTGGGAGGCATGAGCGGCCTGGAATTGCAGGCCCGCCTCATGGCCATGCGGAGTCCGCTGCCGTTCATTCTGATCAGCGCGTATGCCACCGTACCCATGGCGGTCCAAGCCATGCAGAACGGCGCGGTCACCGCCCTCCAGAAACCTTGCGAACCCGATGTCCTGGCACTCGCGGTCCGGAAGGCACTGGCGCTCGACGCCGAGCGCCGTGCGGTCGCGCAGCGGCGCCGGGACGTGGCGGAACGTCTGGCCAGTCTGACACCGCGCGAGCACCGGGTGCTGGAGATGCTCGTCGCAGGCGAGCCGCAGAAGGTCATCGCCCGCCGCCTGGACGTGAGCCTTCGCACGACCGCGCGATTGTGTGCCAGCGTGCTCGAGCGGATGGGCGTCGATAGCGCGATGGGCCTCATCCGCCGGCTGACAGGGACTTCCTTGCCCGCCCCTCTGGCCGACGAAGCAGCCCACAGCCAAGGAGACGACGGGGCCCGAGACTCCGCGATCCATCGGCCGATGGACGGTCGATTCTTCCGGGCGGAAGGCTCCTCGCCCCTCGACCCACCTCTTCATCCGACGCAAATCGGCCAATTCTCCGGGTGAAAGCCGATTGACGGCCTTACACCGGGGTTGACTCCACGTGGTCATCCCGTCGCATACGTGGTCGTGCCGAACCCCTCTTCTCCGTGGCATGAAGATGCCATGTCCCGGCCCCTTGGACAACCTAGATTCCAACAAGCCGGCAGGGTGAGCGGATCATCCGCCGAAGGTCGACAAGCTCGCATGGATCCCATGAAGAGGGGGGACGATTCGATGAGTTGGTACTACAACCTGAGCACCATGAAGAAGCTGATTCTTGGGTTCGCCGTGGTCTGCGTGATCATGGCCGGGGTCGGATACAGCGGCATCGCCGGGATGTCGAAGATCAACGGCATGCTGAGGTCCCTCTACGAGCACGAAATGCAGGGCCTGTCCCATGTCAAGCAGGCGGAAATCGACCTGATGCTCATCGCCCGCGACATGCGCATGATGATTATCGAAACGGACCCGGCGACCATCGAGAAGAGCCGCGAGAGCAGCGAGAAGTTCGCGGCCTCGCTGCGGGAGGACCTCGACAAGTACGACGCGACCGACGTCAACGGCGACACGAAGGAGGAACTTGCGAAGGTCCGCGAGACGTTCTCCGCGTACTTCGACGTGGTGAAGCGCGTCGCGCAGAAGGCCGCGGCGAAGGACCGGGACGGGGCCGTTGCGGAGCTTCACCAAGGGGGGCCCATCGTGGCCTCGATCGTCAAGGGCCTGAAGTCGTTGGCCGAGAAGAAGGAGAAACGCGGCGAACAGACCTTCGCCCAGAGCAACGCGGCAGCCGCCACCGCACAGAGCGTGACCCTCGGCATCATTACCCTGGGCGTGATCCTGGCGTTCGGCCTCGGGTTCTTCATCGCCCGCACGATCGTCCGTCCGCTCGCCAAGGCCGTCCACGTGTGCCAGGCGGTGGCCCAGGGCGACTACAGCCATCGGCTCGACGTATCGACCAAGGACGAGGTCGGGGTCATGGCCCAGGCATTGAACCAGGCGATCGCCGCCAGCGTTCAAATGATGGACCAGATCAAGGAGGCCAACCTCCGCGACCAGGAGAAGGCGGAGCAGTTGCGTCGCAAGGTGAACGGCCTTCTGGAGGTCGTCGCCGCGGCGGCCCAGGGCGATCTCACCCGGACCGTCAAGGTCGAAGGGAACGAGGCGGTCGACGAGTTGGCCGCCGGCATCCAGAAGATGCTCCAAGACCTCTCCCACGTCATCGGCCAGGTCACCGAGAGTGCCGCCCAGTTCGGCGAAGGCTCGCGCGTGGTGGCCGAAAGCTCCCAGACGCTCGCCCAAGGCGCTCAGACTCAGAGTTCCAGCGTCCAGCAGATGACCGCCTCCATCGAGGAACTGGCCCGCTCCATCCAGATGGTCAAGGACAACGCCCAAGAGGCCGACCGCGTGGCCAAGCAGACCAACGAGCTGGCCGAACACGGCGGGCAGGCGGTGCAGAAGTCGGTCGAGGCCATGGAACTCATCCGCACCAGCTCCACCCAGATCGGCGAGATCATCCAAGTGATCTCCGAGATTGCCAGCCAGACGAACCTCTTGGCCCTGAACGCGGCAATCGAGGCGGCCCGGGCCGGGGAGCACGGGATGGGCTTCGCCGTGGTGGCCGACGAGGTCCGGAAGCTCGCCGAGCGGAGCAACCAGGCGGCCCGAGAGATCTCGACGCTGATCAAGGAATCGACCCAGCGGGTCCAGGAGGGGTCGCAGTTGAGCGACGAGACCGGCAGCGCACTGAAGGAGATCATCGAGGGAGTCCAGGGGACCGTGGCGAAGATCACGGAGATTGCCGCGGCGACGGTACAACAGGCCTCCAGCGCCGAGGAGGTGTCGAAGGCGATCCAGGGCGTGGCCCACGTGACGGAGCAGTCGGCGGCGGGAGCGGAAGAGATGGCGTCCAGCAGCGAGGAGCTGGGGGCCCAGGCGGCTGCCCTGCGGGACATGGTCAGCCGGTTCAAGGTCGAGACGCATAGCGTGTCGCATCACGCGGATGCCGGCACCGCAGCATGAGAGGTCGAAAGGCACGTGGCGATGGCGTCCCCCCGGGATCGCCTCGCCACGTGCCTCTGCAATCCTGAACTCAGCCATCAGATTTGAGGGGGACGTATGACACTGTTTCAGACATTCAAGGACTTCCGGATTGGGGCGAAACTCGCGTGCGGGTTCGGCGTCGTGGTGCTGATCGCCGGCGGGCTGGGATTCTTCGGCTGGGAGCGGCTCAACTATGTCAATGGGCTGACGGGACTCTCCAATCTGGCCAATAGCGGTCTCACCGCGTTGCTGGATTCACGCCGGGAGGAGAAGAACTTCGCGTTGCGGGGATTGGAGAAGTACGGCTCGGATACGAAGAACGCCGCCGACAAATGGCGAGACTGCTACGACCGGCTTATCGAGCAGCTTGAGGCCCTGGCGAATCTGCGTGTCACGACGGCTGAGGAGCGAACGTTTGCGACCGAGGCCGCTGGTGCCGCCAAGGAGTACGGCGACGCATTTGCGAGCATTGTCGCTTGCCGTCGGACCCAGGATTCCGCCTGCGACGGCTGGCGCGACACCGGGTGGGAGATCACCCGTCATATCGAAAAGGCTCTGACGAGCGTGATCGCTCCCAACCGGGACGCCGCCGAAAAGGCCAAGGACGTCAGTGGTCTCGGGCGTTGGGCTGCGGTCGGACGCGAAATGGACGACAAGATCGTCAAGCCCTTCCTCCTTCTCAGAACCACAGCCGTCTACTACATCGCCAGAAAGACCGACAAGGATTGGGACACGTATTGTACCCATCTGGAGAAGACGAAGAGCGGCGTGTTGGCCTGGTCGGAAATGGTCAAGGGGATTGCCGAGCTTTCGTCGCCTGCCAAAGAGATCCTCGCACAGCTTCAGGGCTACGAGGCGGCGGGTCGAAAGTTCCACGACGCCGTTCTTGCCGCACAAGACGCCGATGCGACGATGGTCGCCTGCGCCCGCAAGGTCTCGGAGAACTGCAAAGGCGTTGCGGCCTCTGCCAGGGATCGCATGACCTCGGACGTCTCCGCCGCCACCACCGTGATGATCTCGTTGGCGGTCGCCGGCGTACTCCTTGGTGTTGCGCTCGCCTTCGCCATTACCCGGATTGTAGTACGACCGCTCCGGGCCTGCATGGAAAGCGTCAAGGCCCTCGCTGCCCAGGACTACGCAAAGAAATGCCACGTCGATGGCCGCGACGAACTCGGTCAAATGGCCGTCGCAATCAATCAGTCGATCGAGGCCACGGAGGAGGCCATGGCAGCCGTCAAGGAGGCTGCCGAACGTGACGAGCGGAAGGCGGAGCAGTTGCGGCGCAAGGTGAACGGCCTGCTGGAGGTCGTCGGTGCGGCGGCCCAGGGCGACCTCACCCGGACCGTCAAGGTCGAAGGGAACGAGGCCGTCGACGAACTCGCCGCCGGCATCCAGAAGATGCTCCAAGACCTCTCCCACGTCATCGGCCAGGTCACCGAGAGCGCCGCCCAGTTCGGCGAAGGCTCCCGCGTGGTCGCCGAGAGCTCCCAGACCCTCGCCCAAGGCGCTCAGACCCAGAGTTCCAGCGTCCAGCAGATGACCGCCTCCATCGAGGAGCTGGCGCGTTCCATCCAGGTGGTCAAGGACAACGCCCTGGAAGCCGACAAGGTGGCCAAGCGGACCAACGATTTGGCCGAGCACGGCGGTCAGGCAGTGCAGAAGTCGGTCGAGGCCATGGAACTCATCCGCACCAGCTCGACGCAGATCGGCGAGATCATCCAAGTGATCTCCGAGATCGCCAGCCAGACGAACCTGCTGGCGCTGAACGCCGCGATCGAGGCGGCCCGCGCCGGAGAGCACGGGATGGGCTTCGCCGTGGTGGCCGACGAGGTCCGGAAGCTCGCCGAGCGGAGCAACCAGGCGGCCCGGGAGATCTCGACGCTCATCAAGGAATCGACCCAGCGGGTCCAGGAGGGGTCGCAGTTGAGCGATCAGACGGGCACTGCCCTGAAGGAGATCATCGAGGGAGTCCAAGGGACGGTGGCGAAGATCACGGAGATTGCCGCGGCGACGGTGCAGCAGGCCTCCAGCGCCGAGGAGGTGTCGAAGGCGATCCAGGGAGTGGCGCAGGTGACGGAGCAGTCGGCGGCGGGAGCGGAAGAGATGGCGTCCAGCAGCGAAGAGCTGGGGGCGCAGGCCGCTGCCCTTCGGGACATGGTGAGCCGCTTCAAGGTGGAAACAAACGGCGCATCGCATCACGCAAACGCCGGCACCGCGGCGTAGATCGGAACGGGCGGAACCGATCCGCCTGCCTTTTTTCGGGCCCGGGACCGGCGCGACGCTCCTGCGTCGTCCCGGGCACAACGAGTCAAGCCCAAGAAAACTGGAGATACGATCCCATGGCGAGCGCAACGGTCGAAGCGACCACTACCCAATCCAACTTCTCCGAGACCCACGGCACGATGCAACTCGTCAGCTTCAAGCTCGACGAAGAATTCTACGGAATCGAGATCAGCAAGGTCCGCGAGATCATCCTGATCCCCGAGGTCACGCGAATCCCCGAAACCCCGTCGTATGTCAAGGGGCTCATCAATCTGCGGAGCACGGTGATTCCGGTGATCGACCTGCGGGCACGGTTTGGCCTTTCGGCGGCCGAGCTGACGGACGAGAGCCGCATCATGGTCCTTCACGCCTGCGGCAAGACGATCGGCATCGTCGTCGACGCGGTGAACGAGGTCCTGCGCGTGAAGCAGGACCAGATCGCGCCGCCGCCGCCCACCGTGGCCAGCGTCGGCCGGGACTACCTGACGGGCCTGGTCAAGCAGGAGAAGCATCTGCTGATCCTGTTGGACATCGACCGGCTGCTCCGCGAGCAGAGCCAGGTCCTGGACGCCGTGGCCGCCCCGGCGTAGGCCTTGGCACGAGGTGAAGGCGGGGAGCGGCCCGCCCGTCGGAGCCGCTCCCCGAAACCCCGCATGGGAGGCGCCCCGCCATGACCGAAGCAGCCAACCAGGAATCGCACTTGGCACCGGCGGCTTGCTGCGTGAGCGAAGCAAAGTACCGCGAGCTCGTCGAGGAGAGCGAAGACGTCGTTTGCAGCGTCGACGCGCAGGGGATCTTCACCTACGTCGGCCCGCAGGTCGGCCGGTACGGATTCGATCCTTCCCGGCTGACCGGCACGTCCTTCCTCGACATCCTCCATCCCGAAGACCGGGAGAGGCTGGCGCAGGACTTTCAAGAGGTTCTGACGACGGGGCGCGAGTTCCGCAGCCAGTTCCGCGTGCTGAAGCCCGGTGGCGGGATCGTCTGGTTCGAGGATTCCGCGCGGACCCGGCGGGGGCCGTCCGGTGAAATCGCCGAGTTTCTGCTGACCGTCCGGGACATCAGCGACCGCAAAAGGACGGAAACGGCGCTGCGGGAAAGCGAGGAGATGCTCCGCACCGTCATGGCGACCGCGCTCGACGCGATTGTGATGATGAACGCCGAGGGGCAGATCACGCTGTGGAACGCAGCGGCCGAGCGTATGTTCGGCTATTCGCCGGAGGAGGTCCTCGGCCGCGACCTCCATCGACTCCTTGCACGTCCGGGGGACTACGCGAAACACCAGGCGGGCTTTGCCCGTTTTCGTCGTTCGGGCGAGGGACCGGCGATCGGTAGAGTCGTGGAGCTGACCGCGGTTGCCAAGGGCGGGCTGGAGGTCCCCGTCGAACTCTCGGTCTCGCCTGTGAGACTGGGCGGACAGTGGCATGCGGTTGGGATTGTCCGCGACGTGGCGGGCCGCAAACGCGCGGAACATGAGGCCCGCCGTCGCGTGGAGGAAGTCGAACGATTCAATCGCCTTGCCCTGGCCCGGGAGGACCGGGTGCGAGAATTGAAGCGCGAAGTCAACGACCTCGCCCTTTCCGCCGGGCAGGCACCTCCGTACAGTCTCGATGCCCGAGGGGGTGACTCCTTGGTTTCTGCCGATCCTCCGAACGGTCTTTCGCTCCTGGACCCGGCCGAGGAGGCCATCGAGCCGCGACTCGCCGGTCTGATCGACCTTGGCCAGATGCAGGAACTGCTCGACAATCTCTGCGACGCCATGGGGATCTCCGCAGCCATCATCGAGCCGTGCGGGGAGGTGCTCGTGGCGGCCCGGTGGCGGCGGATCTGCTCGGCCTTCCATCGGAGCAACGACCGGACGCGGGCCCGGTGTATCCACAGCGATACCGTCCTCGCCCGGCAGTTGCGCGAAGGCGAACGTCTCTCGTGCTACCGGTGCGGCAACGGCCTGACCGACGCCGCCTCGCCGATCATGATCGATGGCCATCATGTCGGCAACGTGTTCGTCGGGCAGTTGTTGCTGGGGCCCGCCGACGAGGACTTCTTCCGTCGCCAGGCTGCCAGGTTCGGGTTCGACGAGGAGGAGTATCTTCACGCTCTCCGCGAGGTCCCCGTGGTGTCGAAGGAACGGCTCTCGGCGGTGCTTGCCTCGCTGGCGGGCCTGGCCCGGCTCGTGGCGTCGATCGGACTAGAGCGGCTGCGAGCGAGGGCCGCTGAGAAGCGGCTCCGTCAGCGGGCCGAGGACGTCAACCGGACCAACCGCGAGCTGGAGCGGCAGCGTCAGGCCGCGATCGGCCTGGCCGAAGACGCCAACCGTGCCCGCGTCGAGGCGGAACGCGCCCGCGCCACGTTGAGCGGGCTGTTCCTCGCCGTGCCCGTCGGCATCGGCGTCCTGGACGAACGTCGCAGGTTTCTCTCCGTCAACGAGAGGATCTGCGGTATCCTGGGATACACCCAGGAAGAACTGCTCGATCGCACCACGCGGATCATCTACGTCAGTGATAGGGAATTTGATCGCGTGGGCCGCACTCTCTACGCCAATCTCCGGCAGAACGGCCATACAGCCGAGGAGGTCCGCCTTCGCTGCAAGGACGGCACCGAACTGCTCGCCTTGATGAACGCGGCAATGCTCGATCCTCAGGATCTTACCGCGGGGGTCGTGTTCACGATCCTCGATATCACCGACCGGAAACAAGCGGAGGAGGAACTGCGCGGGCACGCCGAAGCCCTGAGGGCCGCCAACGGAGAGTTGGAGAACCAAAAGCTCAACTTGGAAGCGCATCGTCAGGAGTTGTTGGCCGCGAACGAACAAATGCAATGGGCCATTCAACTCGCCAACGATATGACGTTGCAGGCGAAGAGCGCCAACGTCGCCAAGAGCCAGTTCCTGGCCAACGTGAGCCACGAGATCCGCACCCCGATGATGGCCATCTTGGGATACGCCGAGCTCCTTGCCGGCGGCCTGACGGACCCGGAACACTGCGAGGCCGTCAACACGATCCGCCGCAACGGCGACCACCTCTTGACAGTCATCAACGACATCCTGGACGTATCGAAGATCGAGGCGGGCGAACTCCGCGTCGAGAAGGCGCCGTGTGCTCTGCCGTCCCTGCTGGCCGAGGTGGCGGAGTTGATGCGGCTCCGGGCGCACGCGAAGAACATCGCACTGAAGTTGGAGTACGCGGGCCCGATTCCCCGGAGCATGGTCACCGATTCAACGCGATTGCGCCAGATCCTCGTTAACCTGCTCGGCAACGCCGTCAAGTTCACGGAGGCCGGCGAAGTCCGCATGATTGCGAGCCTCGCCGACCGCGAGACCCACGACCCGAAGTTCCTGTGCGCCGTGATCGACACGGGCATCGGCATGTCGCCCGACGAAGTCGGGAAGCTCTTTCAGCCGTTCCACCAGATCGACTCGTCCTGCACGCGTAAGCACGGGGGGACGGGACTGGGGCTGGCGATCAGCAAGCGTCTGGCCCTGGCGCTCGGCGGCGACATCACCGTGCGCAGCAAGCCGGGCGAAGGGAGCGCCTTCACGCTCACCCTCCCCGCCGGCCCGCTTGGCAACACCGCGCTGCTGGGACGACCGGAGCCGAAGTGTCCGGAGGCGGCGGCCCCCCGTCCGCAGTCTGTGCCTGCCGCCCTCTTGGACTGCAGGGTCCTCCTCGCCGAGGACGGCCCCGATAACCAACGTTTCATCGCCACGGTCTTGCGGAAGGCGGGCGGCAACGTGACGGTCGTGGAGAACGGCCACGAGGCGGTCAAGGCCGCTCTCGCGGTGACTTCCGATCCGGGAGAAGAGTCCGAGGGCCCGGACGCGCCGTTTGACGTCATCCTCATGGACATGCAGATGCCCGTCATGGACGGCTACGAGGCGACACGGTGCCTTCGCCGCGCGGGCTATCGGGGGCCGATCGTCGCGCTGACCGCCCACGCCATGAGCGACGACGCCAGGAAATGTCTCGACGCAGGGTGCGACGACTACGCAACCAAACCGATCGACCGGAATCGCCTCGTCGGCCTGGTGGCCTCGCACAGGGCCGGAGGCCGACCGCACGAGGACCTGGCGCTCACCCGGCCTGTTGGCGACAAGGAGCCTCCACGATGAGGGAGCCGTCAACAGAATCCTGCCGCCGTGAGGCGGGCCCGGCACTCGAGTCGCAGCCGGCGGAACGACCGGAATGCGCCGGATCGTTCGACGGCGACTTCCAGCAGAAGAAGGTGCTGATCGTCGATGACGACGACGCCATCCGCAGGCTCCTGGGAGCCGTGCTCAAGTCGCGGTACCAGATTGACGTCGGCTGCGACGGGCACGAGGCGCTCCGCAAGTTCGACTCCTTCGCACCCGACCTGGTCCTGCTTGATATCCTCATGCCGGGACTCGACGGACTGGAGGTCTGCCGCTGCATCAAGGGATCGCCGCAGGGGAGATGCGTCCAGGTCATCATGATTTCCGGGAACTCCTCCCGCGACGAACGGCGCGCGGCGTTGGAGGCGGGGGCCGACGACTACGTCGTCAAGCCGATCCAT
>Ga0067045_1030386_pt1 | contig 15508 bp, 12 predicted proteins | sample TerdegcTABiofilm_FD_59184 | JGI IMG/M metagenome (GOLD analysis project Ga0067045, IMG submission 59184) | Combined Assembly of (Gp0054472, Gp0054536) Wastewater bioreactor microbial communities from Singapore -Terephthalate degrading...
CCCCTCCCGTGCTTCGTCTCCACCGAGAGATACTGGGTCTTCGCGGATACCTCCTCCTATGCGCGCTTCGACTTCCGCTCGTCCAGGCAGACGGTTCTGGAGTTCCGCCGGCCCCCCCGGGAGATCGCCGTGGGCCGGGGCGGGAGCGCCGCGGAAACGGCGGCCTCCCTGGCCTATCACGCGGGCCGACCGCCTCCGGTTCCCGGGTGGACCCGGACGGGGGTCATCCTGGGCGTCGGAGGCGGCGCCTCCGAGGTCCTTCGGAAGCTGAACGCCGCCCGGGAAGCCGGAGCTCCGGTCTGCGCGGTATGGGTCCGGGACTGGTGCGGTTTCCGGAACACCCGGCAGGGGTTCCACGTTTACTGGAACTGGGAGCCCGACGAGGGTTTGTACCCGGATCTCCCGGGATTCATATCCCGGCTTCGCTCGGAGGGTGTGCGGTTCCTGGGATACATCAATCCCTACCTGGCTGCCGACGGCGGACTCTTCCCGGAAGTCCGGGATCGCGGCCTTCTGGTGCGCTCGCCCGCAGGCGGGGAGTATCGGTTCGGAGCGGGGCCGTACGCCTCGGCGATGCCGGATCTGACGAATCCCCAGGCCTTCCGCTGGGTCAAGGATACCCTGAGGGCCCGGATGATCGGCCCGGGCATGTCCGGATGGCTCTTGGATTTCGGGGAAGAGCTTCCGGATGACGCCGTTCTCCATTCCGGGGAAAAGCCTCGGGACCTCCGCAACCTCTGGCCCGTGCTCTGGGCCCGGGCCTGCAGGGAGGCGATCCGAGAAGCGGGCGCCTCCGAGGAGATCGCGTTCTTCCAGCGTTCGGGCTGGGCGGGGTCTTCGGCCCTGGTCTCGGGTTTTTGGGCGGGAACCCAGATCGCGGACTTCAGCGACGCGGCGGGAATCTCAAGCGTCGTGCCCGCGGGACTGTCCGCGGGCCTGTCCGGCGCCGGATTCTGGCATTTCGACGCGGGCGGCTGCGTTTCCGGGTCCTTTGGATCCCGCAATCCCGAATGCCTCAAGCGGTGGTTCGAGATGGCGGCGTTCTCCCCGATCTTCCGAACCCAGGAGGGCATCCGGCCCCTGGCGGACAGCCAGTATTGGACCGATTCCTCCTGTCTCCGGCATTTCGCCCGGATGGCGGGAATCTTCGCGGCCCTGGCCCCCTATCACGAGGCGGCGGCCCGGGAATGCTCGGAGGCCGGACTGCCACCCGTCCGCCACCTGTGGATCCACTACGAGGAGGATCCTGAAGTCCGGTTCCTGGATCACCAGTACCTCTACGGGCGGGATCTTCTGGTCTGTCCGGTGTTCCGCAAAGGGCAGGAGGTGAAGGACGCGTGGCTGCCCCCGGACCGCTGGGTGCATTTCTGGACCAGCCGGGTCTTCCAAGGCGGCCCGGTAAGCCTGGATGCTCCCTTGGGGTACCCTCTGGTGTTCTACCGGGAGTCGTCCCGCTTCGCACCCCTCTTCGATACCATCCGAAGGACCGCCCGGAGGCTATGACCCGGCCGTTCAGCCCGGATCCCGCAGTTCAGCCTTCCAGCTTCTGCCGTATGATCTCGGCGATCTCGTCCTTGGGTTTGGACAGGGCGAAGGAGACCTCGTCCTGCAGGAGATTGAGGGCGGAGTCATAGAGCTTTCGCTCCAGGATCGGCAGTTCCTTGATCTTGGACCGGTGATAGAGGGATCGAACCACGGAGGCGATGTCCATGACGGAACCCTTCTTGAGCAGGTCCAGGTTCATCTGGTATCGGAGCTTCCAATCCGAAGGTATGGGCGCGTATTCTTCGGCGATGAAGTTCAGGGCTTTAAGAGCCTCGCTCTTGGGCACGATGGGGCGGATGCCCAGTTCCCGGGCCTTGTCCACCGGGACCATCACGGTCATGTCCGAGAATTCCAGATAGATGATGTAGTAGAGGACCGAGGCGTCCTTGAACTTCTTTTCCGTGATGGAGGTGATCCGGCCGACCCCCTGGCTGGGGTAGACGACCCTCTGGTCCACCTTGAACTCTGTAGCCGGAGAATTGCTCATATAGGTATGGACAGTTTAAAGAAAAAAACTCTAAAAGTCAATTTGGACGGGAATTAGCGGGGGCCTGCGGACGCCGCGCTCCCCGAGTCCCCGGCCTGCCCCGTCCCGGCCCCGGGCTGTGCGGGAACCCTCACTCGGTGGTCACGCTCTTGGCCAGGTTCCGGGGCCGGTCCACGTCCCTGCCCAGTTCGGAAGCCACCGCCCGGGCGTAGAGCTGCAACGGGATCGTCTCCAGGACCGGAGAGAGCACCTCAAGGCTGGGCGGCACCAGGAATACCTCGTCCGCGGCCTCCGAAAGCCGAGGGTCGTCCCGGTTCGACACGGCGATGACCGGCCCCCTGCGCGCCCGCACCTCGGACATGTTGGAAAGAGTGCGGTCGAAGCTCTCCCCGTCCGCCAGAAGGGCGAAGGTAGGGACATCCGGACTTACCAGGGCCAGGGGGCCGTGTTTGAGGGCTCCGCCCGCGAAACCCTCGGCGTGGACGTAGCTGATCTCCTTGAGCTTCAGGGCTCCTTCCAAGGCTGCGGGGTAGAGGACGCCCCGGCCCAGGAAGAGGGCGCTCCGGGCTCCGCTCCACCGTTTCGCCAACTCCTCCACCCGGGATTTCAGGCCCAGGGCCTGCTCGATCTTGCCGGGGAGCGCCTCGAGCTCCTCCACCGCCTGTCGACCCTCCCCCAGGGAGAGGTACCGGGAACGGCCGACCGTCAAGGCCAGGAGGGCGCAGCAGACGATCTGGGCGCTCCAGGACTTCGTGGCGGCCACGGAGTGCTCGGGACCCGCGTGGACGTAGATTCCGCTTCCGCAGAGCCGCGCCAGGGTGGATCCGACCCCGTTCACGATGCCGATCGTCCGTCCGCCCTTCATCTGGATCTCCCGCACCGCCGCCAGGGTGTCCGCGGTCTCCCCGGACTGGCTGACGGCTACGTACAGCGAATCCTTGTGCACGATGGGGTTGGCCGATCTCAGTTCGCTCGCGTCCTCCGCCCGGGAAGGGATACGGGCCCAGGTTTCCACGATCCGGGCTCCGACCATGGCGGCGTGCAGGGCGGTGCCCATGGCGACGAAGACGATTTCCCGGATACCCTGGATTTCCCGGGGGGACAGCTCCAGGCCGCCCAGCTTGGCCGTGCCCAGGTCCTTGACCAGACGGCCGCCGTTTCCCAGGGCCCGGGCCACGGCTTGGGGCTGTTCGAAGGTTTCCTTCAGGAAGAAATCGGGGTGGGCGCCCTTGTCGCCCTCCGCGGTCCGGGCCGGCAAGGTCTCGGCTTCCCGGTCGGAGAGCTCGCCCCGCAGGTTCCGGATTTCCCAGGACTTGGGCTGGAGCACGGCTATTTCCCCGTCCTGAAGGAAGACGGCCTTTCGGGTATGGGAGGCGAAGGCCGAGGGGTCGCTGGCCAGGAAGGCCTCGCCGTCGCCGATGCCGACGGCCAAGGGACTGCCGTTCCGGGCGCCGATGATCAGGCCCGGCTTGTCCGCGAAGGTCACGGCGATGCCGTAGGTGCCGGAAATCCGTTTCAGGGCGCTAATGACGGCCTCCGTGGGGCCTTTTGTCTCCAGTTCCTTCTCGACCAGCTGGGCGATGACCTCGCTGTCCGTGTCGCTTGTAAAGAGTGTTCCCTGGGATTCCAGCTCCTTGCGTATCTCCGCCCAGTTGTCCAGGATGCCGTTGTGGGCCACGGCGACCCGGCCCCGGGAGCCAAGGTGGGGATGGGCGTTCTTGTCCGACACGATCCCGTGGGTCGCCCAGCGGGTATGCCCGATCCCGGATTTCGCGGCCGACGAGGCGGGGAGGATCGCCTCCAGGTTTTCCAGCTTGCCCTCTTTCTTGAACACCCGGATGGAGCCTTCCGAGGTAAGGGCGATTCCGGCGGAATCGTAGCCCCGGTATTCCAGCAGGCGGAGTCCCTGGACAAGAAGGGGAAGCGCCTTACGGGGGCCCGTGTATCCGATGATTCCGCACATGGTTCGCTCCTTTTCCGGACTACGCCGGTCACCCGTATATGATGCGCCGTATCTGCCGCAGGGAACGGGGCTCCGCCGCGAATCTGCCCGCGGCCAGTTCCCCCGCGAGGCGCTTGAAGATCCCCTCGTTCGTCCAGCCCCGCTTTTGGAGCTCCGAGTGCCGGCGCAGGACGTACCGCTCCGGGGTTTCCTCCGTGAAGGCCCAGATGTCCTCGAGAAGCAGGGTCAGGTCCGAGGGAGAGAGACCGTACCGCTCACAAAGATATTGTCTTCGCTCCAGGGAAAGGGGATGACTCTTCTGTTGTGCCGGTACTCCCATGGCGGGACTATGATGAAGCCCGGGATATATGTCAATAAACGTGCCCGAAAACGGGCAAAAAAAGACCCGAGCCCAGGCTCGGGTCTCTATGACGGATTGCCGCTTTACCGGATGGCGATCTTCCGGGGCAGGGCGGCTTCCTTGACCTTGAGGGTCAGGGTCAGGATTCCGTCCGAAAGCTTGCCGTCCACGCCCTCGTGGTCGATGGAATCGTCCAGAGTGAAGGTCTTGCGGAAGTCCCCGGTCCTGCGTTCCCGCAGCAGGTAGGTTCCCTCGGGGGCGGAGTCGGACCGCTTGCCCAGGATCACCAGCTCGTTGCCCTCGATCTTGATCTCCAGGTCTTCCTTGCGGACTCCGGGCAGTTCCACCGTGACCGTGACCTTGCCCTCATCCTCGCAGATGGAGCAGGCCGGATTGACGAACCGCCGCTTCGGGGCGGTCAGGCTTTTCGTCGCTTCCATGGCTTCCTCCTTGCCGATTTTAGTTGACGTTTACGGTGATCAGTCGAGGTTTCACCTCGTCCCGCTTCTGGACCGTGATGGTGAGCACTCCGTCCTTCAGGTCCGCGCTCACCTTTTCGGGGTCCGCGGTATCCGGGAGATTCAGGGTCCGGCGGAAATTGCCGCTCCAGGTCTCCTTCCGGAAGAACTTGCGGCCCTTGTCGCCCTTCTCCTCCTCCTTCTTTTCTCCCTGGATGCTCAAGACCGTGTCGGTCAGGGTGACGTTGAGGTCCTTCTTGGAGATCCCCGGCACGTCCACGTTCACCACGAAGGCGTCCCGGGTCTCGATGACGTCCACGGCGGGGGTCAGGGTCCGATCGAAGATCCCGCGGGCCTCGGGGCTCCGGAAACCTTCCATCAACCGCTCCATCTCGTCCCGAAAGAAGTCCAGGGAATCGAAGAAGTCCAAGGCCGTAGCCGGCTCCCAACGGTTGGTATACATATGCACCTCCTTCTATTTCGGGGCCTTGCCCCGTATTCGGCGCTGGAGCGCCGGAATCGTTCGCTTCGTTTATTTATTAGCAGGTTTCATGCCAAGTAAGCCAGAAAAGTTTCTGCAAAATTACTGCGGAATTAAATATATGTATAATAAAAAGATAGATCCCATCTCCAAAACCCGGGGAATTGAGCCCGGCTTTCTCGGAGGAGGGCTTTCAAAATAAAATTGTTTCGAATGGAAATATTGTGTATAAATAACCCGACTAGTTGTGTAAAAAAGAAACATTGCTCGGGCAGGAGATCAGGCAGTTGTTTCCAGGCCTGCTATTCCAGACGCCTCCGGCTCCGGTATACTCCCCCTATGAGCACCTTCCTGATCGCCCTGCTCCCGGTCTTCGGCTGGGGGACCTGGCTGGCGGTTTCCCAGGATGTCCGATCCCCGAACCCTAGGGCAAAAACCTTGTATGCCGTCCTGGCCAACGCGGCGGTCTCGACACTGGTCTTCGTCTCGACCGGATCGTCCTGGGACCGCCCTTCCTTTTGGCCCGTCTTCCTGGGCGGACTGCTCTGGTCCGTGGGAGGCGTGGCCGCCTTCGCGGCCTCGGAGACGATCGGCCTGGCCCGGGGCGCGGGTATCTGGGTGCCCGTGAACCTGGCCGTGGGACTCGGATGGGGAATCTTCCTTTTTCGGGAGCTAAAGGGCGCGTCCTCCGGAGCGGCGGCCCTGACGGCGGCAGCCGCGGCGATCCTGACGGGGGGCGTCCTGCTCATCCTGTCCGCCCGAAGAGGAACGGCCTCGCCTCCCGGGGAGCGCGAGGACCGGAAGCCGGGCGGTACGGATACCGGACGGGCCGGGAAGGGCCTGCTCCTGGCGGCCCTGGCGGGCCTCTTTTTCGGGACCTACTTTATCCCGATACGAGCGAGCGGGGTTTCCGCCTGGAGCGCCGCCCTGCCTATGAGCCTGGGGATGGCCGCCGGGACGCTCGCGCTCTGTCTGGTCTATCCCGCCCCGCCGACCTTCTCGCGGCCGGGCCACTACCTCCGTTCGGGGCTTTCCGGCGTACTTTGGGCCGCCGGAAACTACGGGATGCTTCTCTTGACCGAACGGATCGGAACGGGCAGGGGTTTTTCCATCGCCCAGCTCAATATCATCGTGAGCGCCCTGGCGGGAATCTACGTTTTCCGGGAACCGCCTCCGGGAACCCGGGCCGCCCGGATCGTCCTTGCCGGATGCGTCATAGCCGCGGCGGGAGGCGTCCTCTTGGGTCTTGTGAAATGAAGCGGAAGCGGCGGATAGCCTAGCCGAAGCTGCGAACCCCTCTCTCCAGGTCCAGGAGGGCCTGCTTCCTCCAGAGGCCTCCGCCGTACCCGCCTGCCCGGCCGTCGGCGTTCACGACCCTGTGGCAGGGAACGACCAGGGCTATGCGATTCAGCCCGTTGGCGTGCCCCACCGCCCGGGACGCCCCGGAAGCGCCGATCCGCTCCGCCAGGGCCGCGTAGGAAAGCGTTTTGCCGTAGGGTATCCCGAGCAGCCCTCGCCACACGCGCTCCTGGAAATCCGTACCCCTTAGGACCACGGGCACCGAGAACTCCCGGAGGGTCCCGGAAAAGTATCCGCCGAGCTCCTTCCGAAGGAGGGAGAAATGTGGACTTTCCGCGGGGATCATGGGCAGGCGGAAACGGTGACGGAGAGCTTGGAGCTGGGCTTCCAGCATCCTGCGGTCCGAGAACTCCAGAAGGCAGAGACCCTCGTCCACGGCTCCCGCGGCCATGGGACCCAGGGGGGTCTCGATCCAGCCCAGGCGGATGAAGTCCCGGGAGCCCGGGACCCCGGAATCCGCGGCTCTTATACCCGAGGCCACGGAGCCCGGCGGGGTTCCGAAGACTTTTCCGAAGGCCTCCCGGAAGCCGGAAAAGGACTCCCAGCCGTGCTCCAGGGCGGCGTCGTCCACGGTTCCGCCTCGCCTCAGCGCGTCGAAGGCGCGGCCGAGCCTACGGGCACGGTTGTACGCCTGAAAGGTCATTCCGTAGGCCTGCTTGAACCAGCGTCGGGCCGAGGCGGGGTCCACTCCCAGGTCCCGGAGGTCCTGGTCCCGGAACCTGCGTTCTGGGTCCGCCTCCACGGCGTCCAGGAGCTTCCGGACCCAATCCGGCGCCCGGCCCCCGGCTTCCAAGGGGCGGCATCTAAGGCAGGGCCGGAAACCCGCGAACAGGGCTTCCCGGGGGGTTGCATAGTACTCCACCCGGCCCTCCCCGGGCTTCCGGGCCGGGCAGGAGGGACGGCAGAAGATCCGGGTGGTCGTGACCGCGGCGTAGAAGACTCCGTCGAAGCCGGAGTCCCGTTCTCGGAACGCCTTTTCCATCACCTCCAGGGGTGGAAGGATCGATCGTGCTTCCATAGGTTCCTCCAATCCGAGAGCCATACGATACAGCCGGAACAGCTTGGATTTCCACCGGAAAATGGACAGGGAATCGCGATCCGTTTATAGTGTCACGAAGCTTGTGAAGGAGGGCGATCGTGGAACACCGGGGACAGAGTTCGGCCAGGAAGGTCGATCGCGGAGCCTTGCTGAGGCGGGCGTCCCTGATCGCCCTGTTCGGGAACGCGATCCTGGCCCTGGCGAAAATCGGGACCGGAATCTGGGCCGGAAGCCTGGCGGTGTTGGGGGACGGGATCGATTCCTCAACGGACGTCGTGATCGCCGCCCTTTCCTTGTTCGTCGCGGGAGTCGTAGCCCGGCCCGCGGACTCGGATCATCCCTGGGGCCACGGACGGGCGGAGACCGTGGCCACCACGGCCCTTTCCTTTATCCTCTTTTTCGCCGGGGGACAGTTGATTCTCTCCGGGTTGGGCAAGCTCTTCCGGCCGGAACCCCTCCGGATACCGGATCCGGCTGCCCTGTTCGTCACGGCGGCCTCCATGGCGGGCAAGGGTTTCCTGGCCTGGACCCAATTCCGGTACGGGCGCAAGGCGGACAGCGCGATGCTGAGGGCGAACGGCAAGAACATGGCCGGGGACATCGCGATCTCCGGGGCGGTCCTGGCGGGCTTGTTCCTGGCCGTGGCGGCGAACATCCCCGCGGCGGATCCGGTCGCTGCGGTCCTTGTCGGGATTTGGGTGATCCGGAACGCCTTCGGCATATTCCGGGAGGCCAACCTGGAGCTCATGGACGGGAACGCGGATACTTCCCTATATGGCCTCTTGTTCGAGGCGGTCCGATCGGTTCCGGGTGCGGGCAAACCCCACCGAGCCCGGATGCGACGCATAGCGGGTACCTGGGACATCGACCTGGACATCGAGGTGGACGGGGACATGACCGTCCGGGATTCCCACGAGGTCGCCGGGGCCGTGGAGCGCCAGATCCGCGCCCGGGTGGATAACGTTCTCGACATCGTGGTGCACGTGGAGCCCGCGGGAGCCTCGGGGTCGGATTTCCACGAAGGAGGGGAGGGCTACGGCTTGGACGAAGGGAGCCTGGGGGAAGGCGGTAAGCGGTAGACGGGGACTGCGGGAGGGAAAAAGGTCAACCGGAGGACGGACGGGCGTCGGGCGGCCGGCGGGGGCCGAACAGGATGTACATAAGGATGGCGCCGGCGGCTCCGACATTCAGGGAGTCCACATCCCGTGCCATGGGAACGGCCACGCGGTCGTCGCAGGCCTCGGATACCTCGGCGGGTAGTCCCCAGCCTTCGTTGCCCAGGACCAGGACGGAGGGACCGCCGCCGGCCAGGGATTCCGGCGGACGGGCGTCGGGGGTGAGGGCGGCTGCCAGGAGGCGGAGCCCCGACCGGCGGAGCGGGGGTATCGCATCCAGTTCGGCCCGCCGGAGGGGCCGGACCAAGGCGTTGCCCATGGAGGTACGGAGGGCCTTCCGTCCCAGGGGGTCGGCGCACCCGGGGCCCAGGAGGATTCCGGCCGCCCCCAGTGCCGCGGCGCTCCGGATCAGGGTTCCCAGGTTGTCCGGATCCGTGACGTTCCAGAGCCATAGGAGGTTTCCCGGGGGGATGTTCCCGTACGAAAGCCCCGGGATGTCCGGGCGTTCCGCCAGGGCAAGGACGCCCCGGTGGAAGGGAAAGCCGGCCAGCTGTTCGATCTCGGTCCGGGGCAGGACCCGGACCTCGAACCGGCCCTCCGATCGGCTTTCCCATTCGCCCCGGGCGGAGGGCACGCAGACCAGGGAGCGGATCCGGAGCCCCGCCTCCAGGGCCTTCTCCACGACCAGGCGGCCCTCGGCCACGATCAAGCCCCGGCTGAGATACTCTCTGTCCCGCAGGCCGCGGAAGAGCTCCAATTCCATGCACGGCTCCGGCGTTTCCCCGCAAGGCCGACTCCATAGGTTCCCGACGTTGAAATCGGCACCCGCGGCTTTGCAATTTACCGGGGCGAGTATATAGTATCGGGGATTATATAATAAGGATGCCGGATAAAGTAAGCAGATGGACAAGAGCCCGATACACCCGCTGATCCACCGCCTGATATCCTCCGGAAAGCTGGAGCATATCCTCAAAGGGGCGGGAGTCTTTTTACGCGACTATTCCACGGGACTGGGCCTCTGCAATACCTTCTGGAAGGAATGCGGCTACGGCGAGACCGAGATGACCCGGGACCGGTGGATAGATCTGCTGCACCCCGAGGACAGGGCGCGGGTCGTGGAAGCCGTGAACCGGCTGCAGGAGGGAAAGGGCGACTACTTTACCGAGGAATACCGGTTCCGGGACGCCCGGGGCAGGTATCGCTGGGTCCGGTCCCGGGCCATCGTCCTGGAGCGGAACGCGGAAAAGGTTCCCACCCTGTACCTGGGCATCGACACGGAGATCACCGACCTCATGGCCCGGTTGGACACCGAACGGACCGAGCGGGAGGAGATGGAAAAGCGATACCTGGAGGCGGAAGCCCTCCGCCAGGCCAGCACGGTGGTGGCCGCGGGGGGCCATCCCGGGGAGGCGATCAGCCGGATCCTGGCCCAGAGCGCCGGCATCGTCTCCGCGGACGCCGTGTTGGTCTGGGCGGTCACGGAGGACGGGCTGGAATGCATGGGGGCCCGGGGCGCGGACGGTCTGCCCCCGATTCCCCAGGACCGGCTGCCCCGGAATTTCGCCTGGGTGCTCCAGGAAAAGCGTCCCCGGAGGATCTTCGGCAGGCCCGTATCCCGGGGGAATGAAGTCTTCCGGGATTCCCTGTACATGCCTGTCGTATCCAGGGGCCGGGTCCTGGGCATCCTGGAATTCCTGGGCAAGGAGCCCCGGGCCCTGGGGCACCGGGCGGAGGGCCCGGCGTCGGTTTTCGCGGATTCCGTGGCCGTGGCCCTGGAGAACGCCCTGGAGTTCCGGGAGCTGGATCGCGAGGCGGGCTTGGATTGGCTGACCAACCTTCCGACCCGTCGCCGCTTCGATTTCCGCGCCCGGGCTTACCTGGAAAGCCCGGGCGAAGACATATGCTTCTGCGTCGTGATGATCGACCTGGACCGGTTCAAGCTCGTAAACGACACCTTCGGGCACAAGGCGGGAGACCAGGGGCTGGCCGCCGCCGCCCGGGTCTGTCGGGAAGCCCTGCGTTCCACGGACCTGGTGTGCCGCTACGGAGGGGAGGAGATAGCCCTTCTCCTGCCCGGAGCGGACGGGAAGGCCGGCTTCGCGGTAGCGGAACGCATCCGAAAGGGTGTGGAAGCCCTCCGGTTCCCGGAGTTCCCCCAGATGCGGTTGACCGTCAGCCTGGGAGTCCGCGTCTCCTGCGGAGGATCCCGGGATCTCTCGGTCCTGCTCTCGGAGGCGGATCAAGCCCTCTACCGGGCCAAGGCCTCGGGCCGCAACCGCGTCATCCTTTCGGACCCGGAGGCTTCCACCGCCTAGGGATACCGCGCTATACTCGAACCGCAATGTCCTTCGTCCATCTCCACAACCATTCCGATTATTCCCTCCTGGACGGGGCGGCCTCGGTCAAGTCCATGGTCGCCAAGGCCAAGGCCCTGGGCATGCCGGGTCTGGCTCTCACGGACCACGGGAACCTCTTTGGAGCCCTCGAGTTCTACAAGGAGTGCAAGGCCCAGGGCGTGAATCCCGTCGTGGGCTCCGAATTCTACGTGGCCGGCGCCTCGCGATTCGAGAAGACGGGAACCGAGAGCGGGAACAAGTACTACCACCTGGTGCTCCTGGCCAAGGACGCCGAGGGCTGGCGCAATCTGGTCAAGCTGTCCAGCGCCTCCTATGTGGAGGGTTTCTACTACAAGCCCCGGATCGACGACGAGATCCTCGCCCGGCACTCGGGGGGCCTCATCTGCTCCACCGCCTGCGTGGCCGGGGAAATCCCCCAGCTGATCCTGATGGGGCGCGCGGACGCGGCGGAGGCCAAGATACTCCTCTACCGCGAACTATTCGGCGCGGACTCCTTCTACCTGGAGCTCCAGGACCACGGCATCCCGGAGGAGCGCACCGTCAACGCCGCCCTGGTCTCCCTGGGAAGGAAGCACGGGATACCCCTCGTGGCCACGAACGACATGCACTACCTGGATCGCCAGGACGCTTCGGCCCACGATATCCTGCTCTGCGTCGGCACGAACCGGAAAGTCTCGGATCGGGATCGGATGCGCTTTCCGGGGGCCGAGTTCTACATGAAGACCCCCGAGGAGATGGGTGCCCTCTTTTCGGAGGTCCCCGAGGCCCTGTCCAACACCCTCCGGATCAACGAGATGGTCCGGCTGACCATACCCCAGCCGGGCCCCCTCCTGCCGGACTTCGAAATCCCCCCGGACTTCGGGCCCGCCGAGGACGCCCGGGCGGAGGAACCCGCCGCCCGGGTCCGGGCCGCCGTCGCCCGCCTGGATGACCGGACCATCTGCCAGCCCCATCCCGAGTACGGCAAGCGGGAGTGCTCGGACCTGGCCCCGGAGCAGAGGAAGGCCCTGGAAGCCCGGCTGGCCCAGCCGGTCACCCGGTACTTCATCCACCTGTCCAACGAGGGGTTCCGCCGGCGCTACGGCGAAGGCACCCGCGAGCAGAGGGATCGCCTGGACTTCGAGCTGGCGGTGATCATTCTAATGGATTTCACCGGGTATTTCCTGATCGTCGCGGACTTCATCAACTGGGCCAAGGACCACGGCATTCCCGTCGGGCCCGGCCGGGGATCCGGGGCGGGCTCCATCGTCGCCTACTCCCTGCGGATCACGGACATCGAGCCCCTCAAGTACAACCTCCTGTTCGAGCGCTTCCTGAACCCCGAGCGGGTGTCCATGCCGGACTTCGACGTGGACTTCTGCTTCGAGCGGCGGGAGGAGGTGATCGACTACGTAACCCGGAAGTACGGCACCGACCGGGTGGGACAGATCATCACCTTCGGGACCCTCAAGGCCAAGGCGGTCATCAAGGACGTGGCCCGGGCCCTGGACATCCCCTTCGAGGACTCCAACAACATCGCCAAGCTGGTTCCCGACGATCCCAAGATGACCCTGGCCAAGGCCTTCGAGCAGGAGCCCAAGCTCCGGGCCCTGGCCGAGGATCCCCGGTACGCCGAGCTCTTCGAGGCCGCCCGGAAGCTGGAGGGCCGTCACCGCCACGCCAGCTTCCACGCCGCGGGGATCGTCATCGGCAAGACCGCCCTGACGGACTACGTGCCCCTCTACCGGGACCCCAAGACGGGCGCCCTGGCCACCCAGTTCACCATGGACCAGCTGGAAGCCTGCGGACTGGTGAAGATGGACTTCCTGGGCCTCAAGACCCTGACCCTGATCCAGAACACCCTGGCCCTGGTGGCCAAGCGGGGGATCGAGCTGACCGAGGAATCCATCCCCGAGGACGACGAGGCCACTTTCCGGCTTCTGGGGGAGGGCAGGAGCACCTCGATCTTCCAGTTCGAGAGCTCGGGCATGCAGGGGGTTCTAAAGCAGGCCAAGCCCGACCGGATCGAGGACCTGATCGCCCTGAACGCCCTGTACCGGCCGGGCCCCATGGACAACATCCCCCAGTTCGTGGACTGCAAGTTCGGCCGGGAGCCCATACAATACCCCCACCCCGTCCTGGAGCCCATCCTTAAGGAGACCTACGGGGTCATCGTATACCAGGAGCAGGTCATGCAGGCCGCCCAGCTATTGGCGGGCTTTTCCCTGGGAGGCGCGGACCTCCTCCGGCGCGCGATGGGGAAGAAGAAGGTCGAGGAGATGGCCAAGCAGCGGGCCCTCTTCGTGCGGGGCTGCGCCGAGCGCAACGGTATCCCCGAAGCCCGGGCGAACGAGATCTTCGACCTTTTGGACAAGTTCGCGGGGTACGGCTTCAACAAGAGCCACGCCGCGGCCTACGCCGTGGTGGCCTACCGCACGGCCTACCTCAAGGCGAACTTCCCCGCGGAGTTCATGGCCGCCAACCTGACCAACGAGATCTCCAACCCCGACAAGATGACCGAGTACATCGGGGAAGCCCGGTCCATGGGAATCGAGATCCTGCCGCCGGACGTGAACCGCTCGGACACGAAGTTCACGGTTTCCGAGGGCCGGATCGTCTACGGCCTTCTGGGCATCAAGGGGGTGGGGGAGGGCCTGGTCCGCTCCATCCTGGAGGAGAGGGATCGGGGCGGATCCTACAAGGACTTCGTGGAGTTCCTGGAGCGGGTCGGCATGGGGCAGATGAACAAGAAGTCCCTGGAAGCCCTGATCCTGGCCGGGTGCTTCGACTCCCTGGGACATTCCCGGCAGGAGCTGGTCCGCTCCATCGACCGGGCGGTGGACTACGTCCAGCGCAAGGAGGAGGCCCGGGCCTTCGGCCAGGCCAGCCTCTTCGAGGGCTCCGGGGAAACGGATCTTCCCCCCTTCGCCTACGAGTCCTCCGAGGAATACCCCCGAAAGGAGATCCTCCAGCGGGAAAAGGAGCTGCTAGGCTTCTACTTTTCCGGCCATCCCATGGACGAGTACCGAAAGCTCTGGGAGCGCTGCGCGGACCTCGACCTATCCCGTCCGGACCGGGCGACGCCCAAGCGGAAATATACCTTGGTGGCCCAGCTGACGGAGTGGCGGGAGACCCTCACCAAGGCGGGCCGGCGCATGGCCTTCGGGGCGGTAAGCGATTTCCGGGGCACGCTCCCGATCGTCGTCTTCGCCAACGCCCTGGAACAGTACCGGGATCGGTTCGTGCCGGACGCGGTCCTCTGCCTCAAGGGCGAGGTGGACTTCAGCCGTCCGGAGCCGGGCTTCAAGGTCGACGAGGTCCTGGACCCTTCCCAGCTTCGGGAGAAGTCCTACCGGTACGTCCATCTCCGACTTTCCGGCGTGCGGGCCGAGGAAGATCTCTTGGATCTCCGGGACGCCTTGTTCGAGTCCTCGGGGCCCTGTTCCGTGGTCTTTCACGTTCCCGGGCCGGGGGGGGAGGTCACCGTCCTGCCCCACGCGGGGATCAGCTGCGCGCCTCTTCCGGAGGTTTTGGAGCGCCTCCGGGAGACCCGTCACGTCGCCGAAGCCTGGTTCGACTAGGGTGCCCGTCTCAGGGACGGGAGAGGATCCAGTCCGCCAAATCCGTGAAGCGGCGGAAGGAGAAATCCGCGACCCCGTCCGTCCCCCGGCCCGGGAAGGCGCGAAGGAGCGCCGACGCGGCTCCGGCAGCCTTGGCGCCCGCCACGTCGTAGACTGCGGAATTACCGACATAGAGCAGGTCCCGGGGATCCGTGCCTAGGCGCCCGGCCAGGATTCGGACGGGTTCGGGTTCCGGCTTGAGGAACCCGGTCTCCTCGCTGGTCATCACGACGTGAAAGAGGTCCCCCAGCCCCAACAGCTCGAGCTTCCGCTCCCCCGGGAAGTCCGAGAGGGCCCCCAGCTTGAGCCCCGCGGCTTTCAAGCGTCCCAGGGCTTTCCGGAGATCCGGGAAGGGCCGGATGCGGCCGAAGCTTTCCGGAACGACCTGGTAGAAGAACCGTTCGATCCGAACCCGGGCCGTTTCCTCGTCGATGCCCAGGCGTCGGGCGGCCAAGCCCGCCTGGAAGCGGTGGAAGGCCTCGATCCCCGCGGGGGGCGCGGATCGGTACTCCGGGGTGCGGGCCAGATTCCTCAGTTCCCGGCGCACCTCGCCGAAGGCCTTGAGGCAGCGATAATTGCGGATCGCCAGTCCGGCCAGGGCCAGGTTTAGGCGCCAGGAGGGGTAGAGGGTGCCGTCGATGTCGAAGCCGATCGCTCGGAAGGCCATAGGCTACCGTTTATACCCGACGGCTTCGCCGCCTGTCCAGCTGGAATTAAAAACCCGGGGCGGGGAGCCCCGGGCTCGATCGTCTTGCGCCGCGGGCT
>Ga0067045_1003799_pt1 | contig 15506 bp, 15 predicted proteins | sample TerdegcTABiofilm_FD_59184 | JGI IMG/M metagenome (GOLD analysis project Ga0067045, IMG submission 59184) | Combined Assembly of (Gp0054472, Gp0054536) Wastewater bioreactor microbial communities from Singapore -Terephthalate degrading...
CCGGTACATACTCAGCACTCCCCCTCTAACCTCCTTCCTACGAAGGAGATCATATCATAGGGGGGTCAATTTTAGATGACGAAAAGGGGTCAGATCTATTTTACGATCTAAACTCTGGAAGCATATCAATCAGCCGGTAAAGTTCTTCTTTTGATTCACCTGAGCTCACAACTCCATCCTCCCTTCCGACCGTTTTTCTTGTCGCGCTTCTTTCCTGCCAGTAAAAATTCTTCACCGGTGGAAAAGAAACTGTTGTTTTTCATCACTCCGGCTGTTGAATAATTTACTTTTTCACACCACTGCTTTCCTGCACCAGCAACTAGTTTTTACAGCTCCCCTTAGCCCTTTTGGCTGCGTACATCCTGGCATCTGCCACACTGATCAATTCATCCAGACTCTTTCCATCCTCCGGATACCGCGCCAAACCTATCGAAAGGCTCAAAGAAACACCCTTGTCAGAACAGACTTCCCTCATGTACTTCTGCAGTCTCGCCTGCAAAGTCTCTAAACGCGGCCCTTTGGAGGGAAAGAGAATTGCAAACTCGTCACCACCGTAGCGGATGGCCACATCGCCCTCCCGGATGCTCATCTGGATGGCCCTGGCCACATGTTTCAGCACATCGTCTCCACACTGGTGCCCGAAGGTATCATTAACTTCCTTCATTTTATCCACGTCCAAAATAGCCACCACCGGATTGCCGTTCACATCCCTGGCTTCCGCAAAGATACGCTCAGCCTCGGCAAAGAACACGCGCCGGTTGAACAGTTCTGTAAGCGGGTCGATCTCAGCTTCCCGCTGGTGCTGCCGGGAAACCCGGCTCACCTCCGCCACGAGCAGGAGCAGTGCTCCCAGAATCAATGCCGTACCAGCGTTGGCCAGGACGATGTCCCCGATGATTCCTTTAAAAAAACGATGTATGCTATAATACCCGCCCAGGATGTCAATAGTCAGTCCCGCCAGTAGCAAGAAAAGACCGGCAATGAACAGCCACACGGCTTTCCGGATCTTACGATGGTGAAAGCCAATAAACCTAAACCTGATCAGCCAGAGCAGTGCTGCCAGGTAAAGTATCCCGCGGGTACTTTTACATATTATTTTGGTAAGATCGTACAAGTGAGTGACCTCCAAATTGCCTTTCCTCCGGTGATGTGAAGAGCCACAGCACAGTTTTCTGACACTCTCATCCTCTTAGCTCCCAAAAAAAGACATGGGTCTTTCTTCTACTTTTGAGAACAAAATCCTGCATGAAAACAGTGTTAATGCCATTTCTTCCCCCTAATTTATTTTTAATTTAAGCAAGCGTAAAGGAGAACACACCTGTAACCGGGATACTCTCGTTTTGGGGTTATGTTGGGGTATGCTGGGGCATGCGGCAGCCGGCCGGGTAGCCCCCGGCCGTGGGGCAACAGACCGGCAGTGACAGCAGTGCCACCCGATTCATCAATAGGCGAATTACAAAAAACAGGTAGACTACACAGAAAAACAGCACATTTTCATTTCCTGCTGGTATCGCACAAGCAACATGGGGGTCTATTCTGCAACTCCTGCATAATTGACCGACCCCGGCTAATTTTCAGTGGCCTTTTTATTGACAATAATCAATATGTAACCATATAATACATTTAAGGGATATATATAGGCTGATATTATTAAAGGGAGAGTGTTTTATATAAAGTACGAGTGCCGGGAATACTGGAACAGCTTGATTAAAATGAGCCTTTCCCGCTTTTTTATCTTACAGGTACTTCACCGGCAACCGCTTCACGGTTATGAAATTACCAAGCATGTAGCCGCCCTTACCAATGGTTGCTGTGCACCCACTGAGGGAAGCCTTTACCCGGTGTTAAAAGAGTTCACGGATTCCGGGCTGGTTGAGTTGACTGCACAAGTGGTTTCCGGGCGCGAACGGAAGGTCTATACCCTGACACCTGCGGGAGAAAAAGCTTATCAGGTGGCTGCTCAGGCCTGGGGAGAAGTAGCCAATTACATTCTTGAGGCTATAAAAAATAGCCTTTAAAGTTTTTTCACCGTTATTTTTTATTAAGTGGAAACTAATAACTGCAGGACGGCGTGTTCCTGCCCCCTATAATAAAGCAGCCAATGCCGAAGGAGGTTTGGTAATGAGTAAGGAAAAAGCTATGCTGAAGTGTGATAATGCCCCTTTGGTTCAGCGATTCGACAAATCTTTATAACATGGAGGAAAATAAAAGTGATAGAAGAATTTGAATTGCCCAACGGACATAAATTTGTAATTACTGAGGAACTTTTGACGAGAAAAACTGCTTTAGGGAAAATAGTGCGGGAATATATGGAAAAAAAGAATAATGCTAACAGTGATGAGGAAAAAATTGAAGCGATAAATAACTTGTTTCTAACCATTTTTAATGAAATTAATTCAGGGAATGCCAACTTAAGTTTAGAGTTTCACAACCAACTTGTAAAGATAATGAGCATATAAGGGAAATAACTGCACTTTAACCGGGTTATTCTATGATAACTTCTTCATAGCTTTTTTCGATATTAGTCAGGAGGGCAGGTATCACCCCTGCCCTCGCCAATTAGCCCCTCAAGTAAAGCTTTGCCGGTTTAATTTTCAGGCTTCTTCGCTTTTATAATAAAAGAAGCTACGTAGTCTTCAATATGCTTGCCTGGTACCCATGTCTTTATAATCTCTCTGCTGTTATCTTTCGGCTGCAATACAATGTCTTTAAAACCTGCGTTTTCAAGCATTTTATATATATCTTCTACACATTCAGCTCCTCCGATACAGCACGTAATTAAAGTCAGGTCTTGTTTTATATCTGGAGTTAATTGTCTTGTAGCAACAACGTCTGAAATTGACAGTCTCCCACCAGGTTTAAGGACCCTGAAAGCTTCTTTAAACACCTGCTGTTTATCAAGAGACAGGTTGATCACACAATTGGATATGATCACGTCTACCGATGCGTCAGCTACCGGCAAATGCTCAATTTCCCCCAATCTGAAATCGACATTCGAATATCCGCTTTTTTCAGCGTTTTTTCTTGCTAATTTAATCATTTCCGGTGTCATGTCCACACCAATCACATATCCGGATTCACCTACAGATCTTCTGGCAAGAAAACAATCAAAACCGCCCCCGCTTCCGAGGTCAAGGACAACCTCCCCTTCTTTAAGATCAGCAATAGCGACAGGATTACCGCATCCCAGCCCCATATTCGCTTCAGATGGCACACTTTTTAAATCACTTTCTGTATAACCAAGGTTAATAGACGCTTCATTCACATAAACTGGAACACTGTTACAACTACATGTACTGCCACAACATTCGCCTTCTATGTTCTTCAAGGCAATACCTGCATAATTCTTCCGGATAAATTCTCTAATTTCTTCTTTATTGTCTGACATATTCACCCTCCATTTTTTATTTTTCAGACTCTTATACTTATAATAATAAATACATAACGGGCGCAGATGAAAGCAAAAGGAGGCTGACCGGCATCAGCCCCGGCTCCTCCTTCACCCCGTGGTTGATAATCGCTGTCAGAGGGGGATTATTTTTGCGGCATTGGCTGCCGCACTTTATTATTCTTTGGATTTAGCTATATAATTTTTATATTCCGCATACAGAGCTCTCTTGTACTCTACTTCAGCACTTTCAGGAATATAATTTCTCCTCCCCACTATTTGCAGCAGTTTTTCAGCAGCTTTTTCACCAGCCAGGTTAAGACTTTGCACATCCAGAAAAGCCTGTTCCACGCCGACCAACCCCAACATTTCGCCGCCAACGTTAAGCTTATAGATCTTGGGTGCATTAGGATCACAACAGCCGCTCATAAACACAATTTACCTCCCTCTTTATAATAATACCAGTTGGAGAATCTTGGATAATGGATCAGCCCAGGATGAACATTGCCAAAAGATTCAAGAAGGTAACGGGCAAAGAAAAGGCATATCCTTAATTCTGTATTCTGCCTCATCAGTTAGATAATCATATTAAAAATCAGTCCTGTTGTCACCGCCATAACGAATACAATTAGGATAAAGGCAATAATTATACTTTTCTTAAATATGCTGGCAAACATNGTCAACTCGGGNATAGCAATCCCNGCTCCACTGATAATCAATGCCATAACGGCACCAANACTTGCTCCCTTTTCCAATAATGCAAGCCCGATNGGGATAGCAGACTCAACGCGGATATACAANGGCATGCCGATTAATGCNACAGCTACTACAGCNAGCGGATTGTCGCGGCCGGCAACTCTTGCCAGAAGATCTTCAGGCAGCTATCCGTAAATAGCCGCTCCAATCCCTACACCAATAACCATATAGATGAATACTTCCTGAAAATCTCCCCATGCCTTCCCAAAGGATGCTATCAATCTGTTTTTAAAATCTGCCGGGAGTTCATCATTTTGTTCCCCACCCCCGACCAGACGCACATTTTTAAAACCTGGCTTGCACCTCCCATTTTGTCGAGGATTACTCCAAAAATAACTGCCGCAATAGATGTCAAAATTAAGAAGGCAATGGCTACTTTCCAGCCCATAAATGCCCCAAGCATTACAAATACCAAAGGATCCATCAACGGCGAGGCAATTACAAATGAAATAACGGTGCCGAAGGGGACCCCCGCCTGCAAAAAACCAAGAGTCATCAGAACAGTAGAGCATACACAAAAGGGAGTAATAGCTCCAAAAATCACGCCTATAATGTTACCCCATATCCCTTTGCCTTCCATCCAGTTTTTCAGTTTGTCCTGATCAATATACGAGAAAACTAATGCTACAATTGTACTGATTCCGATAAAAAGCACTACAAGCTCTGTCATTATGATAATAAANTACTTAACTGTTTCAGTAAGAGTATTCATTTAAGACATCCTTCCAAGTAACTTCAACAGCACCAATCTTAGACGGCTAATTTTTTATGGTCTTTAAAAAAAGTCTTTCTTCAGTTGATGTGCATCAATCAATTAGTAAAGCTGGTTATCCGGCTAGTGATCTCATAATCATGCGATGCTTCTTGTGTAGCACATTTAAAATAAGTAACGGAGAGAGGCTTATCTTAATCTAGCATACCAAATATTCTTGAGATTTGTAAGGTTCGTATTTTACAGTGATCACTTCCTATAGATTGTAGACTTATGCATATGCCTTAAATGTATTGTATGGCAACAATTTCTCTTAGTCAAGAGTTTGTAAAAAAATGAAATAAAAATCCACCAGCAGAAAGATGAAAATTTGTTTTCCGGACAGCTTGCTGGAACACTTCTCTCTGTAAATCAATATTATAGTAATAATTGACAAGGGAGGTTATATTATGTCTGATACAACTAAAAAAGATTCAGCTGAAGAAAAGAAAGACAGCATTAATGCCCATGCAGCAAATTCTTATTACTCTTCAAACACTAGCTCTAACTATTCAATACAAACACCTTATCCAGGCTATCCTTACACCGTTTATAAATATTACCCAACTTACGAGTACGTTCCCGTTTACGCCTTTCCAGAAGCTATTAACTTGATAGTACAGTCCGTCAGTTCTGAAAGAACAGATGAATTGTTTTATGAATACCTGCTCAGCGTTGCGCCCCCCAATCAGAGAGAAATCATTTCTTCGATACGAGACGACGAAAGAAAGCACTTTAAATTATTTAAAGAATTATACTGGGAGATTACGGGTAGAGACGTTCCCCCAGTACCTGAGGCGGGCTTTGAAAAACCTAAAAATTATTGCGACGGTATTACCAGGGCGCTTTTCGGGGAACTTGCCGCGGTAGAAAAATACCGCAAAATCCTGTTTGGCTTTGAGTTTTTACCCTATAGAAATATACTTATAGAAATTTATACCGACGAGTTAAAGCACGCTGCTAAGTGGAATTATCTGTTCTCATTAAATTGTGGCTATAGATAAACGTGGCCCCTACGGCCGAAGCCGCGAGAGAAGGTGAGTTCTGGTAATAATATCTCTAGTTGAGATGCGGGCTAGCAAAATAAGCTTCATAGCAAAGGCCGCCTTTCTGGCGGCCTCGGACTACCGGCAAATCTATTTATTGTAAGAGCGCCGCCAGTGAACCAGGCGGTGCTGAGGAATCGAAATTGGAGGAGAGGATGTCCGCGAAAGCCTGAACCGCAACAGGAAGATACCAAAAACAAAAACCCCGCAGACCTTCCAGTCTGGTTTTCGGATACAAGCTATCTTTGTTTTTAATGTGCCGATATCACACCAGTAGCCAGGCAGGACCAGGCCGAATAAAGGCTTTTGCTTCCTCAGCAGCAGGGGGAATAAATCCTGGCTGAAATCAAATTTTTGGCCGGGTTCGAAATACTCTAATACCTCCGGTTCAAGCACATAAATGCCGGTATTGACCGTATCGCTGAAAACCTCACTCCAGCCCGGCTTTTCCAGAAATTGAGTTATTCTTCCGTCTTTGCCTGTTATTACCACACCATATTCCAGCGGGCAGTCCACCCTTGTAAGTACGAGAGTTGCTATTGAACCCTGCCGTTTATGAAACTCCACCGCACGGGACAGTTCCAGGTCGGTTAATGCGTCCCCGCTAATTACCATAAAAGTCTCATCGAGGAAATCCGCCGCATTTTTAACACTGCCAGCGGTACCCAGGGGGACCTCCTCCACAAAATAGCGCAAGTTAACTCCGTATTCCGCCCCGCTGGCGAAATGATCCCGGATCACTTCTGGCTGGTATTGCAGGGTCACACCGATATCAGTAATACCGTGCTCTTTTAGCAGCTCAATAATATACGACATAACCGGCCGGTTTAAAACCGGCACCATTGGCTTGGGTCTGCCGCAGGTAAGGGGTCTGAGCCGCGATCCCTCACCGCCCGCCATAATGATAGCCTTCATATAGAGCCCTCCGTTTTATCGTCCGAAAATAATTTTTTATCCTTCTGCGTTACCGCACCAACAGCTCGAGTGTCCAGGCCAGGAACACCTTTTCAGGAATACCTTGCCAGCATGCGGCTCACCCGGTTAAATATCCTGTCCTGACGGCCGGCCGCCCAGGAGGTACTCCGGTGTGCTTCCCACACCTCCTGGTAAACAGAGGCCGTTTGCCAGGCGATCTTGTTCCAGTTAAACTCATTCAGGACACGCTTATAAGCGTTTTCTTTTAATTTAATACCCAGCTGAGGCTGTTTTAGGATAGCAAGAATACTCTGAGCCAGTGAATGGCTGTCACCTGTATAGGCTTTGAGCCCGTCCACCCCGTGATTGACAATTTCGCCAAGTCCGCCGCTGTCGGCAGCCACCACCGGCGTGCGGGCCGCCATGGCCTCCAGGGCCACAATACCGAAGGGTTCGTACAAGCTGGGAAAAACAGCCACATCAGCCCAGCTGTAAAGGCTGTTCCTGACTGCATCGTTTATATATCCGGTAAAGTACACCCTGTTGGCGATACCAAGCATCATCGCCTGTCTCTTTAGAAAATCCATAAAGGGGCCTTTACCAGCAATAACAAATTTGGTCTGGGGATGATGAGACAGGATCTCAGGCGCAGCGTCAAGTAAAACTTGGACACCTTTTTCCCTCACCAGCCTTCCCACATAAAAAACAATCTTTTCATCCGGGGCGGCATAATCACTGCGCCTTGCATTGCTATCCCGGTTTTTGAAGCCGGCGGGATCGACTCCATTGGGAATGACCGTGATTTTATCCTGCGGGACCTGAAAAACGTGCCTCAACTCGCCCTCCATATAATGACTGCAACAAATCACCCGCCAGGCTTCATAGGTCAGCCACCACTCGATATCGCTGATGTGCCTTTGTATATCATTATGCAGGCCATTGTTACGGCCGTATTCCGTAGCGTGGATAGTAACCAACAAAGGTATCTTCAGGGCATGCTTGAGTGCCCGTGCAGCATATGCCACCAGCCAATCGTGGGCGTGCAGAAGGTGGATCTCGCCCAGTTCGCTAAGCAGGGAAATGGCACGTTCCAGCAAAGCAACGTTAAACTGGGCAACCCAGGTGACAAAATCAGGCGATGATACTTGATACGGCTCAACCCGGTAGACCTTTACCCCGTGCACCCTTTCAAAAGCGGGCACGCCCTGGCCGCCTGAGGTAAGCAGATGGACATCTACTCCGTTTTCTGACAAAGCATTAGTTAAATCGTATACATGCTGGGCCAGCCCGCCCACGCTTTTGGGCGGGTACTCCCAGGATAACATCAACACTCTCAAAAGCTTTAAACCTCCCCGGTATTTTTTTGGCAGTCTCCTTGCTTTTTGCTCCTGTTGCCGGCTGCCAATTTTTCAATGATAATATAGCTGCCTTCCGGCAAACCAAAATCCCTACCGGGTTTCTGGTAGGGATTGGTACTGCTAGTAATACTGGCTCCCGTCGTGAATCTGATAATTCCAGTTGGCCCCGTTATTGTTGTCCCAATTGTTTGCACTGTCTCTGAAGCAGAAATGGAATCTGTCTTCAAAATCCGGAACAGTAATGTTGCTCACCCATCCCCAACCGGTACGTTCCATTCGAATATCAGTAACATCACGCCAGTCATCCCCGCTGCCGTAGCCGTAATGCAGGTACACCTGCCCGTCTCCTTCCCTGCCCAGTAAGCCGTTATAAAAGATTGTTACTTCCTGGCCGGCGGTAATCGGGGTCGGATCCACCACAACGCCACCGGGGTAGTTAGCATCGTGCATAGCTTTCAGCCGTGTCTCACCATCTCCGAATCTGCTCTCGTTGGCCACTGCAATCAACTCCTCGGAAAATTTTTCATTGTTAGTATGGTTTCCTTGCAAATTTTTATTCAAGTTAAAAACCCCTATCTGAAAAATAATGGGAAAAGAAAAAACCAGGTGGACTTAACCCACCTGGTTTAAATTGAGGCCGCTCGATGTTATGTGATTTTAGTCGAAATTAAACCCGCCGAATTTCCTGAAGTGGGAAGCCAGACCGCCGTCATTTAAAATCTTGATCATCACCTTCGGCAACGGCTTGACGGGGATGGTTATACCTTTAGTTTTGTTTGTGATTATTCCGGCCGCCAGATCTACAGTCAGCTCATCCCCCTGGTCAATCTGGTCAGTATCACACTCCACCACAGGAAGGCCGGTATTAATGGCATTCCGGTAAAAAATACGGGCAAAGGACTTGGCAAGCACCGCGCTTATATCCGCATATTTAATCGCCAGGGGAGCCTGCTCCCGGGAAGAGCCACAGCCGAAGTTGGTACCGCCGACAATAAAGTCACCTGCTGTCACCTTTCTATAAAATTCTGGATCGAGGTCCTCCATCACATGCTTGGCCAGTTCTTTCATATCAAGAGTTTTAAACTTATACTTACCTGAAATAATGTAGTCCGTATTCACGTCATTGCCAAATTTGTGGGCTTTACCGTTCAATTGCATAAAAACACCTACTTCAATAAATATTCTTCAATAAATATTCATCAATTAAACTAGAAATTCCCGGGGATCGGTAATTTTACCCGTCAGGGCGCTGGCCGCCACAGTAGCTGGTGAGGCAAGAAAAATTTCCGCGTTGGAGTTGCCCATCCTTCCCTTAAAGTTGCGGTTGGCGGTAGAAATAACCGTTTCACCGTCGGAAGGCACACCATTGTGAGTACCCACACAAGGCCCGCAACCCGGAGTAACTATGGCCGCCCCGGATTCGACCAGGGTCTGAATAATCCCTTCCGCCATGGCATCCAAAAAGACCCGGCGGGAGGCAGGCGCTACAATCAGGCGGACATCCCTGTGGACCTTGCGGTTAGCCAGGATACCAGCGGCAATACGCAAGTCTTCCAGCCGTCCGTTGGTGCATGTGCCCAGCACCGCCTGCTGAATGGGCTTTCCAGCGACCTCGCTCACCGGAGCCACATTATCCACCTTATGAGGCTTGGCCACCTGGGGCTCAAGATTCGATACGTCATATTCCAGCACTTTAGCATATACCGCATCCCGGTCGGCAGTTACCGGGGTAAATTTCTGCCTGGTAAACCGACTCAACCATGTAAAAGTTTTTTCGTCTGCTTCCATCAGGCCGGCCTTGGCCCCCATCTCAATAGCCATATTGGCAATAGTAAAACGGGCCTCCTGCGACAGGGCGGTGATGGCTTCACCTACATACTCGGCAGCCATGTAAGTAGCCCCGTCAGCAGTAACATCTCCAATTAAATAAAGGATCAGGTCTTTGGAAAACACACCGGGGGGCAGTTTTCCGTTGCAAACAAATTTAATGGTTTCTGGAACTTTAAACCACATCTTGCCGGAGATCAAGCCACCAGCCAGGTCAGTTGAGCCGACACCGGTAGAAAAAGCATTCAGCGCTCCGTAAGTACACGTGTGAGAATCGGCTCCGATAACCAGACTGCCTGGCCCTACCTTCCCGCTTTCGGGTACAAGCTGGTGGCACACACCCTCACCGATATCGTAAAGATGGAATCCTTTTTCCCTGGTGAATTCCCTCATTAACTTGTGCAGGGCGGAAACTCCTTCATTCGGGCTCGGAGCGCTGTGGTCAATGACAAATGCCACTTTCTCCCGGTCAAAGACTTCTTTACCACCCATCTCGATAAAAGCATTAATGGCCAGAGGAGCGGTACCGTCCTGGCCCATCACATAGTCGACCCGCGCTACCACAATCTCGTTAGCGCAGGCTGTCTGGCCGCAATGACTGGAAAGTATCTTCTCAATAATTGTTTGGCCCAATGCTAATCCCTCTTTCCGAAATAGTCTTCATATAAATAAATGAGTTCTTTGTCAAAAAGCGGCCGCTTTAATGAAACCGCTTGGGAACGGACGCTGGGCAGCAGTTCCTGAGCCTGATGCTCAGTCAGGCTTATCCCGTACTCCGCAAATTTAGCTCGCAACGAAGCCGAACCGGAGTGTTTGCCAATCACAATCTGGCGTTCCAGGCCGACTTCTTCGGGAGTAAACGCTTCATAAGTTTTGGAATACTTCAAAGTGCCGTCGGCGTGGATGCCGGACTCATGTGCGAACATATTGGACCCGACAATGGCTTTCCAGGCGGGCATCTTCCTGCCGGAAGCACGGGACACATATTCCGCAACTTCAACAAACATCTCTGTTTTAAAATTAAGGTCAATATTAAATAGATGCTTTAAAGCCATTACCACTTCTTCCAGAGCAGCATTACCGGCCCGCTCGCCCAGGCCCAAAATAGTTACGCCGACATAGTTGGCACCGGCTTTTACACCGGCCAGAGTATTGGCAGTTGCCATTCCGAAGTCATTGTGGGTGTGCATTTCAATGTCGATATCAACAGCATCTTTAATTTGTTTAATCCGGTCATAAATTGTAAAGGGATCCATAATCCCAACAGTATCGCAGTAACGCAGACGGTTGGCCCCAGCTTCCTTGGCAGCTCTGGCAAACTGAATCAAGAAATCCATATCGCTGCGGGAAGCGTCTTCCGCATTGACTGATATCTCCATTCCCTCTTTTTTAGCGAAATAAGTGGCGTTGACCATCTGCTCAAGCACCCACTCCCTGGTAGTCTTTAGCTTGTGCTTGATATGGATATCTGATGTAGAAATAGAAATTGCTACAGCATCCACACCACATTCGATAGAGGCTTCTATATCTTTAAGTACAGGCCGGTTCCAACCCATGATACTCGCCTTTAACCCGGCCCGGCAGATGGCAGTGACAGCTTCTTTTTCATCTCCACCCATAACTGGAATCCCGGCTTCAATCTGATCGACACCCAGTTCATCAAGAAACTTCGCAATCCGGACTTTTTCCCGGTTTGCAAAAACTACCCCGGCAGTCTGCTCACCGTCTCTCAGGGTAGTATCTACAACAAAAATCTTTCTTTCATGCATGCATATATTCACTCCTTAATTAAATGGCTAACAGCTTTTAAAATGTTTTAACGCCGGGCTAAAAAAGAAACCGCCGTCATCTCCGGAAAACAATCTAAATGAATAGTAACATAAATTTATATAACTTAAAAGCGAAAATAGGCTCTTATATTGTATACAATGCATGAAATGCCGGTTACCTTACCGAAGGCTGCTAATACTTATTACATAATAAGGGTGTCATACACCAAAAGCATTCCAATCGGAAATTGCAACTATCGTTCTATTCGAAAACCTTGCCATTATAAAAAAAGGGATGTATACTATAATATAACTAGTTATGAAAAAATCACTGTTATAATCGCTGAGAAGGGGGGACAAACGCCAAAGATGATATAAATTATTATATTAATCAGAAAGGAGGGAGGAGTACGGCACACGGAGTTTTCGGTACCGCTATCAACTGTATGGACGGCAGAACACAGCTACCCGTGAATGAATACCTGAAAAAACATTATCATCTTGATTTCGTTGATACAATTACTGAACCCGGCCCGGTAAAAATATTAGCCGAAAATCTGGCTGAAGCAGCTTCAATCCAGCACAGGGTAAAAATTTCTGTAGAAGCGCATGGCTCAAAGTTAATTGCTATTGTGGCTCATTATGATTGCGCGGGCAATCCAGTTCCCAAAGAGATGCAATTAGAACAGTTAGAATCTGCTCTTAAAACTGTTCGTACCTGGTATAATGAAGTGCAGTGCATTGGGTTGTGGGTGAACGAAAAATGGCAGGTCGAGCCGGTAAAATAATCTTAGGAAATTATAGTTATTAATTTTATAAATATTTAATTATTAATTATGTTTACTCATACGGTTAGTTTACCAGAGATTATAAAGGAGGAAGGAATTTGCCGGAAAAAGTCATGAACCGCTGGCTCGTAGTGGTCGGCGCCTTATTAATTCAACTAGCTCTAGGGGCAGTATATATCTGGAGCGTATTTAAAGGTCCTTTAATGACAAAATTTCAATGGGATGCTGCAGCTACCAACTTAACTTTTTCCATAATTATTCTTGTTTTTGCCATTGGCACAGTAATCTTCGGTAAATTGCAGGACAAAATCGGCCCCAGGTGGGTGGCCACCACAGGCGGTATATTACTGGGAGTAGGTCTTTTATTGGCCAGTAAGACAACATCTCTGGGGTGGCTTTACCTTACATTCGGGGTAATCGGCGGCCTGGGTATCGGTGCCGGCTACGTTTGTCCGCTCGCAACTTGCGTTAAGTGGTTTCCTGATAAGAAAGGCTTGATAACCGGTCTGGCTGTGGCCGGATTCGGTGGCGGTGCTTTGATCTTTACGCCGGTAGCCAAAAGTCTGATCAATTCGCAGGGTGTTTTAAACACGTTTGCTTACCTGGGCATTATTTTTGGTATTTGCGTAATCATTGGCGCCCAACTCTTGAAAAATCCCCCGCCCGGCTATAAACCAGCCGGTTGGGAACCACCGGTACAGACCACCGGAAAAGCGGCTGGTATAGATTTTTCCACCGGTGATATGGTCAAGACAGTTCAGTTTTATTTAATATGGATTTCCTATCTTTTTGGCAGCGCTGCCGGCCTGATGATTATATCCAACGCCCTGCCCATTGCAAAAGTACAGGGTTTAAGCGAAACTTTAGCCGCATCTGCCGTAATGACTGTTTCTGTGTTCAACGCCGCTGGCAGGCTGCTCTGGGGCACGGTTTCTGATAAACTTGGCCGCACAAAAACTTTGCTGATAATTTTTGCGCTTTGTGGCATTACCATGATCGGCTTAAAAGCTCTCACCGGGACTTCTATCCTGCTTGGAGTGTCCCTGGTCGGTTTCTGCTTCGGCGGTTTCCTGGCAATTTATCCATCCCTAACTGCCGATTACTACGGAACTAAATTCCTGGGCATGAACTACGGCACAGTATTTATGGCTTATGGTATTGCCGCAATCCTCGGCCCAATGCTGTATGATCTGATGAAGAGTCCGGTACCAGGCCAGTTAAGTGCTACCCCGCTGATTATTTCCGGCGTACTTTGCTTTGTCAGCCTGGTGCTGGTGCTTATGTTGAAGCCACCGGCAAAAGCCTGATCCACAACACAAAAAGGTTTTTATGCTTTGTTACAAGTTAATGACTCCTACCAAAAGACAGTAGGAGTCATTATCTGTTATATAGCACAAAATACATGGGCGTTGCAATCAATTCCTCCATTGCGGAGCACCGCCGGTGAACCAGGCGGTGCCGAGGGCTCGAAATTGGGTTCTTCAAGTAAATTTAATTTAGTCCAAGCGCTCTTTCAACAGCCTGTTTACCAGCTCAGGATTGGCCTTGCCCCGGGAGGCCTTCATTACTTGTCCTACCAGGAACCCCAAAGCCCGGTCTTTTCCAGCCTTGTAGTCTGCAACAGATTTTTGATTTTTAGCAATAACCTCATCAACCATAGAAGCTATGGCTCCCTCATCGCTAATCTGCACCAAGCCCTTTTCTTTCACGATAACCTCAGCATCTTTACCTGTAGCAAACATCTCTTCAAAAACAGTTTTGGCTATTTTCCCGCTGATGGTTCCTTTATCTATAAGTTTCAGCATGTCAGCCAGTTGTTGCGGCTTGATCGGGCAGCCGGTTATGTCTATGTTATTGGCGTTGAGCAACCGCGAGAGATCGCCCATTACCCAGTTGCTTACCATCTTGGGGTTTGAGTAACCAGCCACGCAGGCCTCGAAATAATCAGCCAGTTCCTTGGTATTTGTAAGCACCATGGCATCATAAGCAGGCAGGCCGAACTCCCGGACATAACGCTCTCTCCGGTCATCAGGCAACTCGGGAAGCGATCGTCTGATATCCTCCACCCACTCCTGGTCGATCACCAGCGGGACCAGGTCCGGATCCGGCAAATAACGGTAGTCATGCGCGTATTCCTTGCTGCGCATGGGAAGAGTCATCCCCCGCCCCTCGTCCCAGGTACGGGTTTCTTGAACTATGCGCCCCCCTTCCTCCAAAATCATAATTTGCCGTTCAACCTCGTAAGTCAGTGCTTTCTGCAATGCCTTAAAGGAATTCATATTTTTTATTTCAGTTTTGGTACCGAACTCCTTGCTGCCGACAGGGCGCACTGAGACGTTGGCATCACAACGCAGGCTACCTTCTTCCATTTTGCAGTCGGAAACGCCGGTATACTGGATAATCGCCTTCAATTTATTGAGGTATTCATATGCCTCTTCCGGCGAACGCAGATCGGGCTCGGAAACAATCTCTATCAGCGGCACTCCGGCCCGGTTATAATCCACCAGAGAGAAAGGCGTGGTGGTAATAGTCCCCTGGTGCACCAACTTGCCGGTGTCCTCTTCCATATGCAGGCGGGTGATTCCGATTTTCTTCTTTTCCCCGTTTACTTCTATAATGAGATAACCGTGCTCGGCAATCGGCAAATCATACTGTGATATTTGATAATTCTTGGGCATATCGGGGTAATAATAGTTTTTCCGGTCAAACTTGGAGTAACTCGCTATCCGGCAGTTAAGAGCCAGCGCAGCACGGATGGCATACTCAACTACTTTTTTGTTGACAACCGGAAGCACTCCCGGCAGTCCCAGACAAACCGGGCAGACATGGGTATTAGGCTCACCGCCGAACTCGGTGGTAGAGTCACAGAATATCTTGGAGTCAGTTTTAAGCTCAACATGGACTTCCA
>Ga0067045_1030387_pt1 | contig 15505 bp, 13 predicted proteins | sample TerdegcTABiofilm_FD_59184 | JGI IMG/M metagenome (GOLD analysis project Ga0067045, IMG submission 59184) | Combined Assembly of (Gp0054472, Gp0054536) Wastewater bioreactor microbial communities from Singapore -Terephthalate degrading...
GGGCCTGCCGCAGGAGGGGCCGGACCGCCCGGATCGCGGAGGCGGGGATCCACGGGGAGATCCATCGCAGGAAGGCCTTGTTGAACCACAGCGTGTGCATGGGATCGGCCAGGAGGGCGGTCGGGGGATCCAGGATCCCTCGGACCATCCCTTCCAGGATTTGGGCCGAGCCCCAGCAGGTCCCGACCAGGACGTAGTCCCGGCCGGCCAAGCCTTCGACTTCCAGGGCCGCCCGGATATCCAGGGCCGCCCGTTCCACGGACAGGTCGGGCTTCCGGCCCAGAATCCGGCTCGAATTCTTCTCCCGGGTCTCGATGAAAAGGAACTCCGCCTTCCCGTGCAGGGGGCCGTAGAATTCCCGGAAGCCCTCGGGGGTCGTGCCCCACCCCGGCACCAGGACCACGGGGCGGCGCGCTTTTGGCCGATCCGGCCGTACATGAATGACCCGGATCTCGGCGCCCGGCACGGGAACGTAGCGGATCTCCCCGACCCCGGGCGCCCAGAAGTCCGGGACATCCCCGGAAACCGGGCCCAGAAAGGCCTCCACCCGGGATCGCAGTCCGGGGCCGTCCTCGAGGGCCCGCTCCAGCAGGTCATCCATGGCGGGAGGATACGCGGCGACGGGAGGGGCGTCAAGGACGGGAACCCGGCGGCCTGGCATCCCGGCCCTGAATCCGTTACCCTGGTGGTATGCGCACCGATCCCGGCCTCTCCCACGCCGAGCGCCACGCCCGCCTCTTCGAGCGGATCGCCCGGCCCTACGCCTGGTTCTTCCACGGCCAGCTGCGGACCTACGCCCGGGCCTTCGAGCTGGGCCGGTCCTTCCTGCCGGATCCCGCGGGGCGCAGGGCCCTGGACATCGGCTGCGGCACCGGAGCCTTCACCCGGGCCCTGTCCCGGGAGGGCTGGGAGGTCCGGGGAGTCGACGTGGCCCGGGCCATGGTGAATCGCGCCCGGAGCCGGGGGCTATCCTGCGATCCCGGGGACGCCCTTCGGGGACTCGGCGAGCCCGACGGGAGCTTCGACCTGGTGACCGCCGCCTATGTGGCCCACGGCCTGCGGCGGGAAGACCGAGCCCGGCTTTTCGCGGAGATGAGGCGGCTCTCCCGGGACACGGTCCTCTTCCACGACTACACCCCGGACCGGAACCTCCTGGTGACGGTCGTGGAATACCTGGAGCGGGGGGACTACTTCAACTTCATCCGCACAGGACTCGAGGAGATGAGGGAGGCCTTCCGGTCCGTCCGGGTAGTCCGGGTCGGGAAGCAGGCGGCCTGGTACGTGTGCGGGGTGAGGTAGAGGCGTTCCCTCGGTTGCCTTTGATCCGAGAAATGGAGACTATATATACTTGATCGCAAAAAGGAGGAATCGTGAATCCCTTCGTCCTTTCCGCCGTCGCCGCCGTGGCGGTCAACGGGGTCTTCTTCGCCTTCGCCGCCGTCCGGAAGACCGACGTGGTGACGGACCTGTCCTACAGTCTCTCCTTCGCCCTGGTGTCCGCCGTCCTCATCCTGCGGAACCTCGGGGCCCCTTCGGCCGCCCTGGCGCCCGCGGCGCTCACCCTGCTCTGGGCGGCCCGGCTGGGGAGCTACCTCTTCGGACGGATCATCAAGATCAAGGTGGACCACCGTTTCGACGACAAGCGGGACGATCCCTTGAAATTCGCGAGCTTCTGGAGCCTCCAGGCGGTCGCCGTGTTCGTCATTCTCCTGCCCGTGGTGGCCTCCATCGCCTCTCCCGTATCGCCCCGGTCCTTCGGGCCCTTCGAGGTCGCGGGCCTGCTGATGTGGCTCGGGGGCTTCGTGATCGAGGTGGAGGCGGACTCCCAGAAATCCGCGTTCAAGAAGTCCGGCAAGCCGGGGGTGATCACGACGGGGCTCTGGGCCTGGTCCCGGCACCCCAACTACTTCGGGGAGGCCCTGCTCTGGTGGGGCCTGTTCGTCTACGTGGTTCCCGCGCTCACCGGACTTTTATGGATCTCCGTCCTGGGGCCCGTCTTCATCACCGTCCTGCTCCTCTTCGTGAGCGGCATCCCCCTGCTGGAGAAGAGCGCGGACGCCAAGTACGGCTCCGACCCTGCCTATCAGGAGTACAAGAGCAGGACCAGCGTGTTCATTCCATGGCCGCCCAAAAGATCGGGAAAGGAGGCCTCTCGATGACCCGAATCGGCAAGGGACGCTCCGAGGGGCTCCCGGTTCCCGCCACGCGGCGGATTTTTCGCACCGCCGTCCTTGCCGCGGCGGCCCTGGCGGTCCTGGCGTCCTGCGCGGGAGCCCCCTCCACAAAGGATATCCCCGCGGTTAGAACCATCGACTTCGGCCTCTTCGAGGGGACCTGGTACGAGATCGCCCGGATCCCCGTCCCGATCGCCCGGGACTGGGTGGGCACCACGGACACCTATATCCCGAAGGGCGACGGGACCTGGCGGGTTCTCTACGAGGGCTACAAGGGCGGTTTCGAGGGAAAGAAGGGGGTCATGAAACAGGACCTCAAGCGGGTGGATCCCGAGATCGCGGGCGAGATGTCCGCCCGGCCCTTCCCCTTCACCTGGCTGCCCTACCGTCTGGTCTACTGGAACGAGGCGGACCGGACCATGCTGGTGACCAGCGGGACCACGGACTACCTCTGGCTCATGGCCAAGGATCCAGTCCCTGCCCCGGGGGTCTACGAGACCCTGGTGGAGGAGGCCCGCAGGCTGGGCTTCGACGTCTCCCGGCTGGAGCGGGTGCCCCAGAGGCGGCCATGACGGAGGGGATCCGGGACTACGTCGAGGGCCGAGCTTCGGAATACGACGGCCTGGCCCTGGACATCTGGGAGCACCCCGAGCGCTCGGGGGAGGAGGAGCGGTCGGCGGCCCTGCACCGGGAGCGCCTGGCCGCCTCGGGATTCCGGATCATCGAATACCCCGAGATGCCCCACGCCTTCGCCGCGGAGCGGGGATCCGGGAAGCCCGTCATCGCCCTGATGGGGGAGTACGACGCCCTCCCGGGCCTGTCCCAGGCTTGCTCCACCCGCCGGGAGCCCCGGGAGCCCGGAGGACCGGGCCATGCCTGCGGGCACAACCTCCTGGGGGTCGGGTCCCTGGCCGCCGCGGAGGCCCTGGCGGACGCCCTCCAGGCCGCGGGCCTTCCGGGCACCGTGCGGTACTACGGCTGCCCCGCCGAGGAGGCCCTGGGGCGGATCCCCCAGGTCAAGGCGGGGCGCTTCGACGACGCCGACGCGGCCCTGACCTGGCACCCCGCGGACGTGAACACCCCCCATCGCTACGCCACCAGCGCCAACGTGGCCCTGATCGTGCGCTTTTCCGGCCGGGCCAGCCACGCGGCCATGGCCCCCCACGCGGGACGGTCCGCCCTGGACGGGGCCCAGATCTTCAACCTGGGGCTCGAGTTCCTCCGGGAGCACCTGGAGCGGGGGGTCCTGATCCACTACGTGATCTCCGACGGGGGAGCCCGGCCGAACATCGTGCCCGAGAGCGCCGCCGTCACCCTCTACGTCCGGGCCCCCACCGCCCGGGCCCTGCGCCTCGCGACCGCCCGGGTGCTCAAGGCGGCCAAGGGGGCGGCGATGATGACGGAAACCAACGTGTCCTGGGAAGTGACCCACGGGAAGTGCGACTACATACCCAACGACGCGATCCACGGGGCGATGCTCGAGGCGATGCGCCGCATCCCCGTGCCCGCCCTTTCTCCCGAAGAGACGGCCTTCGCCCGGGACCTGGCGGCCACGGTCCAAAAACGGGACCGGGAGTCGACTCTAACGATGATCGGGGCGCCCCTCTCCCTGCTCAAGCGCCCGACCCACGACCGGGCCGGGGACTTCGGCGCGGGATACCGCATCGGGGGATCCCTGGACACCGGGGACGTGTCCTACGTGACCCCCACGGGGCAGATGAACGCCGCGACCTGGCCCCTGGGCGTCGGTGCCCACACCTGGCAGTCCTGTTCGGCCTCGGGCTGGTCCGGGGCCTTCAAGCGGATGCGCTGGGCTGCGGCGGTCCTGGCCGCGACGGGCTTCGCCCTGGCCTCGGACCCGGCCCTCCTCGCGGCGGCCCGGGCGGAGCACCGCCGGAAGACCCGGCCCTACCGCTCCGCCATGGACTTGTAGGGGACGCGGCGGCGCAGCGGCCGATCGGGGTCGGGGGACACCCCTCGGACACCCCGGTCGGAAGCTCCGGGGGAGACATAGCCTTCGCGGGTCCCTCAGGACTCCGCGACTCGGACCCTGCGCACCGTATCCAGGGCCGTTTCGATCATGGCGTCCAGGGACCGCTCCCTATCCGCCGGATCCATGTGCAAGCCCTTGAGGCGGAGGTCCGACACCGTGAACATCGCCAGGGCCCGGCGGCCCAGGAACGCGGCGTTGCAGTACAGGGCATAGGCCTCCATGTCCGTGGCCACGCAGCCCATCCGGGCCCAGGGGGTCCAGGGCTTGTCCACGGCGTGGTAGCGGGAGAACTGGTCCAGGCAGACCGTGTTCCCCACCACGAAGCGCCGCCCGGCTTCCCGGGCCGCGGCCACCCCGGCCTCCAGGAGCCCGAAGTCCGGGATAGCCGAGAAGGTGCCCCCCAGGCCGTACTGCTCCGCCCAGGACGAGGAGGTCGAGGAGGCCTGGGCGAAGACGAGGTCCCCCAGCTCCATGTCCTCCCGGAACCCCCCGCAGGTGCCGACCCGCAGGATGTCCCGGACCCCGAAGACCGAGAAGAGCTCGTAGGAGTAGATCCCCATCGAGGGGATCCCCATCCCGGAACCCATGGCCGAGACCTGCACCCCCCGCCAGGTGCCCGTGTATCCGAGCATCCCCCGGACGGAGTTGAACCGCACGGGGTTTTCCAGGAAGCGTTCGGCGATGTACTTGGCCCGAAGGGGGTCCCCGGGCATCAGGACCGAGGGGGCGACGGGTCCCTCCGGCACGATATGGGGCGTGGAGGCCGAGGGGATGCCCAGGGGATCCGAGGGTTCACGCGCCCCGCCCGGGGCGGCGCCGGAGCCGTTCTTACCTTCAAGCCCCGTCATGGCGCTCCTCCCGTCAGCTCCGCGATCGTCCCCCGGCACCGGTCCGCGATGCGGCGGATGTCCGCCATCGCCTCGGCCTGGTCGAAGCCCTTCATGCCCGTTCGGTCCCAGACAAGTCTGCCCCCCACATAGGTCGCGGCGACGTCGGAGGGGCGCATCGCGTAGGCGGCCGCGGAATACCAGTCGTACACCGGCTGCATGCTGAAGGAGTCCGGGTCCACCAGGATCATGTCCGCCTTCTTGCCGGGCTCCAGGGAACCGGTCACCGAGCCGAGTCCCAGGGCCTCGGCGCCCCCCAGGGTGGCAGCGCGCACGGCCTCGCGGGCCGGGACGGCCCCGCGGTTCCCGGCGCGGACCTTCTGGAGTTTGGGGTAGAGTCCCAGGATCCCCTGCATGTCCATGCCGTTGCCGGACAGGGGACCGTCCGTGGCCAAGCCCAGGGACACCCCGGCGGCGGCCAGATCCGAGGCGGGGCAGATCGGACGCCCCCCCTTGGCGTTGGACGCCGGGCAGTGGGCGACGGAAAGGCCCCGGGCCGCCGCGAGCTCGATGTCGGAGGGATCCAGGTAGATCATGTGGGCCCCCACCAGACCGGGGTACAGGGCCCCTTCGGAGTCCAGGTACCGCAGGACCGAGCCGTGGGAGACGGAATAGCGTTCGTGCTCCGGGGTGGTCTCCGCGATGTGCATCAGGACAGGAAGTCCCCGGGCCTCGGATTCCCGGCGGACGGCCCGGAGGTGCTCCGGGTCCACCGTGTAGGGGGCGTGGGGGGCCAGGCAGGCTTTCACCAGGGGGTCCCCGGTCCAGTCGGAGATGAAGCGAAGGCCGTATTCCAGCCCCCCGTAGGGTTCCGGGCAGTCCGGGGCCGGGAAGTCCACCACCGTCTCCCCCAGGACGCAGCGGAGCCCCGCCTCCCGGGCCGCCCGGGCCACCTCGTCCTCGAAGTAGTACATGTCCGCGAAGCAGGTGGTCCCCGAGGCGGCCATCTCGACCAGGCAGAACCGGGAGGCCCGGTACACCAGGTCCCGGTCCACCAGGCGGGCCTCCAGGGGGAAGATGTACTTCCGCAGGCGGTCGTCCAGGTCCTCGCAGGCGCCCCGGAAGGCGGCCATGGGGATGTGGGTGTGGACGTTCACGAAGCCCGGCATCAGCAGCATCCCGGCGGCGTCCACCGTCGTCCCGGCTTCCCAGGCCCGGCGTTCCGCCATGGGGCCCGTAGCGGCGATCGAATCCCCCCGGACTGCCAGGAAGCCCGGTTCGTACAGATTCCACGCCGGGTCCACCGTCAGGACCGCGGCGTTCTCGATCAGAAGGTCGCAGGTCATCGCTCGTCCCGGCCCGCGAAGAGCCGGAGCTTCCGTGCCGCCTCCCGCTTGTCCCGGATCAGGGTGACCACCACGAAGCCCAGGATGGTCACCGCGTACGGAAGGGCCTGGATCAGCTCCGGCGGGAGGCCCCGGTTTTGGAGGAACGTGGCCAGGGCGTCCGCGACCCCGAAGATGAGGGCCGCGAAGATGGAGCCCACCGCGGTGCCCCCCGCCACGACCTGGGCCGCGTTGGCCACATAGCCCCGGCCCGCGGAGATCCCGGAGGTGAAGTTGGAGGTGTAGCCCATGGACAGGAAACAGCCCGCCAGGCCCGCCAGGATCCCGGACACCACCAGGGTGAAGAACTTGATCCGGTCCGGGTCGATCCCCGCGGCGCGGGCGGCCTCGACGTTCTCTCCGGTGGCCCGGATCCGCCGGCCGATGGTCAGCTTGTTCAGGATCACGTGGACGACCACCACCGCGGCCGCGGCCAGGTACACCACCAGGTTTTGGCCGGAGAGCACCCTGCCCAGCCAGGGTACATCCCTCAGCAACGGCACGGACACCATGGGCAGGACCTTGCTGGGCAGGGAGGAGGAGATGCCCTTGTCCCCGGTGATGGAGAAGAGGACGAAGACCGTGCCCCCCGTGGACAGGAGGTTCAGGGCGATGCCCACCAGGACCGCGTTGGCGTCCAGCTTGAGGGCGAAGAGCCCCAGGATAAGGGCTATGAGCACCCCGGAGGCCACGCCCGCGGCAAGCCCGACCCAGGGGCTTCCGGTCCAGGCGCTGGCCAACACCCCCGTCAGGGCCGCCCAGAGCATGGAGCCCTCCAGGGCCATGTTCTTGATCCCCGCCTGCTCGGTGATCACCGCCCCCAGGGTCACCAGGAGGATGGGGGCCGTGGACCGAACCACGATGAACCAGTAGTTCGAGGAGCCGAATACGGAGGCCAGGAATTCCATCATTCCGCGCCTCCCGCCCCGGCCGCCCGGGCTTCCACGGTGCGCGCCAGGGCCGTCCGCTGGAGCCTTCGGGCCTTGAAATAGTTCACGATCTTGTCCGAGGCCAGGATCATGATGATGAGGCCCTGGAGCAGGGTGATGAATTCGAAGGCCACGTCCCCCCGTCGGGACATGAAGTCCGCACCCACCCGCATGTAGGCCAGGAAGAAGGCGGACAGGGGCACGAACTTCGGGTTCTTCCGGGCCAGCATGGCCACGATGACCCCGTCCCATGCGTAGGAGGGGTTCATCTGCCAGATGAAGGCCTTGTAGAGCCCCGCCATCTCGATGGCTCCTCCCATCCCGCCCAGGAAGCCGGACACGAAGTGGGAGTAGAGGATCACCGTGGACACCGACAGCCCCGCGTAGGAGGCGAACTTCTGGTTGGCTCCGATCATCCGGATCTCATAGCCCCACTTGGTCCGGTACAGGAACACGGACACCAGGACCACGAAGACCGCGGCCACGATGAACCCCGCGTGGAGCTGGGTGTTCGGGATGAGCCGTGGGAGCAGGAAGGTCTTCCGGAACGGAAGTGAGGAAAGGATGGTCTGGTTTCGGTCCCGGAGGAAGTAGAGGATCAGGAAGCTTCCGAAGAAGTAGAAGACGTAGTTCAGCATCAGGGACGAGACCAACTCGTTGGCCCGCCACCGGATCTTGAGGATCGCCGGCAGGAGGCCTATGAAGCCCCCCACGATCCCGGCGGCCAGCATGGCGAAGGCGGGATGCCAGCCCGCCGGCAGGGCGACGTGGATGCCCACCGCCGTGGCCGTGACCGCCCCGATGTAGAACGAGGAGTCCACGATCAGGGACATGTGCTTGGACTGGTAGATGATGCACAGGGCCAGGCCCGTGAAGGTCAGGGGCACCATGGCGATCATCATGTAGTAGATGTTGTAGGTTCGCAGGAAGGGCCCCAGGAGGAAGTTCCGCACCGACTGGACGGGCTCCTTGCTGACCAGGAAGATGAGGCCCACCCCCGCCAGGAGGGAAAAGACCGCCGCGAACAGGGTGATCAGGGCGGGCTCCAGGGCGTCCCGGTTCGTGAAGAAGAGTCCCAGCCTGCCCAAGGGAGGCCGTTTTTCGATCCCGCTACTCATGGAGCACCTTCCTGATCTCCGTCTCGTCCTGGGTCTTGAGCCCGAGCATGTAGAGCCCCAGCTCCTTGTCCGTCACCCCGCCCGCGTCCGGGAACCACGCCACGATCCTTCCCGCGTGCATCACGATCAGGCTGTCCGAGAGAGAAAGGACCTCCCCCAGGTCCGAGGACACCAGGAGGATGGCCTTGCCCTCGTCCCGCATGGAAAGGATGGTCCTGTGGATGAACTCGATGGCCCCGATATCCACCCCACGGGTGGGCTGGGACACGATCAGGACGTCCGCGGCCGCCGTGAACTCCCGCCCGATGACCACCTTCTGCATGTTGCCCCCCGAGAGGCTCGCGACGGGTTGGTTCGGGGAGGAACAGCGGATGTCGAAGCGCTTCACGATGCCCGCCGCCTCGGCCTGGATGGCGGACCTTCGGAGGAAGCCTCCAGGTCCGGTAAAGGCGGGTTCGGAGTAGCGGTCCGCCAGTAGGTTGTCCGCGATGCTGGCCGGCAGGGCCGTTCCCACGGTCATCCGATCCTCCGCGACGTGGGCGACGCCGGCCTTGCGGATCCTCCGGGGGGAAGCGTTGGTCAGGTCCGTCCCGCCCTTGCGGATCGATCCCGTCAGGGTCCGGGCGTGTCCCGTCAGGATGCGGACCAGCTCGGACTGGCCGTTCCCGTCCACCCCCACGACCCCAAGGATCTCCCCTTTCCGCAGGGAAAAGGAGACCCGGTCCACCATGGTTATGCCGAAGTCGTCCACGAAAGAGAGGTTTCGGACCTCCAGGGCCGTGGCGCCCGGAGAGGCGGGCTCCTTGTCCAAGGTCAGCCGGACCTCCCGGCCCACCATCTCGTTGGATATGGTCTGGCGGTCCACGTCCCCGATGTCGTGGGTGGCGATGACCACGCCGTCCCGCATCACCGTCACCCGGTCGCAGATCTGGAAGACCTCTCCCAGCTTGTGGCTGATGAATATGATCGTCTGGCCCTTGTCCCTCAGGGCCTTCAATTCCGAGAAGAGCTCGTCGGTCTCCTGGGGGGTCAGGACCGAGGTCGGCTCGTCCAGGATCAGGATCCGGGCGCCCCGGTACAGGGTCTTCAGGATCTCCAGCTTCTGCCGCATGGACACGGACACGTCCACAACCCGGGCCCGGGGGATGATACGAAGGTTGTACTTGGCCGAGAGCTCCTCGGCGATGCGCACCGCCCGGTCCAGGTCGTACATCCCGGATTTCTTGCGGGGTTCCCGGCCTAGGACCAGGTTCTCCGCCAGGGTAAGGGAGGGCACCAGCATGAAATGCTGGTGGACCATGCCGATTCCCGCGGCGATGGCGTCCCGGGAGGATCCGAACCGGACGGGCTTCCCGTCCAGCAGGAGGGTCCCCGAGCTCGGAGGCTCCTCGCCGTAGACCACCTTCATCAGGGTGGACTTCCCGGCCCCGTTCTCCCCGACCAGGCCCAGGATCTCCCCCTTGCGCACGGTCAGGTTGACGAATTTATTGGCCGCCGTGCCGTTGCCGTACACCTTGCAGAGGTCCACGGCCTGGAGAATGGTTTCCACTCGCGTGCTTCCTTGCCGGGCGCCCGGGGAACGCATCCTCTTCCGGGAGGGCGCCCGGCGGATCAAGGATACAGGCGGCCCGCCGGGGCCGCCTGGAACGGGCCTACTTGTTCGGGTTGACCGAGTCCCGCATCTTGTTGATCTCCTCGGCGCTCATGCTGAAGGCCGAGGGGATGGTGACCTTGCCCGCCTTGATTTCCTCGATGATCCGGTCCATCTCCTTCTGGATGGATCCCGGGACCGCCTTGTTCAGGGGGGCGAACCCGATGACCCCGTCGGCCACTCCCAGGTAGACCTTCTGGCCGCCGAGCTTCTGGCCGGCCATGAACTTGTCGAAGGCCCCCGCCAGGGTCAGGTCCACGCGCTTCATCGTGGAGGAGAGGATCAGGGACGCCTTGGCCGGCTCGCTGGGGAAGAGGGAGGCCTGGTCGGTGTCCACGCCGATGGCGTACTTGCCCGTCTCAACCGCGGCGTCGAAGAGCCCCAGCCCCGCCCGGCCCGCGGCGTGGTAGACCACGTCGGCCTTGTAGGAACCGTACTGGACCAGGGCCTGGTCCTTGGCCTTGGCGGTGTCCGTGAAGGAGTTCACATAGTTGTACACGATCTTGACCGCCGGGTTCACCTTCTGGGCTCCCGCGATGTAGCCGACGAAGAAGTCGTTGATACCCGTGATGTCCCGGCCCCCGATGAAGCCGATCACGTTGTCGGGATTGATCTTGGGGTTTCCGCCGGTCCGGGTCATGCTGCCCGCCAGGACTCCGGCCAGGTAGCCCGCCTCGGAGTTCTTGTACTGCACCGAGTAGACGTTGGGGATGTCTCCCTCGACCCAGCCGTCGTACATGACGTACAGGGTGCGCGGATAGCGGGGAGCGATCTCCTGGACCGCGCTGCGGAAGTTGTTCGAGCAGAAGACCACCGCGTAGCCCTCGGCCCCGGCGTCCTCCAGGGATGGGGCGTACTTGGCTGTATCCGCGCCCAGTTCGGTATACTTCGTGGTGACCTTGGCCCCGTACTTGGCCTTGATCATGTCCAGGCCCGCCTTGGCGGAATCGTTGAATCCCTTGTCCCCCAGGGATCCGGAAATAAGCAAGAATACGTTCGTGGTCTGGGCCGCCGCGGGAAGGGCGAAGGCCAGGGCAAGGATCAGGATCACAGGCAGCGTACAACGCTTCATGGAATACCTCCTACATCGTCTCAAAAGCGGCGCGGGTCGCGGCCACGCGCTTCTATCGGAAAGAATAAACATATTCCATGCCCCCGGGACAAATCAATAGCGATTTGTCAGGATTCCTAGCCCGGGACGCAGGCCGGGCGGCGACGGCGATCGGGGAAGCTTTGCGGCGCCGAAGGTGGACAAGCCGGGGGGTCCCCGGCGGGTTGAAAAAGTTCCCCCTTGGAACTAGGGTAGTGTCACGAAGCTTGGGAAGGAGGCCGGGATGGCGGGAGATACTGATTTTGTCGCGGTCGAGGCGGCCCTGGACCGGGGCGCGGCCACCCTGGAGGCCCTCGCGGCGGACCTGGCCGCCCACCCGGAGCTCGGATTCCGGGAGGAGCGCAGCGCCGCAGTCCTGGAAAAGGCGCTCCGGGACACGGGTGCCCGGATTCGGACCGGGATCGCCCTGACCGGGATCCGGGCCGAGCTCGGCCCCGCCGACGCCCCCGGAATCTTCCTGATCGCGGACCTGGACGCCATCCTCACCTCCGGCGCCGCAGGCGGGGTGGCCCATTCCTGCGGACACCACGCCCAGATGGCGGTCATGCTGGCCGTCTTCCGGGCCCTGGCGGAGGCGGGGGTTCCGGAACGGGAGAAGGTCCGCCTGGTCTTCCTGGGAACCCCCGCGGAGGAGTTTTTGGAGATGGAGTACCGTCTGGGTCTCCGCGCCGAGGGGAAGGTCCGCTTCCTCTCGGGCAAGCAGGAGATGATCCGCCTGGGAGCCCTGGACGACGCCTGCGTCGCCCTCAAGTACCACTCCATGTCCGATTCCCCGGACCGGGTCGCCACGGTCAACGGCACCCTGAACGGCTTCCTGGCCAAGCGGGCCACCTTCCTGGGACGAAGCGCCCACGCCGGGGCCTGGCCCGAGAAGGGGATCAACGCCCTGAACGCCGCCTCCCTGGCCATGCTGGCCATCCACGCCCAGAGGGAGACCTTCCGGGACGACGACCACATCCGGGTACACCCGGTGATGAAATCCGGGGGGACCACGGTGAACACCGTGCCCGATACAGCGGTCCTGGAGACCTACGTCCGGGGTGCCTCCTGGCCCGCGATCCTGGACGCCGACGCCAAGGTGGACCGGGCCCTGGCGGCCGGGGCCGTCGCGGTGGGCGGGAGTGTCCGGATCGACAACTCTCCGGGTTACATGCCCTTCCGGCCCGACCCGGCCCTGGGGGAAGTCCTCGGGAGCGCTGCACGGACCGTCCTGGCGGACAAGGACATCGACTTCAAGGACCGTTCCTTCGCCAGCGACGACATCGGGGACGTGGCCGCCCTGGTGCCGACCTGCCAGCTCGGCTACGCGGGCTTCTCGGGCACCATCCACGGCCCGGACTTCAAGGTCTCGGATCCGGTCCGGGCCTTTCGGGAGCCCGCCCGGATCCTGGCCCGGGCGGCCTTCGACCTGGCCCGGGACGGAGGCGCCAAGGCCTTGGAAATCCGGAGGGGCTTCAAGCCCGCGTTCACGAAGGAGGAGTACCTCCGTTCCCTGGAGGGGCTGTTCGCCTCGCGGACACTGTCGTGGACAGTCGAGGGTGGACAGTAAACGGAAGTAGTAACAGAATGCCGCCGCCGACTGCGCATGAGCGTTGAATTTAGCCGCGGACCGGTCTCATTTCCGTTCACTGACCACTGAGGACCGACCACCGTCCACCGTCAATGCCGAATCAGCTTCCGGAAGCCCTCCTCCAGCTCCCGCTCCACCCGCTCCGCGGCCTCCTTCCTGCCCTCCCCGGGCCTGCGGGACGCCTCCACGGGCTCGCCCGCGATGACCAGGGCGTCCTTCAGGAAGTACTTCGAGCGGTGTTTGAGCTCCATGCCCTCGAGCCGATTCGCGAAATCGTGGAGATTCTGGGCGGTCTCCACGAGGCGGTCGAAATGGGGCCGCCCGTCCAGGTAGGCGGGATCCAGGAACTGCCCCAGGGCCGCGGTCATGTAGATCTTGTCCAGGAAGTACGATTCCGCGGAGCCCCGGCGGGCGGCCCCGAGCTCCAGGGGACTCATGGCTGAAAGCTCCTGCCGGGAATAGAAGACCCGACGCAAGGACTCCGCCCGGATGTTCAGGATCCGCGCCTTCAAGCTGGCCGCGGGAGGGACCCCGTAGAAGGCCTCCAGCCGGGAGATCGAAGCCTCCAGCAAACCGGTCAGCCGTTCCGCAAGGCCCGCTCCCGCCGGAGCCGGCTTAATGCCCCAGGAGCGGGCGAAGGCTTTCTCTGCTATGGACACCAGGCGCTCCCAGATCGCCAGAAGGCGCTCCTTGATCTCCTCCTCGGACACGGCCCTGCGGGCGCCTCGGCGATCCAGACCGATCCGCGTCTCCAGACGATCCAGGAAACGGCCGAGCCGGGCAAGGCTGGTCGTGCGGCCGTAGGAGTACTCGATGGCCAGGGGAAGGATGCGGACCGGCATGGGCTGTTCCGAGGAGGCCAGACGTTCCGCCGCCAGGAGGGCGATCCGGGCGGTTCCGGGATCCAGTTCCGGCAGGATCCCTCCGTTCAGGGTGGCCATACCCTCCGGTGCGATGGCCATGGGTCTGCGCCGCTCCGCCACCGAGCGGACAAGGTAGTCCAGGACGGCTCGATCCACCCCTCCGTGCCGCACGGGCACGATCCCCGCGTTCCGCAGAGCCCAGAGAACCAGGGGGCTGGCCCAGAGCTGGACCTCCGTGCCCGAGGGGTACCAGGCCCCGGGCCGGCCGTCGGGCTCCGTGGCGGGGGCCCGGCCCCGGATCAAATTGGTCAGCACATGGAACACCAGGTGGGGATCCGCGTCTCCCGGATGGCGGTAGGCCAGGATGAAGCGACCCTCGTCCGCGGCGGACCTCCGGTATTCCTCGATCAGGCGATCCTCTCCCTCCACCCCGATCCGGGCCAGCCTAAGGACAAAGCGGGCGTAGGCGGGGCCTAGAAGGGCGGTGACTCCCAGAAAGGCCCGGCTCTGTTGCCCGAGAAGGATCTCCACCGATTCCCGGGGAACCCAGGGTTTCAATTTCTTCACGGAAAGCTCCTTGGCTGTTGACTTCGTAGGGGCGCTCGGCTTCCAGTATACCAGATGGGGTATCCCTGCCAAGCGGATCCCGGCCCCCGGGGACGCGGATCCGATCGCTCCGGGCTCGGGTCTACCATGCAGGCTCCGTTATTTCTGACTTTTTGATTAGACTACCCTATGAGTATCTTATACATAGACTGAGAGTCGCCCGAGGAGACCGAATGCCTTCCTGGAACCCGTCCTGCGAGCGATGGCTGGACGCGACGCTTCCCCAGATCCTCCCCGTGCAAAAACGGAAACTGTTCGGGTACCCCGCCTGGTTCGAGTACGGCCGAATGCGCCTGTGCCTCATCGAAACCGGGCTCGGCATCAAGTCCGATCCCGGAGTAATCCGCTCCGTCAAGGACTCCGGGGTACCGCTCAAGGATTTCACGCGCCTGGGCCGGGACGCCGGCAAAACCTGGACCCTCTTCGCCCTGACCCCCGCGGAAGGGTCCTGGGACGAGGACGCCCTGCGCTTCGCCCTGGGGCTCCTCCTGTCCGTGCCCGTCCCGGAGGGCCTTTCCAAGACCGATAGGAGACCGCGATGAGATTCGAAACAACCACGGAGCCTGCCCATGGGCGGGCCGGGGGCGGATCCGGAACCCGGCGGGGCCGATTCGACCTGATCATCCTGGCCGCCGCCGCGATCATAACCCTGGGAGCCTGCGACCCCCGCCCGCCCTCCCCGCCGACGGCTTCCAAAGAGTCCGCCCCATCCTCCTCGGATCCCGAATACCTCCCCGCCCGATCCCGGTCCGAGCTTCCGCCCGCCGTCCAGCCCGGGATGCCGGCCTTCATCCCCGGCTACGCCGAGCTCGACCCCGATTCGGGGCTCCATATGACGGGTACCCCCGTCCTGCTGGACCTGAAGACCTGGCGCCTGGCCGTCACGGGGGCGGTGAACAATCCCCTATCCTTGGATTTTGACGAGCTCCGCGCCTTGCCCCGTGTTCGATCCCGGTCAACCCTGGTCTGCCCGGGTTACTTCGAGGACAACGCCCTCTGGGAAGGCGCGTCCCTGGCGGCCCTGCTGGAGCTCTCGGATCCCCTGGACAACGCCAAGGGCTTGAACCTCGTGAGCGCGGACGGCTATTCCACCTGGATCAGCATGGAGGACGCCCGGGCTCCCCACAATTTCCTGGCCTACGAGTTCGCCGATGGCCGCCCCGTTCCGGTCCTGCACGGCTTCCCCGTGCGGGCGGTCTTCCCCTCCCTGACCGGATCGAAGTGGGCCAAGTGGCTTGTGGAAATCCAGGTGGAGTACGCGGACCCGCCGAAGGCCCC
>Ga0067045_1030388_pt1 | contig 15503 bp, 16 predicted proteins | sample TerdegcTABiofilm_FD_59184 | JGI IMG/M metagenome (GOLD analysis project Ga0067045, IMG submission 59184) | Combined Assembly of (Gp0054472, Gp0054536) Wastewater bioreactor microbial communities from Singapore -Terephthalate degrading...
AAATTGTTGCTGTTAATGGAAATGTTGCTAATGATTGGGAAGATATCGTAGAAAATTTATTGGTAAGCAGCACACCAATGGTTAAGGTTACTGTTGAAAGAGATGGTACAAATAAGACTTTAGAGGTTTCAAGAAAAATTGTAACCGAAGCATCTCAGAATGGATTTTTCTTATTTCCATTTCCTACACAACCCATTATTCAGGATGTGTTAAAAGATTCACCCGCTCAGGATGCCGGAATTAAACAGGGTGATATTTTTCTTTCAATAGGCGGGATCCAGTTAAGAGATCGCGAACAGGTCGTTGAAATAATTTCTTCGAATAAACAAAAAGATATTGAAATTATTTATCTGCGTGGCAATGATACATTGAAAACCATTATTAATCCCGGAATAGAAGGTAAAATCGGAATTGCCGTTACAGATGCATACACAGGTGAATTTGAATATAAAACTTATGGATTTATTGCTGCCTTCACACAGAGCATTTCAAACATTGGTCAATATACCGTCCTTACATTTGGAATGTTAAAGAATGTTATTACAGGAAAGATTGCATTCAATCAGGCGTTTGGCGGACCGGTTAAGATTGCACAATACGCCGCTCGTTCTGCCGATACCGGAATCAGTTCATTCTTGTTTTTCCTGGCAATGTTAAGTCTTAGTTTAGCTATCATTAATATTCTCCCGTTCCCCGCTCTCGATGGAGGACATTTCATTATCATCGCAATTGAAGGAATTTTTAGAAGAGAATTACCTCTTAAGGTAAAGATTGCAATTCAGAATGCCGGATTTGTATTGCTACTAGCATTGATGGCATTTATAATTTACAGCGACATAATAAGCTTATAAAATATAGGGCGGTTATACCGCCCTTTTTAATTCCCCCCGATTAAATCCAAGACTTTAGCTTAGTTTGAACAAAATAGGAACAACTACTTCTGCTTAAACTTTTTTTCCTTTTAGTTCTGCCGGGGTAAATTTTGTTGCCTTAACAGCACTAAGTGCAGATTCAATTAGTAAATTATTTTTACCTGAGCGGAAATAACATTAGCAGAGACCAATAATACTGCAATTACAAATAAGATGATTTTGTTTAGTGTTTTCATTACTCCCCCATTAATTAGTTTTTATTTATTTAAGTGCAAATACAATTGGAATAGAAACCTGGACTTTTACCGGTTTACCTCTCTGCATTCCCGGTGTGAATTTGGTTTTCATTACTGCATCAACCGCGGAGGAATCGAGCGCAGGATGAACTCCCTTAATTATCTCACATTTAACAACATTACCTTTCTCATCAATAAATGCTTTAACAAAAACTCTTCCTTGGATACCTGCTCTCTTTGCAACTTCGGGATAAGTTATTTTTTTCTGAATTACTTCCAATCCACCAATCGGACCGGGCGCTTCTTCAACAGCAACGAAATAGACATCTTCTGGATTGCTATTAAATCTATCTGTATCAAATGACTTACCATATGTCTCAAGACCAAATGAAACCGATGCTGTGATTCCTTTTATTTCATTATCCATTCCTTTAACATTTCTTATCCCAATAAAAAGAGGACCTCTGAATTTAGCCAAGGTCGAATCTGAAGTGAATTCAACTTTTTCAAGAATTTTTAGAATTTCCGGTTCAATATCACTTAAATAATTTTCCGGCAGATTTGTTCCTCTTGCTTTGATATTATTAATCCTTTCTACCGGTGCGATTTTTTTTATCCTACCATTATTTTCAACAAAATAAATATATGCCGCTAATATTGGGAAAGGTTGTGTTTCAATATTTTTTATTTTTTGCTCAAAAATTGATTTGATCTCATTATTAATCTCATTGATATCATTTTTTAGTATCGGTTTAGACTTTAGTTCGGTAATTGAAAAGTAAATAAAATCACTGTTCTCGATTAATTCAATCCTACTTTTTTTTTCACCGCAAGCATAGAATAGAACAAAGAGACTGATTACAATTAATATTTTTTTCATTTTGCACCTCACAAGTTTGCTTTTATTATAACTGCGTTTTGTATTTCCGACTCAACCTCAACACTGGGCAGACTGTTTAGTAATAGGTTAATAGTTTTCTGTTGGTCAAGTAATCGTTCGGATGTTTTTTGTATTTCAGTTCTGTATTCACGGACTTCCATAAACAAAAACAAGCTGACTATTAACACGATTATGGTTAGTGAATATGAGAGAACCGGGAAAAAAATTCTTGCGAATTCTAATTTGGGTTTAGAATCTTTTACAGAATTAAGAATTTTTCTTTCTAACTCAAGCGGGAGTTCATCATCAGTTTCTTGAACAATATTCTTAAACTTATTTACTTGCTTGAAATATTCCCGGCACTCTTCATCGCGGGACAATTCAGAGAATAGAAATGCTTCTTTGCTTTTATCAAGCTCCCCGTCAAAATATTGATCAACTATTATTTTCATATCATTGCTCAGCATAATTACTCCACAACTATTTTCGATAACCGTTTAATTAACTTCTGCCTAATTTTAAATAACCGGCTCTTAACAAGTTCTTCGTCTATTTTCATCAACCCGGCAATTTCTTTGTAGCTCAGTCCGCCGTACTCTTTCAATATAAATACTTCCCGTTGTTCAATTGCCATTTTGTTCAACTCATTAATTATAATTTCTTTCATTTCTTTGTTGTCGTAATCATTTTCAATATTATCAGGTGATTCAATTTCAATCTCCTCTACATCATCACTTCCATATTGATCAACTCTGACTTTCTTTTTGCGGTAATAGTTATATATTTCGTTACGGACAGTAGTGAACAGCCAGTACTGGATACTTTCGATGTTTCGTATCCTTTTCATATTTTCAAATAACTTAAGAAACACATTCTGTATAATATCTTCACAAGTAAGGTGGTTGTTAACCATCTTAATCGTATAATTATAAAGCTGCCTTTTATACTGATTATACGTAAGAGTGAAATCAATAATATTTTGGAGCTGATCACCCAAAAAATTATTTCCGCTTTATATTAAAGATGCATTAGTTGCCGAAAAGTTGCCTGAAGATAAATTAATTTAAAGAGGTAAGAACTGTATTTTGAATTACCCACAATTTCTCATTATCTGTAGAATTATTTGAAATAGCGGACAACTCGTAAAACCTGTTATTATGTTCGAATAAAACAACCCGGATATTTTTTCCACTCTCATCGGAATACTGATATGCATAAAAATGTTTTTTACCTATCGCAAAATTTTCTTCATTAAAAAAATCTTTGAACGATTTACCGGATTTTGCTTTTACAAAAAGTTTACTATACTCTGCTAATTTTAAAATTCCGTTTGTATGAATATTTTTTCTGGTTTCATCGTCAGCATTAATGATAGTAAAATTCAATGACTGAGAATAATCATTTTTGATCAACCAAAGATCTATACATTTACATTCGTTCTCTTCTGCTGTAAACCAGCCATCGGGAATATTAACAGAAATGTTTGTGTTTTTTGAATATGCTTTTTGAGAAGTAAGAGGATAATCAAAATTGTAGAGTGAATTAATTGTAGTTGAACAGGAATAGAATAAGGTAAGAAGAAAAATAATAGCTGATAATTTTTTCATAACTATCAGAAGCGGATTAATCTCCGCTTCTTAAAAATTTGGGTTCTTCAAGTGTTAATATAAGAGATATTCGATGAGAATCGGGCAACCGGTCGGACTCCGATTGACTGAACCGGGCAAATGAGTAATCAATCTGCAGCTTCGGCAAATAAATACCTGCACCGAGTGTAAATTGTTTAACATCATTATAACCGGCACGCACAGCAAAAATATTTTTAAAGTTATATTCCAATCCGGCGTGCGGGTCGAAACTAACAGGTCCTAAATTAAATGTGGAAGCGAACTTTCTGTTTTCAAATCGTAAATCGAAATCTACAGCAGGCATAATTTTTCCACCCAAGAAATTAACAGCATAAGCTACACCAATTTTTGCAGTAGGAGTGATAAGTTCGTTTCTACCTGTACTCCACGCAACCAATGTGGTTGTAACATCCTGAATGTTAGCACCGATATATAAATCCTCGGAAGGCATATATAATGCACCTACATCAAACCCAATTCCAGTTGCACCAAACTCTGCTAAATCTCTTCTGATTATTTTTACGTTAGCACCCCAATAAAAATTATCGGTATGTCTTTTTGCAAATGTCAGGTAAAGAGCCCAATCGGTATTACTGAATTCGGTTATCTTGGAATAATCGAGCCGGTCTTTGTGGATATCGAGAACGCCATCGCCATTTGCATCGTAAAGAGCGTTACGTGTATCGGAAATTCCATCAATGCTCAAACGGATAACGCTTAATCCGAAGCTCATATCTTTTCCGTATGGAATGGCAACTGCACCGTAATTGTAATTAACAAGCGAGCCGAAATGTTCTTCGTGCATTAGCGAGAATTGCGGATAATTCATTCTTGCTAATCCGGCTGGATTCCAGTAACCGGCTGTTACATCGTTAACAACTGCTGTGTGTGCGCTTCCCATAGCAAGAGCGCGGCCACCAACACCAATTGCAAGAAATTCTCCGGCGTATTTTCCAATTACTGTTTGGGATTGAATATTACTGAAGGTAATAATGATTAAGGAGAAAATTAGAATTATGCGTTTCATAAGATAATTCCTTTTGTGTCAGATATAGTAGAAATAACTATCTATTTTCTCCTTTCTTGAGTGCAATATTAAAATTTATATAATTCTTTTGCAAGGCCATTGAAACCCCCAAGTCCCCTCCTTTTATGGAGGGGGCCACAGAGGGGGAATTATTTTTTCTCTGTCTGCTTTGCAACAGCATTAATAGCAGCGTTAATTGCTTCCTGATCGCCAAGGTAATAATGTTTAATCGGTTTTAATTTTTCGTCTAATTCATAAACCAGTGGAATGCCGGTTGGGATATTTAGTTCCACAATTTCGGCTTCAGAAATATTATCAAGATATTTAACAAGAGCTCGCAAACTGTTACCATGCGCAACAATTATAACACGTTTACCACTTTTAATAACAGGCGCTATTGTTTCGTGCCAGTAAGGTAAAAATCGATCGACTGTTAATTTTAAACTCTCGGTAAGCGGAATATCTTTTTTATCCATATCAGCATAACGCGGATCTTTACCGGGATAACGCTCATCATTTTCAGTTAGTGCTGGTGGTGGAACATCGTAGCTTCTTCTCCACAACTTAACCTGATCCATTCCATATTTCTCTGCAGTTTCCGTTTTATTTAACCCTTGCAATGCACCGTAATGTCTTTCGTTTAATCGCCAATTTTTAACAACCGGAATCCACATCATATCAAGTTCATCAAGTGCAATATCCAGTGTTCTTATTGCTCTTTTAAGAACAGATGTGAATGCAATATCGAATTTGTAGCCTTCCGATTTAAGAGTTTTGCCGGCTTCGTGGGCTTCAACAACACCTTTTTCAGATAGTTCTACGTCAGTCCATCCTGTAAAAAGGTTTAACCTGTTCCATTCGCTTTCGCCATGTCTTAGTAATACTACTTTGTACATTTCTATTTCACCATAATTTGTTATAAATAAGTTTTCAAATATAGTAAAAATTGAACATCAGTTTGTTTCATTTAAATCCATCTTCATTTATCTTTGCATAGGTTTGAAAATGAAAAACAGATTGATATACAACTTTTTCAGTGATGACGACTTTTTGAGAATTTCCAACCAGATAAAAAAGTCGGAACAGAATACATCCGGAGAAATCAGAATCTCCATTAAAGAGAAACGTCTTTTCTGGGAATTTAAAAAGGATATAAAAAATATTGCCGAAAAAGAGTTTAGAAAATTAGGGATGGCTAATACAAGAGATAAAACAGGAATACTACTTTTTCTTCTTCTTGGTGAAAGGAAATTTTATATTCTTGCCGATGAAGGAATAAATAATAAAGTATCTAAAGATACATGGGACAAAGTGAGAGATGAAATACAGATTAATTTCAGGGAAGGAAAATTTGCAAGCGGAATTATTCAAGGAATTGAAAGAGTTGGTAATATTCTATCTGAACATTTTCCTATCCGTAAAGACGACACTAATGAATTATCGAACAAAGTGATATTAGACTAATTTGAAAGCTACAGTTAACCATCCGATTATTAGCATGGACGAAATTGTCCGTCCCACCAGAGTTGAAGTTGATCTTACACAGCTTACAGAAAATTTTCTTGCAATAAAAAATTATGTATCCCCTTCCAAGACGATGGCGGTATTAAAAGCAAATGCTTATGGTAATGGTCTGGTTCGCGTTGCAGAATTAATGCAAGAACTTAAAGCAGATTATTTAGGTGTTGCTGTTCTTGAAGAAGGAATTTTACTCCGGCAATCCGGTATAACACTTCCAATACTTGTAATGGGTGGAATGCTCGGTAATCAAATTCCAATTTTTCTAAAGTACGACTTAACTATGACTGCTTCATCAATTGAAAAATTAAATCAGATTGATCAGGCAGCAGAACAGATGAACGTGAAAGCCAAAGTTCATCTTAAAATTGATACGGGTATGGAGCGGATTGGCGTTCATTATTACAATGCGGAAAAGTTTCTTGAGGTATCCATAAAATGTAAAAATGTTTTTGTGGAAGGAATCTATTCTCACTTTGCAAGTTCCGATTCGCCGGATCTTTCTTATGCCAAACTCCAGCTTGAACGGTTTTTAGAAGTTCTAAATTTCTACACAAAAAATTCAATTGAATCACCAATAAGACATATATCGAACTCGGGTGGAGTTTTGCAAATGCCGGAAGCTAATTTGGATTTAGTGCGTCCGGGAATTCTTTTGTATGGCGTTTATCCATCGAACGAAGTTAAACGAACATTAAAAGTAAAACCAACATTATCATGGAAATCTCATGTGGTTTATTTCAAAGCTATTAAACCCGGTCATCCGGTTAGTTACAACTCCACATACAAACCCGATAAACTAATCAGAGCCGTGACAGTTCCGGTCGGTTATGGCGACGGATATTTCCGTAGCATGTCCCACAAAGCAGAAGTGCTCATACGCGGCAAACGTTATCTGGTTATCGGCGCAATTACAATGGATCAGATAGTAGTAAATATTGGTAACGACAGCGCATTCAATGGCGACGAGGTGATATTGATTGGAAACGACGGTAAAAATTCTATTACTTGCGAAGAACTTGCAAATTGGGCGGGAACCATCCCTTATGAAATTCTAACAAACATTAATACCCGCGTACCAAGAATTTATATGTAGGGATGTTCAATTGAACATCCCTACAGCGCTTTCCAAATGTTACTTTGTCAGCAACATTTTCTTTGTTTGAACAATCCCGTTTGCTAAAAGAGTGTAGATATAAACACCGCTTGTTAATTTGCTTCCGTCAAAGTTAATAGTGTAGTATCCGGCCGATTTATTTTCGTTTACTAAGGTTGCAACTTCTTTTCCAAGAATGTCGAATACTTTTATTGTAACAAAACTTTTCTCTGGTAATTGATAACTGATTGTTGTCGTCGGGTTAAATGGGTTGGGGTAATTACTAAATTCAAATTTTGTTGGTAATTCGTTAGAAATTTCCGCTGCTAAATTGGCATTATTTTCTTTCATATAATCAACTCTTCCAAAAACTGCATTCCACTCAGCATCTGCATAAGTTCCTGCTGTAGAGTAATACGCTCTTACATCATACCACAATAAATCATCTGAATAAGATGAAGTATAAACGTATTGATAGTCTGTGAACGAACAAACTCCTCTTCCAACAGTACCTATTTGTGTATCTGGTCCGGTAATTCCATTATGTTTTACTCTTCTCCATATTTGGTATTGATTAACCGCACTGTTGGGATGTTCGCTCCATTGTAATTGAACGTTTTGACCGGTTGATCCAACAAATTGCAAATTTTTGTAGCCATTATTTGGTTTAATACCAATATAGTTAATTCCATAGCTAGTATTACTACTCACAATAAAACTTCTAGGATTTTGAGTCTGGTTATCTGACCATGAGGAGAAAATTTGATCTATATAATCACTACTTGTAAAACCAAGAGCAGTTACTTCAACCGGAGTTCCTTCAACAGCAGTCACAGGGCTTGAATAGTAATAAGATCCACCTGATAAAACCGGCCCATTAAAAGTAATTGTACAGACTTTTTTTAATTCTGCAGTAATAGTTGCCCCATTTTGGCTGCCGTTAGCTTGATAGGAAGTACTCTTTGAAAATGAAGACCAATTGGTATTAGAACTCCATTGACTTGTTGAACCCCAAACCATAGTATAGCCTTGCGAATTGTATTGGTTTTCGATTGCAGACAAATTTAAGGACTGACCAGAACCCAAGTTAAAAGTAGTGCCGCTGGCTACGGGTGAACCATTTACAGAAACAAGGCCTCCAAAATTACTTCCTACATAAACTGTCTGCATAGGAATTACATAACTTTGGGTTGAGGCTCTTTGCCCTAAATTTACACCCGATGGAGTCAATTCATACATCTGAATCCCGCAGACATGTTGTAAGAGAGTATAACCAACCACATCAAAAAAAGGTGAGTATTCGTCTGTCCAACTCTCTTCTGTTTGCCCGCTTTTTTGTAGAACTCCCGGAGGAAACCCAAAAGATAATTTAAACTTCCAAATATTTGAGGGATCTATTTTTTGACCATTCCAGTAAATGAAATACGAATTGCCGTTTCATTATAACTTACCGGCGAGCCGGCAACATTACCGCTGGATGTAATCGATACAGTATAGTTTTGAGCATTAAGGGTTGTGATTAATAAGAGAAGGATTACAATACTATAAAAAAATTGCTTTTTCATAAAATTCTCCTTTTGAATTGTTAGATAGTTGAGAAGCATTTGATTAAATTTATATTGCAAATAAAAACGGGAATACATAGTATTCTCACAAAAGGTGAACAGCCTTTAATATTTTATTTGCAAAGGGTTTGGAGAGTGCTTCCTCACTCTCCAGCCCGCTTTTAATTTGTTAGATTTTTGTTATTCTTTCCTCCTATTTATTTAGTTTCCCATGCAAGATTCTAGTTTTGTTTATATTGAAATCTACTATTGGGAAAAAAACATCTTTGTCAAAAAGTAATGCTGCCGGAACACTAGCTCTAAAAGCAAGTGGATAAATTTGTAAAAAATCTGATCCATTATAATGTTCAATCCCATTTTTTGAGATGGCAAAAAAATCCTTTATGCTTCTCCCCCCCAAAATGGCCCCTGGTAATTCTAAATTGTTAAGCTCTATTGCTTCAGTAAATCCACTTTTATTCAATCGATAAATTTTATTTTGCTTTTGTGTATATACGTACCCAGCGATATTAATCAAATAGGGAGTGTCATTAAAAGTAAATAGATTATTTAAATACACTCCGTCATAACTATAGATTTCACCCAGTCCCGAATCGGAATTAAATGCGGCTAAATAAAGTATCCCATCTCTGTCCTTTCTAACAAAACCAAAATTTGTATATCTAATAGGTAATTTTAATTGTTTCCATTCTTTACCATCATATTTGAATACTACACCATAATTATTTTGTTCTTTAGAGGTCGGGAAGGGTTGAAAACAAAATCCGGAAGCATAAACTTCGTTAGAGGATAATCCCCAAATACTGTTGACCAAAACATAATCAAACCAGTCAACTTTTAACCGGGTCTTTTCGGTCCATTCTTTACCATCATAATGGAACATCTTTCCAACTTCATTACTCATCCAGATATCATTTGCTGAACTGCCCCAAACTGATGTTTGGTCTCTATCCGGTACTAAGTCCCCGCTCTCCGTCCATGTTGTACCATCAAAGTGCCAAACCTGAGATTTGGATAGATATGCTTGACCACATGCCCAGATATCATTTGGCGAAGCTCCCCACATTGATCTTAAACGTACATAATAATTAAAAGATGGTTCAAGGATATACTCTTTCCACTCATAATCTCTTCTGCCTGGTTTTATTTCTTCCGGTATAGGAATTATTGGTTCTGTTATTTCTTTTTCTTTACAACCACTTTGTATTAATTGAAGGGCAAGCAATGCGGAAAAAATTATCTTCACTGTAATTTTAAGAGTAGTCTTTAGGTTAGAATTCGACTTTGAAATTTGATTTGTTGTCACGTATTCCCCCCATTTTCGTAATAACAATTAAAAAACGAATAAACTTATATACTTTTAATTCTCTGTATAAATAAAAAAAAAAAAATTAAAATTGCAAGTGTTTATTTATTGTTATTATTTTTTTTAACTAAGGATTAATTAAATTAAGTAAACTTTTTAGGGACTGTTATTGTTTTATTTATGTGAAACGTAGAAAATTTCTTAAAAATATATCTATTGCAACAACCGGGACAATGCTCTCTCCCCTGTTTTTTCAGACAGATACAGAAGCAAAGCCGCGCATAAAACTAAATTACAAACCCGAACCGCATAAATGGGAAAATGATACGGTTACAATGTCATGGATTGGGCACTCAACTGTTTTAATAAATATTTATGGAAAGTGGATTCTAACCGACCCGGTCCTTTTTGACAATGTGGGTTTATATTTCCTCGGCAATACAATCGGTCCTAAGCGGATGACTCCCCCCGCATTAGAAATTAATGAATTCCCGAAACCGGATATTATTCTTCTTTCGCACGCACATATGGATCATATGGATTATCCTACTCTCAAGCACTTTGCAAATAAATATCCGGATCAAATTGATGTTATTACCGCTTACCTTACCAAAGATGTAATTGAAGAACTTCCATGGAAATCGATTTCTGTTATGGATTGGAATGACGAACTTAACCTACAAGGTATTCGATTCAGAGCATTGGAAGTAAAACATTTCGGCTGGAGATTCCCCTGGGAGAAAGACCGTTCGCGCGGTTACATGAAAGATGGTAGAAGTTATAATGCGTACGTAATTGATTACGGCGGATCAAAAGTTTTATTCGGCGGGGATACTGCAATGACGGATAAATATAACGTTGCTAAAGATGAGAATATTGATATAGCAATAATGCCAATAGGCGCATACAATCCGTGGCGGAGAAATCATTGCAACCCCGAAGAAGCATTGCAGATGGCTAATGATATTAATGCAAAATATTTTATTCCAATTCACACTAAAACATTTAAGCAAGGTTCCGAACCATTTAATGAGCCGATTGAATGGATGAAACGTGCGGCTGAAAAGTTACCGATTGAAATTGGACTTGAAGAGATTGGTCAGACGTTTGTGCTATGATAATTGACTTATAAATTGGTTAGAAAATCTTCATCAGAAACTTGAATATCCCTAAGAATCTTTCTAAGTAAGGAACGATCTATTGATTTTTAATTTGGAACCGTAACGGGTTTTCTTTGTGAATGGTAAAGCCGAATATGACTATCTCTTTGTCTAACAATTTTATAACCCATCTTTTCCAGAACTTTTATTATCTCTTTGGCCGATAAAATTGGTAGTAAAGCCATTACTTACACAGAAATTGTGTGCAGACTTATTTCTTGCGGGTTATAATTTTTAATAATCTTTTGAGCTTCTTTCTCTTCCAAAATCAGATCAATTACTTCACGAATATTTTCAAGTGCCTCATCAATTGTTTTCCCTTGTGTATAGCATCCATCAAACAAGGGGCATTCAACTATATAGAATCCGTCTTCCCCTTTTTCGATTATTACAGGAAGTTTTCTATTAAATTTTTTCTTTTGCTTTGTCAGTGCCATAATATTATCAATTGTTTATTAACAAGATATATTTCGATAAAGGTAATGTCAATACCTTATAATTCTTCTTTCTTACCAAATTGTTGAACCAATATTCCGGCTACAATCATTACAAGTCCTATAATAGAAGAGCCGAATAATTTTTCTTTAAGTACAAGAGCAATAAAGAAAAGTGAAATAACCGGAAAGAGATAAACCATTGTAGAAGTTTTTGCTTTGTTCTCGCTTAACGAAAGTGCCTTCAGCCAAAGGAAAAATGTAATTCCCATTTCGAATAAACCGATATAAACAGCACCGGCAATATATTCTATTTTAATCGGTCCGAATGAACCGAAAAACATCAAATACAATCCTGTATAAATCGTTCCAAAGAAGAATGATCCGAAAAGTTTAACCGCTTCTTCCCTTTTATCAATGAGATTCAAAATCCAGAACGATGCCCATATAAATGAACTGCTCAATGCTAACAACACACCGTACAAATTATGAAAGTGCAGCGATAATAAATTTCCGCGTGTTGCAATTACAACAACACCAGCAAATGAAATTATAAGTCCAACAATTGTTCTTAGAGATAACTTCTGTTTAAGAAATAGTGCTGAAAGAATTGAAATGATAAGCGGCCATGTAAGATTTATCGGCTGCGCTTCCTGTGCAGGCAAAACCGAGTATGCTTCGAACAATATCAAATAATAGATAAAGGGATTTATTAAGCCGAGTGCTACGTTATTTTTTAAATGATGTTTTGTAAAAAACTGTTTTAACTCTTTAGGCGATGTGAAATAAGAAATAATAAAAAGTACAACAGCGCTTGTGAGTGATGAATAAAATACCAACTGAGAATTACTCATTCCTTGCAAAGTTAATTTGAAGGCAGTTGCAACAGTGGACCAGAATAGAATTGCCCCAAACGCAAACAATATCGATTTCTTGTTGTTTGTCATACTTACCTTTTTTTACATCGTCAAAATAAACTTTTCGGTTCATAAAAATGAAAGCAAAAAACCTTTGTGTTACAATTTAATTTATGATGCAAATACTATATTTTGTGCAGGAATTATTTGAAATAATTGACCGATGAGTGCTACCGGCTACATATTCGACATAAAAAAATATTCTATTAACGACGGACCGGGTATCCGCACAACCATATTTTTCAAAGGTTGTCCGCTTAAATGCTGGTGGTGTCATAATCCCGAAAGTCAGAGGAAATTGCCTCAGGAATTTGAAGAGTGCACATTCCGCTGGCATCTGGAACATGACTATGATAGCAAGAACCGGATAGGATCCGAAGTAACAAGCTCACAGGTAATGAAGGAAATTGAAAAGGATGTCCCCTTTTACGAAGAATCGAAAGGCGGAGTAACATTTTCCGGCGGCGAACCGATGCTTCAAATTAATTTTTTGCACGACTTACTTAAAAAGTGCCACAAAAAAAATATTAACACTGCTATTGATACAACCGGCTACACCGATTTTAAGAATTTCAAACTGATTTATGATGTAACGGATATTTTTCTTTATGATCTCAAGTTAATGAACGAAGAATTGCATATAAAATATACAGGTGTATCAAATAAATTAATTCATGAAAACCTGATAAAGCTTTCGAAACTGGGCGATAAGGTTATTTTAAGAATTCCTATTATACCTACAATTACGGATACCGAACAAAATCTTAATGAAATGATTAAATTTATTACGTCATTAAAAAATATAAGAGAAATTAACCTGTTGCCTTATCATAAAAGTGCTGAATCGAAATACAAAAAAATGAAAATGGAAAATAAAATTGCCGGAATAAAACCACCCAACACAAGAGAAATGAATTCAATAAAAAATATTTTTGAAACTACCGGTTTAACCGTGAAAATCGGAGGATATTAATGAACGACCGAATAAAAAAATTACGTGAACAAACTATAAATGCAACGCCCCGCCTTTCGCATGAACGAGCTCTTCTATTAACTCAATTTTATAAAAGTGGTAAAGCAGAACGCGTTTCAACCCCCGTTGCACGTGCTCTTGCATTCAAACATATATTAGAGAATAAAGAACTTTGCATAAACGATGGCGAGCTAATAGTAGGCGAACGCGGAACGGAACCGAAAGCAACACCAACATATCCCGAGTTATGTGTTCATAGCATTCAAGATCTCCAAATTCTTGACTCGCGTCCTAAAGTCTGGTTTAAGGTTAATGACGAAACTAAATCAGTTTATGAAAAAGAAATCATTCCATTCTGGAAAGGAAGATCGATACGCGATAAAATATTTGAAGAGGTTGATGAAGAATGGAAAGACAGTTATGCCGCCGGAATTTTTACAGAGTTTATGGAACAACGCGCTCCGGGTCATACAGTTCTTGATGATAAAATTTATAAAAAAGGAATGCTCGATTTTATTAATGATATCAAGCATTCGATTGCCAATCTTGATTTTTATAACGATCCTGAAGCATTCGAAAAACGGGAAGAACTACGCGCAATGCAAATTTGTGCCGATGCTTTAATTTCATTTGCCAACCGTTACAGCAACAAACTACTTGAACTTGCTAAATTAGAGAAAGACAAACAACGCAAAGATGAACTTGAAACTATGGCCGGTATCTGTAAACGTGTCCCGGCAAATGCACCTCGAACTTTCTGGGAAGCGCTGCAGTATTACTGGTTTGTACACCTCGGTGTTATTACAGAGCTTAATACGTGGGATTCCTTTAATCCGGGGAGACTCGATCAACATTTCTATCCATTCTACAAACGTGACATTGAAAGCGGACTACTAACCGAGGAAGGGGCAAAGGAACTACTACAATCCTTCTGGGTTAAGTTTAACAATCAGCCGGCTCCTCCAAAGATTGGTGTCACCGCTGCAGAGAGCGGGACATATACTGATTTCTGCCTGATTAATGTTGGTGGAGTAACACCCGAAGGAGAAGATGCAACTAACGATTTAACATATGTTATTCTTGATGTAATTGAAGAGATGAGACTGCTTCAACCAAGTTCAATGGTTCAGGTCAGCAAGAAAAATCCTGACCGTCTGCTGAAGCGTGCAATGAAAATCTTAAAAACCGGATTCGGTCAACCGAGCATTTTCAATACCGATGCAATAATTCAGGAAATGTTACGACATGGCAAATCATTAATTGATGCAAGGTGCGGCGGCGCAAGTGGATGTGTTGAAACAGGTGCATTCGGCAAAGAAGCCTATATTCTTACTGGCTACTTCAATCTTGTAAAAGTTCTTGAGATTACACTGAATAATGGTTTTGATCCAAGAATTCAAAAACAAATTGGCATAAAAACCGGCGATCCGAATGAGTTTAAAACTTTTGAAGAATTATTATCCGCATATGAAAAACAGCTCAATCATTTTATCAACATAAAGATCAAAGGAAATATTATAATTGAACGAATCTATGCTGATTATATGCCGGCACCTTTTATGTCGATTCTTATTGATGACTGCATTAAAAAAGGAATAGACTATAATGCGGGTGGGGCACGCTATAACACCTCATACATTCAAGGTGTAGGACTCGGTTCAATTACTGATTCCCTTACTTCAATTAAATACAATGTGTTCGATAAAAAGAAAATTACAATGAATAAATTACTCGACACATTAAAAGAAAATTTTAGCAATGATAAAGAATTGCAAAATAAATTTTTATTTGAAACGCCCAAGTATGGTAACGACGACGATTACGCAGATGGTATAACAAAACAGGTTTTCGAAATTTATTTTAATGCTGTTGACGGAAGACCAAACACCAA
>Ga0067045_1030382_pt1 | contig 15500 bp, 15 predicted proteins | sample TerdegcTABiofilm_FD_59184 | JGI IMG/M metagenome (GOLD analysis project Ga0067045, IMG submission 59184) | Combined Assembly of (Gp0054472, Gp0054536) Wastewater bioreactor microbial communities from Singapore -Terephthalate degrading...
GATTGATCTGGCGCAGTAATTCCATATGTTGATGCAATATTAATTATGCTACCGGATTTTTTTTTTGCCATCTCTGATCCGAAAATTTGAGAGCATAAAAATACACCTGTTAGATTTACATCAACGGACTTTTGCCATAATTCTAATGGATAATTTTCAAATTTGGATTGTTCACTTGCTGCTTTTGGATTTTCGAACATATCATTTATTGCAGCATTGTTTACAAGAATATCAATGTGACCAAATATTCCGAGAACTTTATTTCGGCACTGTTTTAATGAATCGGGTTTGGTTACATCAACTGCAATTCCGATTGATTTAGTAGGAAGTGACTTTGCAAATTCTTCACATAATTTTTCATCAATATCAGTTACAACAACGTTTGCCCCCGCTTCACTTAAGGCTTTGCAATGTTCTTTGCCTATTAATCCCAATGCACCGGTTATAATAGCTGTTTTATTATTCAAATCAAAAATTTTCATTTATCTTCATTTATATGTTATTCATTATACATTATTCATTTTACATTTTCTTAACGGGTTTCATATTAAAGTTATCAACTTTTCTAAATACAGGTTGAACTGGTTCGCCATTCAAACTTTCTTTCAGTTTATTTTGCTCGACTGCTTTTTTCAAAATAGTTAAAGATTCTTCGAGAGCTTTAAGTGTATAATCAACATCAGCATCGGTATGAGAAAAACTCATATTATGAAATCCTTGCCATAGAACGCCGCGTTTAATCATTTCTTGTTGCATCAAAGATTTTTGAAGAAGTGGATCGCCGGCTTTTTCATCAAATGTTGCCATAGAGCGCCAGTTGTAACCAATTGCTTTTGTGTAATTCATTCCAAGTTTTTCAGCTATTGAATTATATCCATTCTTAAGTTTTGCACCTTGTTCGCTTAAGAATTTTGGAACGTTTTTATCACGCAATTCTTCAATGGTTGCTTTAGTAGCAGCAAGGGAAAGTGCTTCGCCACCAAATGTTGTGTAAAAGAAAATATCTTCATCAGCAAGACTCATAATTTCTTTTTTACCAGCTAAAATTGAAATAGGCATCCCATTAGCAACAGCTTTAGAATAGGTAGCAAGATCCGGAGTAATTCCAAAGTATTCCTGTGCACCGCCAAGAGCCATTCTGAATCCTGTCCACATTTCATCGAAAATCAGAACAATTCCTTTTTCACTACACAAATCAGCAAGCTTTTGTAAGAAATTATCCTTGGGTTCATGAAATACAACAGGTTCTAAAATAATTGCAGCAACATCATCGTCAATAGAATTTTTTACTGAGTCGATATCATTATAATTAAATGTAAAAGAAATTGCCTGAACAGCTTCGGGTATTCCAAGGTTGCGAGCAGTAACTGCGATGTACCAATCATGCCAACCGTGATAGCCGCAACAAAGAATTTTGTTTTTTCCAGTATAAGCTCTTGCTAATCTAACCGCGGCACTTGTTGCATCTGCACCGGTTTTACTGTATCTCACTGCTTCTGCGTTTGGAATAATCTCGCGTATCATTTCTGCAACTTCAACTTCGAGCGGATGCATCATCGAAAATGTAATCCCGTCTTCAAGTTGTTTTCTTATTGCCTCATCAACTTTTGGGTAGGCATAACCAAGTGATAACGGACCCACTCCCATCATGTAATCAATGTATTCGTTGCCGTCAACATCCCACACGTGCGAACCTTTACCTTTCACAAGATATTTAGGTGCAACACCTTTTATCCATTGTGTTGGACCTTTAGCAAGCGTTTGAGTTACAGAGGGAATTAATCCTAGAGCACGATTATAAAGCTCATTGGACTTTTCGATTGAAGGGAAACCATTTGTTAAACTTATTTTGTTAGCCATCTTTATTAACCGTTGTTTGAGTTATTCGTTTTTTTATTCTTGTATTCGTCAATGTTTTTTAACTGATCAAGATGTTTATCATACCAGTATGTGCCGGCAAATTTGTGATTAATTTCTATTATCTCCGGCTTCTGTTCAAGTAAACGTAGAATATCATTTAAACCGAAATCGGGATTAACAGGATAGAGTTCTTCAAATACTTTTTTTATAAAAATATAATCCTCTTCGTAATCGATTGTAAAACGTAAAGAGGTGGACATATCCAGGCCGGTTTCCCATTCAACGTTTCCAATGTTGAAGGAATCGTTATGTTCCCACATAAAAGGTGTAGTGTGTTCCCGCTCGAAATCTTTTGTTGCATCTCTCCATGCATGTTCAAGCGATTGAAACGAAAATATTTCAACATCATTTCCATCAGGGTATGTAGCCGGATGTAAATTGCTAACGTAATCAAGATCTTCGTTATCGATATAATACCTGATCACACGATCGATTATGTGGTGATCGATAAGAGGACAGTCCGAAGGAATTTTTACGATAGCATCCGCATTGTAAATTTTTGCAACCTGGTAATGGCGGTCCAGCAAGTCGGTTAAATGTCCGCGGTAACATTTAAGATTTGCACGTTCACATAATTCTTCAATCTGATCATCTTCAGAATTTGTTGATGTAGCAATTACAAGCGTGCCAATTAAATTGGCTTTCATTACTCTTTCAACCATCCTGATGAGCAATGGCTGACCTAATATTGGCAATAAAACTTTACCAGGTAAACGAGTTGATGATATTCTCGCTTGTATCACTGTCACAATTTTCATTATACAGTCCTTAAACTGTACTTTTCAATTATTTCATCTGTAGATGTATTAGGAGACTGAAGTAAATGAAGACCAATTCTTGCAATTCTTTCTGCTGATGTTCCATTGTTCTGAAGCGGAAGCAGACGTTTGAGATCTTCTAGGTTAAAATAGGAATGAACTTCTTTACCAAGTATTAATCCTACAAATGAAGTTGTAGAGTATTGTGTAATAAGGACATCACAATTAGCAATCATGTGATTTGTGTTTCCGGTAGAATAGACTAATGAACCGGGGGCGTATTTTTCAATTTCTTTTGTAGCTCTTTCTACTTTTTCATTAGGATGTAACTTAAAGATTATTTTTCTTCCTTTAGCAATCTCAACGCATTTTTTAATAAACTTTTTACGGTTTTCGTATTTAAATGTTTCTCTTGCATCCGATGTACAGACAAGAACATAATTATGATGGGGGAAATCATTATCTAAATATTGTTTCAGGTTATCAAAATTCGGAATTCCAGTAACAACAATTTTTTCTGGTTTTACTTCTTTCCGTTTTACAAAGAAATCTTTATATCCATAAGAAGCTACACAAAAGAGATCGTACATATCGGACATACCCATTGTAGAAGTGCTTGCAAGCCATCTTGGTATTTTAAGATATTTCACAAGATAAAACATAATGTTTTCAGGATCGGTCATCCCTTCCTGAACAAGTATAACTTTTTTATTTCTTATATTTTTAGGATAGATTAAATCCGCGCATGTGTAAACCAGGTCGTAATCGTGCTTTAGACCGCGATAATCAATCTCAAGATTATTTTCGCGTAAATACTTCTCGGTACTTCTTCTAAATGGTCCGTTTAGAATTGAAAAATTGAGGTAACCTTTGCTTACAACGTAGTTGATAAATCCATCGGCGTAATATGGGGTGAAATAACAATCATAGTCCTGGAAATGACGCGAGATCTGGTGCATCATAGAAGTCTGATTTAAGGAGCCGCATATAAACAATATTTTCTTCTTTTCCATTACCGCCCGAATTCTTTGTTAGCAAAGTTATAAAAAAGTTATTCTCTAAACTTCAAATAAGTTCAAATTTCCGGTTAAATAATTGTTAAGAAATCTTTAAAAGTCAATTCACTTGTTAATACTAACTTAACATTAAGTTCATAATTGCTTAATATTCCTTTTTTATGTTGGCACATCCCATTATTCGTTTTTATGAAGATAGCACATTTATCCGACTTACATATTTGTTTGAAATACAAACGCGGCAATCTTTCTCTAATAAAAAGATTGATAAAAAAGATTTCAAATTCCGATGTTGATCATTTGATTATTACCGGTGATATTTCCGATAATTCAAGAGAAGAGGACTTTGTATGGTTCAGGAATCTTTTGAAAGAGAATGAATTACTTCAATCAAATAGAACTTCCATTGTTATTGGTAATCATGATATATTTGGCGGAGTTCAAACAGCTTCGGACATTGTTGAATTCCCTTCCAAATGCACTCGCGTCGATTTCAAGGATAGGATAAGAAAGTTCATTACTTACTTTGAAGAATTATTTGATAATGTTTATTCTCCGTCGGACAAATCTTTTTTCCCGTATGTAAAAGATTTGGGCGATGCTGCGATAATTGCTATTAACTCTGTAGACAAGTATTCTAAAATCAGAAACCCATTTGCATCAAACGGATATGTAACAAAAGAACAGATGGGTGATATCCAGAAAATTTTTGATTTGGAGTGGGTAACAAATAAAATTAAACTTATCGCCATTCACCATCATTTCTATAAGAATAATATTTCGTCCAAAAGTTCTGAACATGCCGTCTGGAGCCGTCTCGAAAATTTTACAATGAAACTCCGCCGTAAAAAACGATTGATTAAACTTTTCAAGAATAATAATGTTGATTTAGTATTTCACGGTCACAGTCATGAAGTAAAAGAATATTCAAGACACGGAATAAAATTCTTAAATGCCGGAGGTTCGGTTGATGATGATAATAAATTAGGACCGGGATTTTTTGTAGCGGATTTTTCGAAAGACCAAATCAAAACAGAATATAATATGCTTCCGGGGCGATATAATCTTAAACCAATTCATAAAGAAACCAACCTTTGTGTACCTTACCTAACTAATTAAGTTATAAGAACCGCTTATCTTTATTTTCTCATTAAGCGAACAAAATTTTCCATTATTGATAACTAAGCTTAGCTTTCGAACAGACTCTCAAATAAGCTTTCAAATCAACCGAAATACTCAATTATTTCCCCATATTTTTTAATAATTCTTAAGCACAATTGGCATAATTTATGTTTTCACTCGGTTCTATTTTAGAATTAGAGAACAAAAATGATTTTAATGAACCACAAGAAAACATTCAAAGGCGGCATTCATCCGGATGAACAAAAACAATTGTCCGAAAACCTATCATTTGAAGTAATGCCAAATCCTAAACATGTTATCGTTCCATTAATACAACACCTTGGCAAACCGGCTAAGCCAATTGTAAAAAAGGGAAGTGAAGTTAAAGCCGGAGAAATTATTGCGGAACAGGATGGATTTATTTCCTCTCCAATTCATAGCCCTGTCTCCGGTAAAGTTTCTAAAATTACTGTTGGTGCAACTGTTACGGGATTTCCAAAAGATGCTATTGTAATTGAAGCAAGCGAAACTAACGAAACTGTTTTGATGCCTCCGCTCGATCCCGAAAAAGTTACAAGCGAAGGAATTCGCGAACGTGTAAAATTGGCCGGAATTGTTGGACAGGGCGGTGCGGCATTTCCAACTTATGTTAAACTTTCTCCTCCGCCGGATAAAAAAGTTGATATAGTAATAATCAATGGATGCGAGTGTGAACCATACCTAACAAGAGACTACCGTTACATGATTGAAAGAACTGATGATTTGATTACAGGTCTTAGATTGATTATGAAAGCTGTTGGTGTTGAAAAAGGTGTGATTGGAATTGAGGATAATAAACCCGAAGCAATTAATAAATTAAAGGAAGCAGTAAAAAATCTTCCGAACATTTCTATTGAAGTTCTTGAGACAAAATATCCGCAAGGTGCGGAAAAAATGCTTATAAAAGCTGTAACCGGAAAAGAAGTTCCTCCGGGAAAACTTCCTTTTGATGTTGGTGCAGTTATTCAGAATATCGGTACGGCAATAGCTGTTAATGATGCTGTTGTAAAAGGGGAACCACAATTAACCGCAGCACTTACTGTTTCCGGATTAGGAATTAATCAACCCAAAAATTTAATTGTTCGGATTGGAACACCGCTTGCGGATATTTTAGATTATTGCGGCGGTGTAAAAGAAAATGCTGTTAAGGTCGTTGTTGGCGGTCCAATGATGGGCGTTGCTCAATACGATTTTTCTGCTCCTGTTATGAAAGCTACTTCGGGAATACTTGTACTTACAGAAGACGAAGTAAATGATCACGAAGAAACTCCATGTCTCCGTTGTGGAAAATGTGTCGATGTTTGTCCGCTCAATTTAATCCCTACAAAACTTGCACGACTTTCATCATTAGAAAAATTTGAAGAAGCAGAACAACTTGGCATAACAGTTTGTATGGAATGCGGAACCTGCACTTATACTTGCCCGGCTAATCTGCCGCTTGTTCAGTGGATAAGATTTGGCAAACAGAGAGTTATGGCATTACAAAGAGAACGGCAATCTGCATAACAAACAAAAAATTTATCAGGTCATTACGAACCTGATTCGGAATCTGGAAATAGGATGATTAAATATCAGCTTGTTATCATAGGAATAAAAAATAAATAATATGGAAACTACTACAGCTAATCCTTCTTACAAATTAGAATTAACAAGTTCGCCGCACGTTCACTCGCGATGGTCTACAAAACAAGCCATGTGGTTCGTTGTAATTGCATTAATACCGGCATTGATCTCTGCTGTCATTTTTTTCGGACATTATCAATTATTGATTGTATTCACAAGTGTTGTCTTTTGTGTTGGAACTGAATATTTAATTAAGAAACTGAGGAAGAGAAAAGTTACAGTAATGGATGGAAGTGCTGTAATAACCGGTTTATTACTTGGGCTTATTCTTCCACCTAACTTTTCACTCTCTTCAACAGCAATTGGTGCTGTCTTTGCTATTGCAGTTGGTAAAGAAATTTTTGGCGGGTTGGGTTATAATATTTTTAATCCCGCTCTTGTTGGCAGAGCATTTCTTCAGGCGGCATTCCCTGTTGCAATTACAACCTGGACAAAACCAAATTTTGCAGTTGATACTGTTACAAGCGCAACCCCATTAGCTGCATATAAATTCGATAAGATGTTTACAAGTATTCAACCGATGTTTTTAGGTAACATCGGCGGATCGTTAGGAGAAACATCTGCATTAGCAATTTTAATAGGCGGTATTTTTCTTATTGCTGTGGGTGTTGTTAATTACCGCGTTCCTCTTGCAATGATTTTAGGAATGATACTTTTTGCCGGAATTTTCTGGGTGATTGATCCGGTTAAATACCCTAATCCATTGTTCCAATTATTTGCCGGCGGGTTTTTATTAGGAACTTTTTTTATGGCAACCGATTGGGTAACATCTCCAATAACTCCCAAAGGAATGTGGATCTTTGGATTAGGGATTGCACTTCTTGTTGTGGTGATTAGAATTTTTGGTGGACTTCCGGAAGGTGTTATGTATGCAATTCTTATTATGAATTCTGTTGTGCCAATAATTAATCGTTATACATACCCAAGAATTTTTGGGGAGGCGAAATGAAAAATGTTATTCACATGATTGCTACACTTACTATTATAGGTGTTATTGCCGGTGGATTATTATCCGAAGTTAATAATTGGGCAAATCCATTGATTATTGCAAATCAAAAGGCAGAAACAGAACGGGCAATTTTTCTTGTTCAGCCATCCGGAAAATCTTATGAAGCAGTTAAAAGCAACGAAATAGAAATCTATAAAGTATTTGACGAGAATAAAAATCCTGTTGGTTACTCGATGGTTTCATCGGGTAATGGATTTCAAGGTAAAATAAAAATTATGACCGGATTAAGTAATGATTTATCCAAAATTGAAATGATAGAAATCCTCGAACAGGTTGAAACGCCCGGACTCGGAACAAAGGTAACAGAAGATCCTTTCAAAGATCAATTTAAAGGATTATTAACAACGCCACAAATAAACTGGGTAAAAGGTAAGGCTCCAGAGCATGATAACGAAATTCAAACAATTACCGGTGCAACTATTTCATCTAAATCGGTAGTTGCTATTATAAATTCCGGATTAGTAAAAGCAAGAGCATTAAAGGAAAAAGGTGCTTTATGAAAGATAAAAAATCGCTTGGTTATGAATATCTGAAAGGGCTTTGGGAAATTAATCCGATCTTTAAACAAGTATTGGGAATGTGTCCAACGCTTGCTGTTACAGTTTCTGTAATGAACGGACTTGCAATGGCGCTTGCTACAACTTTTGTATTGGTGTTTTCAAGCTTGCTTATTTCTTCAATACGTAAATTAATTCCTAATCAGGTTAGAATTGCAGCATTCATTGTTGTTATTGCTACATTTGTTACGATTGCAGATTTAGTAATGAAAGCAAAATTCCCCGCACTAAGCAAAGCTTTAGGTCCGTTTGTTCCGTTGATAGTAGTTAATTGCATCATACTTGGTAGAGCAGAAGCATTTGCATCAAAGAACACACCGTTCCGTTCATTCTTAGATGCACTCGGTAATGGAACAGGATTTTTAATTGCATTAGTAATAATGGGTGGAATCAGAGAAATGATTGGTTCAAGAACCTTGCTTGGTTATCAAGTATTGCCAAATGGATTTGAACCATGGTTGATAATGATACTTCCCGCTGGTGCATTTCTAACTCTTGGCTTATTAATGGGATTAGCAAATTTTTATGTCGATAAAAAGAAAAAATTAGCACAACAGGAATTGATTCAAAAATATCGCAAAGCTGAAAATACAATTGAAGTAAAAGGACAGGAGGCATAAGATGGATCTGTTATTGATTTTTATCTCAGCCGCAATTGTAAATAATTTTGTTCTCTCACTCTTTCTTGGTATCTGTCCTTTTCTTGGTGTTTCTAATAAAACCTCATCTGCAATTTCGATGGGAATGGCGGTAACATTTGTTATGGTTCTTACTGCAATTGTAAGCTGGATATTGTATTTCATTGTTCTTGTTCCATTTAAGTTGGAGTTTTTACAGATACCATCGTTCATTCTTGTTATTGCATCGCTGGTTCAATTTGTAGAAATGGTTATTAAGAAAGTTAGTCAGCCGCTTTACAGAGCACTTGGAATTTTTCTACCGCTCATTACAACAAATTGTGCAATACTTGGACTCGCTTTACTATTATCAATGAGAGAATATTCCTTAATCCAAAGTATTGTATTCGGACTTGGAGCCGGTGCCGGCTTTACAATGGCTTTGTTTATTATGGCTGGTATTAGAGAGGAACTTGAATTGACTGACGTTCCTAAACCTTTCCGTGGTGTTCCTATTACATTGATTACAGCCGGATTGTTAGCATTAGCTTTTATGGGATTTGCCGGAATGATTTAATAAAGCTTGATCAAATGAAAAAAAATATATTTTACATATTGACCCTTGGTTTATTGCTTAGCTGCAGCAGTAATGATACTTATAAGCGTACATCAATTATTATGGGCAGCACTGTAGAAATTCAGGTGCGCGGAGTTAATTCGGTTACTGCTGAAAAGGCAATTTATGCTTCTTTTAAGGAAGTTAAACGTCTCGATACTTTGTTCTCTACATATATGACCGGCAACCCAATGTGGCGGTTAAACAATACAGATGCAGATGAAATAATTGTTGATAACGAAATGTTCAGCATGTTAAAACGTTGTGATGAAATCTGGAAAATGACCGACGGTGCTTTTGATCCTGCTATTGGAAATCTGATAGAAGTAATCGGTTTTGAAAAAGGTTCACCTCAATTACCATCTAAAATTCAGATTGAGGAAGCATTAAAAAAAATCGGTTGGAAAAATATTCAACTGAAAGAAGGTAATGTGGTTGTAAAACCGAAATTTGTTAGAATAAGTTTTAATGCAATCGTACCGGGATATGCTGCAGATAAAGTTGCAAATATTCTATCCAATTTTGGGATTAAAGAATATTTGATAAATGTAGGTGGAGAAGTTTTTGCTCGCGGTGAAAACTGGAAGATCGGAATTCAACATCCACGAAAACAAAATGAATTGTTAGGTGCTATTCAAATTAATGGAATGAGCGTTTCTACTTCGGGAGATTATGAACAGTTTTTTAAGAAAGACGGTAAAAGATATTCTCATTTAATTAATCCATTGACAGGTTATCCCGCAGATGAATGCGAAGCTGTTACAATTATTGCAAAGGAAGCTCTGCTTGCCGATGCTTTATCAACCGGAATTTTTATTCTTGGTCCTGTTAAAGGATTGGAGTTAATTGAAAAATTAGAAAATGTAGAAGGTATTATTGTAGATACCACCGGAATTGTAAATCAATCATCAGGTTTTGAAAAATACTTAGTGAGGAAATAAATGGAACTTACTATCATCATTGCAATTGCAACAATGGGCGGACTTGGTTTTATATTTGCCAGCGGACTTGCATTTGCAGATAAAAAATTACGTGTTGAAGAAAATCCTTTAATTGGTAAAGTAAACGAACTATTACCCAATGCAAATTGCGGCGGTTGCGGAAGTGCCGGCTGTTACGATTTTGCTGTTAAAGTTGTTGAAGGAAAAGCATTACCAACCGGTTGCCCGGTAGGCGGTGAGGAAACTGCAAGATCAATTGCAGAATTACTTGGTATAGAAAGTGGGTCAGCAATTAAAATGGTTCCTAAAATTTTATGCCGTGGTGGTAATAGCGAAGCTGTTAAAAAAATGGCTGAATATTATGGACCGGTAAGTTGTAAAGCTATGGCTCTTGTTTCCGGTGGAGATAAATTGTGTTTCTACGGATGCCTTGGCGGTGGCGATTGCGTTGAAGCATGTCCCTTTGGCGCAATGATTATGAATGAAAATGGTTTGCCAGAAGTGATTGAAGAGATTTGCACCGGTTGCGGTATCTGTGTGAAAGCTTGTCCTCGAAATATCATTGAAATGCATCCGGCCGATAGAAATGTCTTTGTGTTTTGTAAGAATCAGGATGACCCCAAGAGATCTAAAGAAGTCTGCTCGGTTGCATGTATTGGATGTGGAATTTGTGCACGCAAATCCGATGGCGGAATTGAAATGGTTAATAACCTTGGAATAATTAATTACGATAAACTTGATGATAGTAAGATTCCGTTTGAAAAATGCAGCACGGGTGCTATTCAGAAAATTGGTGGAAGAGATATTCCGGTGAATTAATGGAAGAAATTTTAATTGAAGAGGGAATAGTTGTTTCTAAGGAGAATGGATTTGCCGAGGTGGCAGTATCGCTTGAGCAAAATTGCGAGGAGTGTTCTGCTAAGATTTTCTGCAAACCGAATAAGGATGATAAAAATATTCTTCACGTTGAAAACTCAATAGGTGCAGATGTTGGTGATAATGTAAAAATTGAAATAAAAGGGAAGTCCATTCTTAAAGCTTCGTTTAGCATTTATGGTATTCCACTAATTCTGTTGCTGATTGGAATATTCTTGGGAACATTTATTTTCTCCGGTTTTAAATTTCAGGAGCTCTATTCGGTTATTTTTGCAATTGGATTAATCGTTATTTACTACGTTTTACTTTATACAAATCAAAGTCGCCACCAAAATCAAACCTTGCCAAAGATTGTTTTTGTGAAAAGAAATCATTAATTAATCGCAGCAAATTTTCAATAGACCACGGATAACACTGAAGACACAGATTATAACCGTTGAATATAAGGACCTAGTATGTCTGCAATAAAAAATAAATTAATGGTTTACGGTGCCAACGGTTATTCTGCTCAACTGATAATTGAGGAATTAATTCAACGCGACATCAAACCAATTCTTGCCGGCAGAAATTTAGAAGCAATCAAAAATGTTGCATCTAAATTTACTTGTGATTACAGAGTGTTCAACCTTAACGATGATAGTGAATCGAAAAACTCATTAGAAGATATTCACACATTAATCAATTGCGCCGGACCATTTAAGTACACTGCCAAAGATATGATTGACTATTGTTTAGATACTAAAACAAACTATATTGATATAACAGGTGAAATACCTGTATTTGCTTATGCGTATGGTTGTAACAACAGAGCAAAGGAGAGCGGAATTGTAATTTTGCCCGGCGCCGGATTTGATGTAATTCCAACCGATTGCCTCGCCAAAAAATTAAGCGAATTGATGCCCGATGCAACTCATCTAAAACTTGGCTTTATGAATCGTAAAGGCGGAATATCTCGCGGAACAACTTTAACCTCGCTTGAATTTATAAGCGGTAATGGTAAGATTCGTCGTAATGGCAAAATTATAGATTCTCCAATCGGAGAATTTACTATTGATGTTAAGCATCCATTATTATCAATGTATGGAATTTCAATACCATGGGGCGATGTATTTACTTCTTATATATCAACAGGAATTCCCAATATCGAAGTGTACATGGGATTGCCTCGAATTCTTTTTTACTTAAGAAAAGTTTTATTTGTGCTGCTCAGGATTTATAAAATATCATTCATTAAAAAATTATCTGCACAGTATGTAAGTAAAAATTTTACCGGACCCGATAAAGAAACACGAGATAAAACCGAAACATTTATATGGGGAAGAGTAGAAAACGGAAAAGGGGAAAGTATTGAACAGGTATATCGTATTATGGAAGGATATAACTTAACATCTAAAGGTGCCTCAGAAGCTGCTATTAGAGTTCTCAATAAAGAAATAAAACCGGGCTTTTATACTCCGTCAATGGCGTTTGGAAGTAAATTTTTAGAATTGTTTGTAAAAGAGAAAATATTTTAATCACTACCTTCGAACTATCTCACCATCCACATATTCATTTTCACTTTGAATTCTTCCATCGCTGGAATATGAAGTTATCTTACCGTTTAAGAGGTTGTTTTTATAAACAAAAAAATCGGAAAGTTTTCCATTCTCATAAAACCATTTAGAGATTCCTTCGCGTAAACCATTCCGGTAGGTTTCTTCTGCTAATACTCTTCCGTTTTTATAATAGGTAGTTATTGTACCATCAATATTATTTTTTTTGTACGTAAATTCTGATTCTAACTCACCGGTTGTATAAAATGTTTTTGCCTGACCTTCTTTAATATCATTCACAAAATTTATCTCGGCAATTTTAATTCCTTCCTTATTATACTGATAAGTAAGGCCATTTTTCATTCCGCCCAAATAAAATGCAACTTCTTTTAGAATTCCGCCATCGTAATAATAACGTGCTTCCTTTTCCAATTTACCATTTTCATAATTCAAATCAGATTTAATAGTTCCGCTCGGGTAATAGTGGAGAATTTTACCATGTAATTTCCCCTCTCTGAAATTCAGTTCGGATTTCATTGTTCCTTCATCATAATATTCGGTAAAGCTTTCTTCAACTTTATCGAACTTACCGCCGATACCAAAACGCTCACGTTTAACAATTTGTCCCTTATCGTAAGTATCTATTACTTTTATTGAACCGTCCGGATAATAGAAGTATGAAGTGCCGTCGAGTATGTCGTTTTTATAATTAGCTTCGAGGGCAACGGTTCCGAAATCATAATAGACTTTACTTTTCCCTTCGAGTTTATCATCGACATAATTTCTTTCAACTTCGAGTGCACCGTTTTCAAAAAATATTTTTGATAAGCCATTGAGTTTACCATTCTTATAATTCCATATTGCCTGAAGTGCACCGCTTTTGTAATATGTTTTGTTAAACCCTTCCTGAATATTATTAACGTAAATTGGTTCAGCCCACAATTCGCCGGTTTCGTAATACCATTTGGATAATCCTTCTAATTTCCCGTTCACATAATTCCATTCCATGCTTTTTGTGCCATCATCAAAATACCATGTTGAAATTCCTTCTTCTTTTCCATTCTTAAAGAACCACTCTTTCCACAACTTTCCATTCTGATGATATTCTTTATAAACCCCGTTCTTAATTCCGTTCTCAAAGTATCCTTCGGATTTAAGCCGACCATTAGGATAAAACTCTCTCTTGAGTTCCTGTGCATAAATTGCAGAACAGAAGAACAGCATTGTTAATAATATTTTCATTGATCCAACTTTTATTTGTGCCAAAATTAAAAAAAAGTTATCAAGTGTGTAAGTCATAAAATATTCATTCTTAATTTCCTGATAACAATAGTAAAATTAGTCTCAAATAATTAGATTGCAATAAAAAAGAGTAAGAAATGTTCAATTCATTTACCAAAGTATATTTTTTTGATGCTGATCCCGCCGGAATAATTTTTTATGCAAGTCTATTTAAGTTTGCTCACTCTGCATACGAAGACTTTATGAGAAGTCTTGAATTGAGCAGAGATTTTTTCTTTGATGATGAAGTAGTCCTTCCGATAGTTCATGCACAATCGGATTACTTAAAACCTCTTAAAGTCGGCGATGAATTAAAAATTGATGTGTGGGTATCTAAATTAATGAAATCGTCATTCGAGCTAAGCTACAAATTTCACGATGTGGATTTAGATATTGCGGCAATGGCTAAAACAGTTCATGTCTGTGTTGCCAAAAATGATTTTAAGAAGACTGAATTGCCTTCAGAGTTGTACTTTAAGTTATCAGAACATTTATCGGAGTGAGTCGATCAGTTTTTGTTTTTCTACTTTGCCAAGTTCATTCCTCGGGATATGATCGAGGAAATAAATTTTCTTAGGTACTTTATAGTTTGCCATCATATTTCTTAATTGTTCTTTTAATAAGTCTTCAGTTATATTTCTATTTGATACGACAACAGCACAAACTATTTGACCCCATTTATCATCCGGTTCGGCAAATACAAAAGTATCGGTTATTGAAGGAAGCTGAATAAGAAATTGTTCAACCTCTTTTGGATTAACATTTTCACCGCCGGTAACAATTAAATCTTCGCGGCGTACATCGATGTAAAGGTAACCATCATTATCAATCCAGCCAAAATCACCTGTGTAATAATATCCGTTTTTAAGTTTGCGCGATGTTTCCTCTTCGTTATTATAATATTCTTTCATCAGGGTATTACTATGAATAATTATTTCGCTCTGATTATGCGCAGTCAAAAATTCATCGTGTTCGCTAATGATTTTTATGATAACATTACTAATCGGCTTGCCAACCGATTCCGGTTTATTAGAAAAGTCACTCACTGACAATGCGGCTATCATTGAGCACGTTTCGGTTGAGCCGTAAACTTTTATAATGGGAAATCCACTACCGATTGCAAGTTTACATAGCGAAGTATCAAGTCGTCCGCCACCAAGATAAACGCACTTAAGGTTTGAGTTCGGAGTTACTTTCTCATCTAATAGCTGCTTTAACGTAGTTGATACTAATGAAATATGCGACGGATTAAATTTTATAAGTGATTCTTTTATGTGGATATAGTTCGTTGATAACGGAACTGATAGAGACGCACCGGTTACAAGAGCACGGACCAATATCATCAAACCACCGATATGGTAATAGGGAAGCGATGCCAGCCAGATGTTGTTTTCCGATAACGATGATACAGAGTTTGTTAACAACGCACTTTGATATAAATTATTAAAAGTATGGCTTACGGCTTTAGGCTTGCTGGTGCTTCCTGAAGTAAATAGAATTAGTGCAACGCTCTCAGGATCGAATTCGGTGTTGTTGATTTCTAATTTTGTTTGAGTTTGAAATTCGCTGAATAAAAATATTCTGGTGAATGGT
>Ga0067045_1030390_pt1 | contig 15495 bp, 10 predicted proteins | sample TerdegcTABiofilm_FD_59184 | JGI IMG/M metagenome (GOLD analysis project Ga0067045, IMG submission 59184) | Combined Assembly of (Gp0054472, Gp0054536) Wastewater bioreactor microbial communities from Singapore -Terephthalate degrading...
TGGGCCAGCTTCAGGGACATCTCCGCCTTACTGCGTTCCGATATGATGTTTTCCAGGTCGTTGGTGAGTTTCAGTATTTCCTTGCTGGTTTGTTCTATCCGTTTTCTGTCCTTGAGCATCTGCACCATGATGTCATAGATGTTTCCGAAGAAGAGGGTGACAGAGGCTATGATGATGAAACTGATGGAATTGATGGCGCCGCTCACAGGAGATATCTCTCGCCAGAGCCAGTTCATGTCCAGAAAATAAAGAATGTGTTTCAGGATATGACCGAATGACCTGGAGACTGCAAAGATCAACAGCGCATATGTAAACCACACGAGGTAGCGTGCAAGCGGATGCTGGACATGGGTTAAAAGTATTCTGCGTGCGTGTACTAAGCAGCCTGCGCTTATGAGAATCATAAGACTGCTGCCCAGCATGTCTATCCCCCAGATTGGGTATAGAGGAAATGTAGTCATAGCGGAAACCTGGGGATCAGATCCGGTGAGGCAGCGATCTTTTTTACTCCCTTATAGATCAGATACATGCCTGGGACACAGAGAAGATGGTCGCACTTGAAGACTACATATGCCCACGCCACCCATGAGTCGAGATAGATGATGGGTGTATGGCTCCCATCCGTTGTGATATTGGCGCCCGGCAGGAGTTCTTCTATTGTATGGCCGGTGATGGTCCAGATATTCCAGAGGATCAGCCAGAATATGCCGTTTCCGATGGAATGCCAGCCGTCCATGTCAAGGAAGCCGCTCTTTTGCAGCTGCCGGTGCAGCAGTGTGCAGGACGCGGCGAAAAACAGATGGGCAGCCTGATGCACATAGATACCCTCGGGGTTTCCATGTGTCTGAAAGGCGTTTGCATCCGTTGAGGTTAGACAAAGCAGGCTGCAACAGAATAATATTGTGGTTGTGCTTGACTTGTGTATTTGCATCATTAAAAATTATACAGTATTCCCCAAAGGTTATTGTTATACATTTAGATCGTTACAAATCATGGGGCCTGTGAATCATGAAGGTCGTGGCAAGTTATAAGTAATATCAATATGTCCCTCATGATGGTAGGATTTTTACTATATCAGGAATTAAAATCAAGCTTTTCTTTGAAAGGATGGTTATGAGCCAGAACAAAGCGGCTGTAAAAAAGGTGGGGCCTTCCAATGATTTGGAGGGCCTGGGTGTGGACTCTGTCAGATGGGACATAACTCATTTGTATCAGGGCATCTCAGATGACCGCATTGCCCAGGATATGGCGGCATGTGAGTCCGAGGCAAAGGCCATAGCGAGGCATTTTGCAGGCCGTCTGGCAGGGCTTGCGGCAGAGGAGTTTTTTGAGCTGCTCTCCCGTATGGAAGCTCTGCTGGAGACAGTGGGCCGCATCACCAGCTTTGCAAGCCTGAATTTTGCCACACAGGTCACAAATAGCGAGGCAGGTGCCTTTTTACAGAAGGTCAAGGAGCAGACCTCCTCCATCGTCAAGGAGCTGGTATTTTTTGAATTAGAGTGGGCCAATCTGCCGGATGATGCGGCAAAAAAACTGCTGGAATCCCATGTGTTGGGCCGTTACCGCCATTATCTTGAAAACATTCGGCGTTATAAGCCGCATCTTTTGAGCCATCAGGAAGAGAGGCTCCTGGTGGAGCTGTCGCCCGTGGGTGTCTCTGCCTGGACGAATCTCTTTGAAAAGGTCTTCGCAGAGCAGCTCTATGGCGAGCGCAAACGGCCTCAGGAGGAGGTGCTGGCCGATCTCTATTCCCCTGACAGGGAAGTGCGCAGGCAGGCGGCCAAGGAACTCACCGAGGGGTTGAAGGCTGTTTCCACGGTGATCACTCACACCTTCAATACCGTCCTGGCTGAGAAGATGATAGAGGACCGTCTGCGCTCCTACCCACATTGGCTTCGTTCCATGAACCTTGCAAATGAACTGGAGGATGAGGCGGTCAACGCCCTGATTTCCGCTGTTACCAGCAGATACGACATTGTCCAGCGCTATTATGCATTGAAACGCAGACTTTTGGGGCTGGACGAGCTTTTTGACTATGACCGCTATGCCCCGCTGCCCTTTGCAGGCACCACCTTGGTGCCCTGGCCGGAGTGCCGTACTATAGTGCTGAATGCATTTTCGGGCTTCAGCAGTGAAATGGCAAAGACGGCCCAGCGTTTCTTTGAAGAAAACTGGATAGATGCACCGGTAATGGCCGGCAAGACATCAGGGGCGTTCGCACATCCAGTCGTGCCGTCGGCTCATCCCTATGTGCTCGTGAACTATACAGGTAATCTGCGGGATGTGGAGACAGTGGCCCATGAACTTGGACACGGCGTGCACCAGGTTTTGGCCGCCTCGCAGGGCTATTTTAACAGCAATACCCCCCTGACCTTTGCAGAGACAGCCTCGGTGTTTGCAGAACTCTTGGTCTTTCATGCCCTTATGGACAGGCTTTCCGATAAAAAGGAACGGCTGGCCCTGGCGTGCTCCAAGCTGGAGTCCATCTTTGCCACTGTGTTTAGGCAGGTGGCCATGAACCGGTTTGAGGATGCCATTCACAACTTCAGGCAACAGCAGGGTGAGTTGTCTCCGGAGGATTTTGATGCCCTCTGGATGCGGACTCAGAGTGAGATGTTTCAAGGCAGTGTAATCCTCACCGATGACTATTCCCGCTGGTGGGCATACATCGGGCATTTCGTGCATGCCCCGGGTTATGTCTATGCCTATGCCTTTGGGGAACTTCTGGTGCTCTCGCTCTATGCCCTGTTCAAGAATGGAATGCAGGGGTTTGTGGAGAGGTATCTGGAGCTGTTAGCCGCAGGCGGCAGCAAGACACCGGAGGAATTGATGCGACCCTTTGGTGTGGACATAAACTCCAGGGATTTCTGGATGAGCGGCCTTCAACTCATCGAAGATATGGTAAAGGAGGTGGAGGCCGAGGCTGATGCCCTGTGATTTATTCTCAAAACATGTGAATGCGCTCACAGTCCGGGCAGATCCAGGTGGGGCCGTTGCTCATGCCCCACTGGTTTTTCTTCATGCAGTCGTCACAGATGGCAAATCCGCACTGGCAGTTCCAGCAAAAGGGCAAGGTCCTGCCGCAGGCATGGCAGGTGTAGGTGCGTTTTGAGCGTCTTTGGCGGCCTGCAGATGTCTGGCTATTTTTGTTTTGAGCATTGGAGTCGGGCTTCATTGGGGCATCCTTGCGCATTTCAGCCATATTCCGATCCGCTTCATATTTATTTACAGCTCCTTTTCCTTGACCGTCCAGGTGGTGCCTTGAGGCGTATCCTTGAGCAAAATCCCCTTGGCCTCCATTTCGCTTCGAATGGCATCCGCTGTGCCCCAGTCCTTTTGTTGTCGGGCTGCGGCCCGTTTTTCTATGAGTGCCTGCAGATGTGCCTCGCTCATGCCTTGTCGGGCCAGGTATTCCAGGTTGTAATCGTGTAGAAAACGCAGCGGCTCCTGTTGCAGCAGCCCCAGGACCTGGCTCAGGTCTTGAATGGATTGGGCCCCTTTGGTTATGGCGCTGAGAAGGGCCTGCGAGGGCGTTTGATTCGCCTCTTGCATCAGACGATTTAGGGCCTTCACCCCCTCAAAGATCACCCCCAAGGCGCCAGCGGCATTGAAGTCATCGGACATGTGCTGATGAAAACGGGCAGGAATGTCTTGTAAAATCGCTATATTCATCTTGGCCGATTCGGAAATGGGTCTTTCCTTTTTGCATTGGGCTGTCAGGTGGTTGGCCTCTGCAATGGCCGAATAGATGCGCCAAAGGGCTGTTCTGGCATTGGAGATGGCCTCTTCTGAGTAGTCCAGGGGGCTTCTGTAGTGTTTGGAGAGCAGAAATAGCCGAAGGGTTTCAGGGTGATGCCGAGTGAGTATCTCCTGAATGGTGATGAAATTGCCCAGGGACTTGGACATCTTTTCATTGTTGATGGTGACAAAGCCGTTGTGCAGCCAGTAGCGTGCAAAGGGTTTGCCAGTGGCTGCCTCGGATTGTGCTATCTCGTTTTCGTGGTGTGGAAAGATGAGGTCCAGCCCGCCGCCGTGAATGTCAAATGTGTCGCCTAAGTACTTGCGGGACATGGCCGAACACTCTATGTGCCACCCAGGCCTGCCCTTGCCCCAGGGGCTGTCCCAGGCTGGTTCTTCGGGCTTGGCGGCCTTCCACAGGGCAAAGTCCAGGGGGTCCTTCTTTTTTTCGCCAGGCTCGATGCGGGCGCCTGCCTTGAGCTCGTCCAGCTTGCGATTGGAGAGCTTGCCGTAGTCAGGGAAGGTGCGCACAGCAAAATAGACATCCCCTTCCGCCTCATAGGCATGCCCCTTTTTAATCAGGAGCCGTATCATATCTATGATCTCCTGAATGTGCTCCGTGGCCTTGGGTTCAAAGGTGGCATGCAGCACTCCAAGCCTGTCCATGTCTTCATAGTAGTGGCGAATCTCCCGTTCGGCTAATGCCTTGGAGTCGATGCCTTCTTGCTTGGCCCTGGCTATGATCTTGTCGTCTATGTCTGTGAAATTGCGAATAAAGGTTACATTTAGTCCGATGGCCTTGAGGTATCTGACCATGGCGTCGAATACTATGGCGGAACGGGCGTGGCCTATGTGGCAGCGGTCGTATGCGGTTATGCCGCAGACATACATGCGGACATTGCCAGTCTCAAGGGGCTGAAAGACCTCTTTGGTGCGGGTGAGTGTGTTGTAGAGTCGAATCTCCAATTGCCTGCCTCCGGCTGATAAATAATTCCCTTTTTATATTCCAAACTCACGGCCCTTACAAGAGTAGGGATGGTCGGCTGCTCATCGCCCAGACATTGAATTATCACCATGTATTAAAACTGTAAAAAACAACAAGTGCGATGAGACAGAAGGGAAAAACAGAACAATGGCAGATACGTTCCTAAATAACATTTTTAATGAATACAAAAAAGACATCATTTTCTTGGGGTCGGCAGCGGTGAAGCATTTGTTCCATGCGGCGCATAACTGCCCTTCATGGCAGGATGCGCCGCCGGCGCCCTTCATGGCGCCTATTTCACAAACACTTCACCACTGCCGCCCTTTTCGTCCATGCGGAACTCCATGCCCAGAACGGGTTCCCTATCCATTCCTGATGTAATCCTACTGATAACTGATGGACCTACTGTTGATAATGAGCTGGTATTTCTGCCAATAAAAAATGCAGAATTGGCCTTTATCCTCATAATAACCAAAATTCAAAGGGGATGTGCTGCGTTAAAGCGTCGTTTACGGTTGGGCGTGGGGTTTCAGAAAGGGTATTAAGCAAAGTCCAGGGGGTCTATGCCTTTTTTAAGCGGCTTCTGAGGTAGAATGTGGAGGTGGGGAAGGGCGAGGGCAGGCGGTGTTTGTGGAATAGGCGCCATGGAGGGCGCCGGCCCCACATTACCGCCAGGGAGGGCGGTTATGTGGGGCATGGAACAAATGCCGGCTGCCCTCGCCCCAAAAACAAAAAAACATGTTATTAGAAGGTAGGGGTGACCGGCCGGTCGCCCCTACCTTCTTTTGTGCAGGGGATTGCTTCGCTTCGCTCGCAATGACAACTCCCTGTCCTGCTCATCACCCTAAAAACAAAAACATGTTATTACTGGGGATTGCTTCGCTTCGCTCGCCTTCGGGCCGAGGCCTCGGCGCGTGGCGCAATGACAACCGCTTTGTACCACCGCTGAAGAAAAAATATTCTTCGGACAGAAAAAAGGACAGTCACATTCTCCGCCAAGAAGGGCGGTTATGTGGGGCATGAAACAAATATCGGCTGCCCTCGCCCACAAAAACAAAAAAACCTGTTATTAGAAGTAGGGGTGACCGGCCGGTCGCCCCTACCTTCTTTTGTGCAGGGGATTGACAGTCATCGGCTTTTTTATTACACATACACAACATGCAGTTGCCATTAAGGCATATCGCCACAATATATGGTATTTTAGGGTTTAATTAAAAAATTTATAATTTAATGGAGAAGATTATGGACAAAAAGATGCAGCTCCCCAAGACCAATCTGCCCCTCACTCAAAATGCCCTGGTCGTGCTTGCCAAGCGTTATCTGCGCAAGGATGAAAATGGCAATGTAATCGAGACGCCGGAGGATATGTTCAAACGCGTCGCCCATGCAGTGGCTTCCTCCGATAGCATATACGATAAAACCGCAGACATCTCCGCCTTGGCATCTGTATTTTATGAGGAGATGACCAGTATGCGTTTTCTGCCCAATTCACCCACCCTTATGAATGCAGGCAGAGAACTGGGGCAGTTGTCTGCCTGTTTTGTGCTGCCGGTGGAGGATGCCATCGAGAGCATCTTCGAGACGGTCAAGCATACGGCCATGATTCATAAAAGCGGTGGCGGTACAGGCTTTTCCTTTTCCCGCATTCGGCCAGAGGGCGATCCAGTCAAGACCACCCATGGCGTGGCCAGCGGTCCCATCTCCTTCATGACCATATTTGATGTGGCCACAGAGACCATAAAACAGGGGGGGACTCGTAGGGGTGCCAATATGGGGATTTTGAGAGTGGATCACCCGGATATTGAAAAGTTTATCACCTGCAAGACCAAGACAGACCGTTTGAATAATTTCAATATCTCCGTGGCCCTTACAGAGGAGTTTATGTGGGCTGTGGAGCGGGGGGATGACTATGCCCTGAAAAATCCCAGAACAGGGGAAGAAGTCAGGCGTATCTCCGCAAAACATATATTTGATCTCATTGTAGAATCAGCCTGGAGCAGTGGCGAACCAGGGATAGTATTTTTGGATCGCATAAACCGCTCCAATCCCACGCCTCACTTGGGTGAGATCGAGAGCACCAATCCCTGCGGTGAGCAGCCGCTTCTGCCCTATGAATCCTGCAATCTTGGTTCCATCAATCTGGCCAAATTCGTAAAAGCAGGAGAAATCGACTACGAAAGCCTGAGCGAAACCGTGCACAAGGCCGTACATTTCCTGGACAATGTCATTGACGCCAATCGTTTCCCCCTGCCTCAAATTCGGGAAAATACCTTGCGTACCCGTAAGATAGGCCTGGGTATCATGGGTTTTGCGGACATGCTCATTTCATTGGGCATACCATACAACTCCGATGGCGCCATACTGGTGGCAGAGGAGGTCATGTCCTTCATAGACAGGGAATCCAAGAGGAAATCCGCGGAACTGGCTCAAAAACGGGGGAATTTCCCGGCCTATAAGGGCAGCATCTACGACAGGCCGGAGACGCCCTTCATGCGCAATGCAACCACCACCACCATCGCTCCCACCGGCACCATCAGCATGATAGCTGGCGCATCCAGCGGCATAGAGCCGCTTTTCGCCATCAGTTACATCAAGCGTGTTCTGGACGGAACAGAACTGGCGGAGGCCCATCCCCTCTTTCTGAAGGCGGTTCAAAGGGCGGGTATCTATTCAGAAGAGCTGCTGGAGCGCATAGCCCAGGCTGGTTCCATTCAGGGGTTCAAGGAGATACCTGAGGAGATCAAACGGGTATTTGTGACCTCTATGGACGTCTCGCCCGATGACCACATAGCCATTCAGGCCGCATTTCAAAGGCATACAGATAATGCGGTATCCAAGACCATAAATTTTCCGGAAAACGCCACAAAGGATGCCATTCGCCGGGCATATTCCCTGGCCTGGCATCAGGGGTTAAAGGGCATCACCATCTACCGTTACGGCAGCAGGCCAGTGCAGGTGTTGAACCTCAAGAAGGATGAAAAAGACGATAAACAGACCCAGGCCCAGCCGGCCTCGCAGCCACAGCCAGTGGAGGAACAGCCTTATGTCTCAAACGGCAAGATCGTGCCCAGGCCCAGGCCTGTCCGCACCACAGGCGTAACGGAGCGTGTGCGAACCGGCTGTGGTTATCTGTATGTCACGGTCAATCGGGATGATCAGGACCTGTGTGAGGTGTTTGCCCAGATGGGCAAGGCAGGTGGGTGCGCCGCATGTCAGATAGAGGCCGAGAGCCGTCTCATCTCCCTGGCATTGCGTTCCGGCATCAGCACGCAGGCCATAGTAAAGCAGCTGGCAGGCATAAGATGCCCGTCTCCCATTTGGCAGGAAGGGCAGCAGATACTTTCGTGTCCTGACGCCATGGCTCGGGTGCTGGCCGCTGCTGCCCAGGTAAATGTTCAGCGAAAGATGGATGACATAAAGCTGTGTCCTGAGTGCGGGGCCACCATGGAGCCGGAAAGTGGGTGCATGGTGTGCAGGTCCTGCGGGTTCTCCCGTTGCAGTTAGTAGGGGCAGGCCCCTGTGCCTGCCCATTAAGGGCTATGTGCCTGCCCATGTTAGGCCCCTGTGCCTGCCCAACTTGATGGTATTCTTACTCAAATTCCAATGATTAGGAGGTTGTTCATGAAATGTGTGCATCTGAGAATAACAGGACGTGTGCAAGGGGTATTTTACAGGGCCAGCGCCCAGGATGAGGCAAGGCGTCTGGGTCTGGTGGGCTGGGTACGCAATCTACCTGATGGCGGAGTGGAGGCCGTTGCCCAAGGCACGAATGACCAGGTGGATGCCTTTGTGGAGTGGTGTAAAAAGGGCCCCAAGTTTGCCGTGGTGACAGGGATTGATGTAAGGGAAGAGGGGCTTGAAGACGGGCTTGTGGGCTTTGAAATACGGCATTGACAAGATATGGTGTTGTCATTAGTGTTTGTTTTGAATGTTAATAAAATCTCAATTTCAATTTAAGGAGTAGGCCATGCACCTTGTCAAAAGATGTTTTTGGGTCTGTTTACTGATGATCTCCATGTTCCAGCTCTCAGGTTGCGGCTATAACACCATTCAGCAGCAGGATGAAGCTGTAAAGGCCGCCTGGTCTGAGGTTCTGAACCAATATCAGCGTCGTGCCGACCTGGTGCCCAATCTGGTAAATGTGGTGAAGGGTTACGCCGAACACGAAAAGGATGTGCTCACCAAGGTCACTGAGGCCAGATCAAAAGTGGGCAGCATACAGGCCAACGAGGCCCTGTTAAATGACCCTGAGGCCTTCAAGAGGTTTCAGGCCGCCCAAAAAGAGATGTCTTCGGCCCTGTCGCGTCTGCTGGTGGTGGCTGAAAACTACCCGCAGCTAAAGGCGGATGGTGTGTTCAGGGACCTGCAGGCCCAACTCGAAGGCACTGAAAACCGCATCACAGTGGCCCGCAACCGCTATATCAAGGCGGTAGAGGCATATAATGTCACCATCCGTTCCTTCCCAAGCAATCTCACTGCCAAGTTCTTCGGCCATACCACCAAGCCGAATTTCGAGGTGGAAAACGAAAAGGACATCTCCAAGGCCCCTAAAGTGGATTTCGGCCCCAAACAGTGATAGCTTGACATGACCCCATTTATTTTTGCCCCTTCAGTGCGCCAGGTCAGGCTGTTAGTCCTGTGCCTGGCGTTTGTCATTTCTTGCCTCTCTTCCCCACTACAAGCAGAGGTGCCTGTGCCCGCCTTGACCGGCCGTGTAGTGGACCTGACCGGCACATTGACCGCTGACCAGAAGACCGCCTTGGAGGCAAAACTTGCCGCCTTCGAGGCAGAAAAGGGTGCACAGATAGCAGTCCTCTTGGTCCCGACCACTCAGCCTGAGGCCATTGAACAGTACTCCATTCGTGTGGTGGAGGCCTGGAAACTGGGCAGAAAAGGGGTAGATGACGGTGTTTTGCTGCTTATTGCCAAAAATGACAGGAAAATGCGCATAGAGGTGGGGTATGGGCTGGAGGGTGTGCTTCCCGATGCCGTGGCCAAGCGCATCATAAGCGAGGTCATCACGCCTTTTTTTAAGGCCGGGGCATTTTATGACGGCATAGATGCAGGTATCAGTGCCATTATACGAGTGGTTTCAGGTGAAAAACTGCCTCCTCCTTCCAATAGTTTAAAGGCGAAGAGGCGCAGCGCAGCCGGTGGCACATCCGGCACGCTGCCCATGCTCTTCATGACCGTCTTTTTCAGCGCCATACTGGGCAGTATCTTCCTGCGCAGCATCTTCGGCAGATTTTTAGGCGGGTTGTTCACCTTTCTTGCAGCGGCCTTTCTCACATGGTTTATCCTGACCTCCCTTCTCTGGGCCATTCTCATAGGTCTCATAGCCATGTTCCTGGGTATGGCCATGGGAAGCGGCGGCCTTGGCGGCGGTGGTTTCTATTCAGGTGGTTTTGGTGGCGGTTCCTTTGGTGGTGGCGGTGGCGGCTTCTCCGGCGGTGGAGGAGGTTTTGGCGGCGGCGGTGCCTCAGGGGACTGGTAATACAGAGGAAATGTCCTAACCGAAAAAATGTAGGGGCAGGCCTGTGTGCCTGCCCTTATTGTTTGTGTGCTGCCCCTTATGCTGTTCAGATTTAATCTTTTCTGGGCGAGGGCAGCCGGCATTTGTTTCATGCCCCACATAACCGCCCTCCCTGGCGGTAATGTGGGGCCGGCGCCCTTCATGGCGCCTATTCCACAAACACCGGCTGCCCTCGCCCCTCCGGAACCCCACGCCCAACCGTAAACGACGCTTCAAAACACCGCATATCCTTCGAACTTTGGTTAACAGAGGGTAAAAAAACCAATTCCACGTTTTTTATTGACAGAAACGCCGGTTCAGCCAGCGATTTTTATTGGCAGAAATACCAGCTCATTATTCCAGCAGGTCAATCCGAGTGGAATTACATGAGGAATGGATAGGCCATCCGTTCTGGGCATGGGGTTCCGCAGGGGCGAGAAGGGCGGCAGTGGTGGAGTGTTTGTGGAATAGGCGCCATGGAGGGCGCCGGCGGCGCATCCTGCCAGGGAGGGCAGTTATGCGCCGCATGGAACAAATGCTTCACCGCTGCCGCCCCAAGAGATTTAATTAAAAAAGTTGTTCAGGAATGTGACTGTCCTTTTTCTGTTTTTGTCCTTTTTCTGTTTTTTCTGTTTCCTGTGCCTGCCCCTGTTATAGGGCTTTGTGCCTGCCCAGATTGACTTCATTACAGTTTTATTCGCATTCTGCCGATAAAAAAGGCATAAAAAATGCAATATGTTATGGCAAATCAAAAATAAGGAGCTGTTATGAGCGGTAAAGGAAGTTTCAAAAACGGTTGGCCTTTTGAGTGGAAGACCTTGCAAGTGTGTATGTCTGTGCTTGCAGGTTTTATGGGGGTGTTGGTCTGGGTTGCGCCCTCTTTTGCTGCGAGCATTGCCGTAGGCAATATGCTAATGAGCGGCACAACCCTTTCCTTGGATGTGGTCATTCAAAACGATGGCAGGCCAGTGGGTTCAGCAGGGTTTAGTCTCACCTATCCTGCGGATCGCCTGCAGTTCATGGGAGCGGATTCCACCTCGGATGCCATGAACACCGCCATGCCATCCGGGGCAAGTGTCCGAGGCGGTGTGATGAGTATGAACCCTATGGCCACATCCCTGACGGTTCCCATGCGTTTTCGCGTCTTATCGCCAGGCCCCTATCTCTTTGCCTTCAATCCCTCTGACCTGATCGATACCGTGCAAGGTGTCAATCCCAAGCGGGCATGGATCTATGGCATTCAAGATGTGACAGCCCCTGATATGTGGAGTACGCCGGATGTGGAAAGGGGAAATCTCTTCTGGGTGGTGCCAAAAGTGGGGCAATTGACCGGCCTTCGCCTGGAATATGAAGGGGTGGACATTCTGGCCCCGCTTTTGCCCTATTGTCAGTGGTACTATGACTATTTCTTCGGGACGGCATATCTTGTGCTTCCCAGTATTCAGTTGCCACCAGGCGCCTATTCCCTCACAGCGGTGATGGAATATGGCTCAAATGTGGTACGCAAGACAGCTATAGTAGCCGTGCATTGAGGAGGAGTGATATGAAAAAGGGACTTCTTTTCTGCCTGTTTTTGGTATGGGCATGTTGTAGCGGTTCTTGGGGATGGGCGGCAGCCACGCTCTCACAGCTCTATGAGACCCCCAAGGACCAAGTAACTACAGCTACTCAACCTGAGTACAACAACCTTCAGAGCTATGTGTATGATGGCATACCAGGGGTTACTACTGCTGCTAATCATGGTGCCGAGCTGATTCTGGCCATGGGCGAGGGCGGTCTGGTGACCTTTGATTATGATGCTATCAACAACAACTATGGCATTATTGATCGCAAGACCAGCATCACCATGGGCACAGAGGAGGTGCCGCTCTTTGTCACTCGAGTGGTGGCGGACGATGCAGGAACATCCCCGGATGCGGAGTATGACACCGTATTTGCCATCTCAGGCGCCTATCTTGTAAAGTACAGCCTCTCTACTGCCGGTCTGCTTTCAGACCCCAAATATGTCAAAATCTATGACCCGTCCGACAATACCAGGCAGTATGAACCCACAGACCTGGCGATTGTAAAGGAGTCAGGGGCTGGTCCTACTCCCACCTATCTGGCTGTCAGCGCCAGAGAGCAGAGCGGCACAGGTGGCGCCATCTTTCTAATCGCCTTTGACCACAGTGCAGACGGATTTGCAACCAATGCCGGGCTTCCAGCCTTTGATATCCTGCGCACCAGCTTTGCCCCCAATGCCATTGCCACTGTGAATGCCAATGTGACCGGCTCAGGAGCAGCAGACCTCTTATTTATTGTTGGCCCGGATAATCTGGTGATCAAGGCCATCAATAGCACAAATATAGGCGGTACCAGCACAACAGATGCCTTTTCTGATGCAGCACAGGGCACCTTTGACGGCACTGCCAGGGATGTGGCGGTTTATGCCGATGCAGCGGTGGATACAACAACAGCCACTGGAGCCAATGCTGAAGTCTTGATCTTCATCGCCACCAACAACGGCGTCTATGGCTTTGAGCTGGATAACTCCGGCACTTCCTATAGTCTGGAAGACAAGGGCAACCTCACTCAGGGGGAGCTGCCAAATCTGGATGCCTATGGTGTGTATTTTAATGCAGCAGGCACCGCCTCAGGTAGGGCCGGCTGGTTAGGTGTGGCGGCAGGCACAGGCGGTTTTTATCTGCTGAAAAGTGGTGGCGATGCTACGGCCTCGCCCGATACACTGAGCTTGAGCTATGTAGCTGCCCTGGACACCACCGGCACCACCGAAAAGGTCTTCGGTATGGCAGGGACTATCAGTGCTACCACTATTGGCCATATCTATGTGGCGGATGGCGGCGGTGGCTTTAAGGACCTGGCTGGGGCCACATTGAGCACGGCTCCTGAAGTAAGTCTGCAATACCAGTGGGATGAATCAGTGGCGGCAGTGTCCACCAAGATAGTAACTGTCGGTGCAAATGACTATGCCGTGGTGTTGGACCAGGCAGGCGGTATAAAACTCTATCAAATCAATATGACCGGTACACCTTCACTGATTCCTCAGGAAGAGGCCGATGCCCAAGGTGGTAAATATGGCTTTGACCTGGCCTGGAACAGCAACTACAATAAAGAGGGTACAGGTACCAATCTGGCAGGCACACCCTATGACCTCTATGCAGCAGCGGATTCAACTACATCAACCACGGTGCATCTCTTTGTGGCGGCAGGTTCTGCAGGCTTAAAGAGAATGCAGTTGACACTCGTCGGCGGTAACCTTGTTTACGAGGAGTCCGGTAATGGAGTAGAGTCCTACAATACTCCAGGCACTGCCAGGGGTGTGGATGCATCTCAGACAGCAGCAGGCGTGTTCAAAGTGGCGGTGGCAGACGGGGATGCCGGAATCCTGCTCATGGATTATGGAATAACCACTGCTAATAAATTCACATTGAATCGCTCTTTGGCCCTGCAGGGCGCTGGCGTGGCGGAGTCAGTGGCCATTGACAAACGCACCTCCAGTTCCTTTGTGCATGTGGCCTACGGAGACCAGGGACTTTTGATCCTGGACATAGGAGATGCCTCCTTCAGCAACTGGTCCAATCCCTCCACCGCGGCCCAGATAGACGGCACTACTCTGGGCGGTTATGCCAAGAAGGTGGTCATCGGCCAGCAGGGCTCGGCATACTATGCCTATGTTCTGGTGCAGACCGCCACTCAAGGCAATAAAATCGTCATAGTGGATGTGAGCACGCCGTCTTCAGCCGCTGTAAAAGGCACCTATACCGCAGAATCAGAGGTGAATAACCTGGCCTTTGTGGGAGACACCACCAATTCCAAATACTACCTGGTGCTTTCTTCCACCAACGACACTGTATTGGGTCAGACCTCTCGCGTGGCGGTGGTCAATGTCTCCAACGCCGCTACTCCCCTGGCCGGCGCGACATACGGCGTAACGGGTCAGGCCATAAGTATTGCAGCAAAATATGGCACTACCAGTGAGGTGGTGGTGGGTGAGGTGCTGCAGATCGGCACTGATAACGGCTATAAGGGAGATGTGGGGCTTTTGAAGCTCACATTCACGGGTGCACAGACCGTTACGGTCACCCCTTCTGCCAGCTCATCTGTGGTGCCTCTGGGCGGTTCCATCACCCTGGGTGCATCGGTAAGTGGCGGCACGGCGCCCTATCTCTACTCCTGGTCTGTGGTGCCACGTAGTGGAACGGATACAGGTCAATTCAATCCTGATCCGCCCACTGCCCAATCCGTGGGCTGGACCGCACCGCAGGTATCGGACCTCTTCACCTTTACCGTGCAGGTTACAGACAACGACGGCAATGTGGGAAGCGGCAGCATCACTGTGCGTGTGCGACCCACCGGTGTCTCCGTGGTGAATCGTATCGGCAAGGCAGGTTCCACTGTGACCGTGCCCATCGAAATAAGCGGAGTACCCAGCGTGGCCATAGATGCCTGGGGTATGGATGTCACCTTTGATCCGCAGTTGCTGGTGTTTACAGGCGTGAGCACACCCAGTGACCTCTCAGGATGGACTGTTACTGGGCAGCAGGTCTCCAGCGGCCGTGTGCGTATTGCAGGACATGCCGAGGCAATAGATAAGGTCATTGAGCCGGGTGCCACCAAAACCTTGATATATCTGCGTTTTTCCATAAATCGCAATGCCCAGCCTGGTACTGTGGCCAGTGTGACCCCTTCCAATGCGGTGGATGACATAGCAGGCGTGCCGCTTACGGCAGGAAACTTCAAGCTGGTCTGCCCTGGGGATGTGGATGGAAGCGGGCTCCTGACACCGCAGGATGCCCTCTGGACCTTCTACTACTTCCTAAACCTTTACAGCCTGCAGGATGACGAGGCCAAGGTGGCGGATGTGGACAACAACGGTATTGTAAATATAACCGATGCAGTGGAGATCATGAACCGCTATGTGGCATATGGAGGTGCATGCCAGTAGTGCTGAATTGGTGAATATAAAGTAGGGGCAGGCCCCTGTGCCTGCCCCTTATTGTTTGTGTGCTGCCCCTTATGCTGTTCAGATTTAATCTTTTCTGGGCGATGAGCAGCCGGCATTTGTTCCATGCCCCACATAACCGCCCTCCTTGGCGGTAATGTGGGGCCGGCGCCCTCGTGGCGCCTATTCCACAAACACCGCCTGCTCATCGCCCCTCCGCACAAAAGAATGTAGGGGCGACCGGCCGGTCGCCCCTACTTCGGCGGCTATCGCCGCCCTGCAATGACGATGAGTCTGTATCGCCCTTCTTGGCAGTTA
>Ga0067045_1030391_pt1 | contig 15492 bp, 13 predicted proteins | sample TerdegcTABiofilm_FD_59184 | JGI IMG/M metagenome (GOLD analysis project Ga0067045, IMG submission 59184) | Combined Assembly of (Gp0054472, Gp0054536) Wastewater bioreactor microbial communities from Singapore -Terephthalate degrading...
CAATAGTTGCAATCTCTTTTCCAAGAATATCATAAACCTTTAGAGTAACATTTCGTAAAGTCGAGGCATGCCTCGACTCTACATTTGGAATTGTAAAATTGATTTTAGTAGCCGGATTGAACGGATTCGGATAATTCTGACTCAACTCAAAATGAGCCGGTATCTCATCTCCGTCAACAGATGTTGGTACCAGCGGTAGATAATTAAATCCGTAAAGTCGTCCTGCAAAAAGTTTGTTATCAACCACGAGAGTACTTAATACATCAACGCCTCTCTGATCTTCAAAAAAATTCCACGTGCTGCCGTTATCAATGGATGTAAACCAAAATGTTCTTCCGGAACCCTTTGTATAGTTAACGTAAATTTTGTTGTTGTGTATTGCAAAGCTTGCTTCATTTATACTGCCGGCACCTAAATTATAATATTGCCAATTCTTTTCATCGTTGCTTTTGTAAATCCCGTATGAAGCAGCTATCAAATATTCGTTATCATTTATTTTGATATCGTACATACTATTTGGTTCGCCCCACATCTCGCCGAATTTTACTTCTTCCCAGATGTTGGAGCCTTCTTTATTTTTAAAGTAGGATGAATTTCCTCCAGCACCTGTATAAAGAGTCCCATTGAAATTTCTTAGTGAATTTATATTATAAGAAGAATTGAATGAAAGACCGTTGTTGAATGGAATCCATTGCGAGAGAGTGTTGAGATCAATTACAAATATCCCGCCTCCGTATGTTCCGGTATATAATTCAGAGCCACGAATTGCAAAATCGGAAATTGATTCCGAGCCAAGTCCCGAAAAACCGTTATTCAAACTATTCCAAGTAATTCCTTCATCATTAGAATAAAATACTCCAAAGTTGTAAGTACCCACGAAAATTTTATTTTCATGTTTGATTAGTGCGCTTATAAAATCAACATCCGGAGAAACAATATTGGATTCCTTCCAGTTAATCCCGTTATCGCTGCTTATGTAGATCCGGTTATCAGAACCGGCGTAGATGATTCCGTCTTTATAAAAAAGGGATGGAGCCGGACGCGAATCGTTGATTACGTCAATTTTATTCCATTGTGCATTTGTGCGGATTGATAGGAACATTATAAATAGAAAAACAATTTTATATTTGTATAGACGAGTCATATTTTCCCTTTCGCTTAAAAATTTGGTTACTACTTAACAGGATTAGAATTATTGCAGCAGAATTAAACCGATGTAAACGTCTTGATAGATTAACAATCCTTTCGGGTTTATTGCAAAGATAGAAAAGTTATTTTTAAAATTATTTGATAGTTGAGACGCATTGAATGTTGCGTTGGTTGTATAATAGTTGAAAAAAAGTTTTACCTGCCTAATTGATTTGATTAGGCAACTAAGAATTTGTATTTGTTGAATATCTGTTGTATTCAGATTCCGGGTCAAGCCCGGAATGACAAGTGTGCTGTCATTCTGAGGAGTCCCGATTTATCGGGACGACGAAGAATCTATGAGAAAAAATTTTGGGCGATACTTCTAGATTTTTGATTCTTCGTCCCAAAGGCGGGACTCAGAATGACAAATGTAAAGTAACACAACGGAATTCTAATAAAAAGCAGAACCTTGTTGCGGCCTCTTGGTGATTAATTCGTGGAACTTAGTAGATTTGGAACGAAAATAATTATGCTCACTTTAATAAGGAAAATAATGCTGATCGTTGGAGTAGGAATAATTCTTATTCTTGTTATTCTTTTTGCAGTGCTGTTTTTTTTAAGTCCGGGTAAAGCAAAGCAGCTAATTAATAAGAATGGCAATAAAATAGAGAACAGTATTTCGGAAAAATTATTTATCAATATTAATGGTGCGGGGCAGGGAATTTTTATAAAAGGTGAAAATACTGCAAATCCTGTTATACTTTACCTTCACGGAGGAATGCCCGATTATTTTCTGACGGAAAAATATCCGGCCGGACTGGAGAAAAACTTTACAGTTGTATGGTGGGAACAGCGCGGATGCGGAATATCATGGAATCCGGATTATGCCGGTTCTAAGACAACCATCGAGCAGCTTGTTGACGACACTATCACTTTAACGGAATATCTACTAAAGCGGTTCGATAAGAAAAAGATCTATCTGATGGGACATTCGGGCGGAACGTTCCTTGGAGTAAATGTTATTGACAAAGTGCCAGAACTGTACGAAGCATATATCGGAATAGCTCAAATGTCTGACCAGATAAGATCCGAAAAAAATGCATTCAAGTATTTGCTTGATCAATACGAGAAAACCAGGAACAAGAAAATGACAGATTACTTCAAAAGCATTTCTTTCAGCGATGATAATAAAATACCCGAAGAATATTCCAGGATCAGAGACGCGGCAATGCATAAACTTGGAATAGGTACAATGAGAAATATCAGGAATCTGGTTACGGGACTTTTTCTGCCTTCACTCTTTTTTAGTGAGTACACTATATCAGAGAAATATCATTTATGGATGGGGAAAGCTCAGTCGGGCATCAGTCAGAACTGGAATGAAATGGTTAAGACCAACCTGATCAATTCCCTGAATAAATTTAAAGTGCCGGTTTATTTTTTTCATGGAATATATGATTACACCTGTTCTTATCAATTAGCTAAAGAATATTTTCTAAGAATTGAAGCGCCTGTTAAGGGATTTTATTCGTTCAATAATTCAGCACATAGCCCTCTCTTCGAGGAACCCGAGAAGATGAATAATATTCTTGCTTGTGATGTAATTAATCTGAAAACCGACCTCGCTGATAAATTATAGAAAGAAAATTCAGAATCTAACAGACATTACTACGATTAGATCCCGAATCGAGTTCGGGATGACAAACGCGAAGCAACAAACGTTATTCCGATAACAATCAGAATCTGCGAGTTAGTGAGAAAATAATTTTATTTCTTTTGCGAGTAATTCCGGATGCTCGTAAGGAATAAAGTGTCCGCACTCGTCTATCATAACTAATTTTGAGTGTGGAATTTGCGATGCTCCATCACGAGCAATTGCTTCTGTTGTGGTTTTTTTGTGAAGGTTCTTGTTCGGAATCCATTTATCGTTCTTGCCAAAGAAGATAAGAGTCGGTTGATTAATTTCTTTGAGACGATCGTAAACCGGGTAATCGAGAAGACCATTAAGCGAGTTAACAACAACATTGCAGTAGTCACCAAAATTTTTCCAGCCTTTCATTTTAATTCTGTCATCAATCATTGGTTTAACTTCATCATCCATCTTAAAAAAGTTTGATCGGAAACTTGCAATAATATCGTCATCGCTTGCAGAGTAATAGAGTTGTTCTGTGTTGTATTTTTTTATCAGGGATTTTTCTGACTCGCTGAAAGTTTCAAATCCAGCCGGTGCTAATAAAACAAGTCTGTTGATAAGAGAAGGGAATTGTAAAGCGGCTGCAATTGCAATTTGTCCCCCCATCGAATGACCAACGAGAGTTACATTTTCTAATTTAATTTTTTTTATGAATAAAGAAAGGACTTCGGTGTAAAAAGTAACTGTTCCATCGTGAACGCCGGCGGATGATTTTCCGTAACCGGGAAGATCAATCGCGATACACCTGAAATCATTCTGCAGCAACGGAATAAGTTTAAACCACGCCGGAATGTAGCTCGATAATCCATGAATAAAGATTAGCGTAGATTTTCCTTTTCCCGCATCGTGATAAGCAATTGAATTGTTATCGTCAAGTTGAAGAGTTGAGAAAACGAAATTATAATTCAGTTCAGGGAATTGCATAGTCATTCGATTTAAAGGAGTTGTGCCCCGGTTTCCTTATGGAAACAGAGGGGGAGTGTTTCCACAAAGAATTTACCGGGGCACAGAAAATTATTTAAGAAAATCTAAAACAGCTTTGTTAAAAACATCTGGTTTTTCGAACTGAAGAAAGTGACCACATTCTGGTATCATAATCAATTTACTGCCGTTGATTTTTGCATGTCCGGATTTAGCAATATTTTCAGTTTTACCAGGATTAAGAGCGGGATTGGGAATTAACTGATCATTTTCTCCAAACAAGATTAATGTTGGCTGAGTTATTTTTTCGAGTAAATGAGCTACCGGTCTATCAACCATTCCGTTTACTGAACGAATAACAGTATAGCAGTAATTATCAAAATCTTTTGCTCCACGCATTGCAATTCTATCCGTTATCATAAACTCGGCATCTTCCGGAACATTATAAAAATTTGAATAAAGGTTAGATCTTATTGCTTGAGTAGAAGTTAACTTAACAAGGTCCAAAGTCATTACATCTCTGAACCATTGTCTCTGACCATCGGTAAATTCTTCAAAGCCAGCTGGAGCTGCGAGAATTAATTTACTTACACGTTCAGGATATTTTAACGCCATTACAATTCCTATTTGTCCGCCCATTGAATGTCCGGCAATGGTTGCTTGTTTGATATTCAACTTATCCATTAACTCAAGAATAACATCGCCGTAAAATTCGAGGGAACCGGAATGAACTTCTTTAGAAGATTTACCGTAACCGGGTAAATCGATTGCGATACACCTGAAATTATTTTTAAGAATTGAAATATTTTTTTGCCATGCCGGGGAGTAACTTCCTAATCCATGAATAAAAATTATTACTTCTCCGCTTCCTTCATCTGCATAGGCAACTTTTCTTCCGTCATTCAGTAATATATATTTTACATCAAACGGATATTTCAACTCATCATATTCCAGTTTCGACAAATTTCCGTAAGGTGAACAGGCTTGTATTATCAATAGAATTACAATCGCTACTAAATAAAGATTCTTTTTCATAATTGATCTCTTTTTATTTTTTACTTCTCGTTAGAACATTAACCACTTAAAAAGAATAAAAACAGTCCAGGGGTTATCGGGTTTAGTATTGGAATTACCATTTGTAACCTTACTGTCATAAAAGTTTCCAAGCCATAAATATGCAGTGTGGAATTCAACATTCATGAAAACAGCGGGAAGATAGCTTAGCTTTGCATTAATTTCCGTTCCAATAAAATTTCCACCTTTAAGAGGCTTGGATTGACTAAATGCAGCAGCCGCTCCAATTTTTCCAACAAACTTATTTGGAATAAATGATTTACTAAAGTTTATAGTACCACCAAACTGACCATATCCCATATTCGATAAATCCGGAATAGCAGCGATGTAACGATTGACCACATTACCATGCGGATATAATAGATAAGCGCCGGAGCTTATAAATATTGCACCGGGAGAACCCCAGGAATTACCCGTTATAACCCCGCTGTATTTTTTATCGTTAACATTATTATTATCACCGGTCGCAAACATTAAATCTATGGTTACAACATCATCAATGGTTTGTCCGTATTTGTATCCACCACGTAAATTGGCGCCCACTCCGAATAGATCAGCAGCTGTGTTAAATTTACCGGCGGTTTCTGTTTGAACCTGACCAAAGTTGGCAACAGCAAATCCATTCAATGACCATCGTCCAAGATTAAATTCTGCATTGTAATTTCCATAAGTACCTAACCAGAAAATATCGGCTTTATAAGGTTTTCCGCCTAAGGCAAATTGAAATGTTCCGTTATAATCCATCAATAAGCTGGTTAATCCCTGTCCAAGGACAGACACGCCACCCTCGCCATTGGCTCTATCGTATACATACCAGAATGAAACGCCTTGTCGCCACGATGGTGTAATATCGAAATCTGCAACCGCTTCCCATAATGTAACATCATCAATTTGCTGAACATTATTTTCATAAAGCTGATAGTAACCAGCTTTCCATCGATACCAATCGTTATCATTTCTAACAGAAATTCCCACGCCATCACTTCCCCAATATGCAAGACGGTAAGCAGTGTTTGTCATTGTTCCAACCAATGTTCTGTAAGGATTGTAAGGAGAATCGAACAATCTTTGCAATCCAAGATTAATTGCCCAACCTTTAGCAGGTATTAACTCAACCTCAACATTCTGTGTCTGAATATTTACCTGATCTGCATTGAACGCGCCGCCAAAATTTCCACCGGCACCGTAATTTGCATCACCCCATGTCCAGTCGATCTCGAATGACGCACGAAGCAATGCTTTTCCATCAAGAAGTTTTGGGGAATAAATAAAGAATGGAAGTGCACGCTGTTCAAAATAAAATGTGTTCAAACCGGTTGTTGTTGTATTACCGCTAAATAATCTTCCGACAATTTGGCCTTTCAACAATTCATTTTCGGCATAATAGTTTGAAGTAACGGCTTGCGACGTAAAGTAAACAAATGCCTGGAATTCTTTAACTGGCTGCTCTGGAACTCTATCTTTATCAAAATTCCAAAGATGTTGTGCATTAATTTGAATTGTTAAAAGAAATATCAAAAACAAAAATTTTTTCATATTAACCTCAAGAACGTAAAATGATTTAAAACTCAGATCCCCTCCAAAACAAGAGGGGATTTATGAGTAAAATTATTTCTTTACGTAATTCTGAATATTAGTTGTTCCAAATGTTCCGCCGGCAGTGCTTCCAAATCCAGCAGTTGCTGTTGGTGGCGCAAATTGTGTTCCCGATGTTTGAACAACTTCGTATTTCATAGTGTTGGGTGTTACATTGGTATTTATTTCGTAAATACCTTCTGAAGTTATGACCGATGGAGATGATTGATCTAATTTAATAGTATAAATATTACCAACATTACTCTTTGTTGCGGTATAAGTTCCGGCGTAGCTGATTGATTGTCTGTTTTTATTAACCTGCTTAACAGTGTATGATTTGTTTGCATTGAATGTTGCATAAATGGTATCAACCCCACCAACGGATGCAAAAATAGTATTCAATAAAGGCGCAATGTTATTTCCGGTTGATATCCAGGTACCTACAAGCGGATCTGTCGGTGTTGAGTTTGTCGGGGATTCTTCTTCATCACTACAGGCGGTAAAGAAGACAAATGTTAACAGTAACAGAAGTGATAATAACTTTTTCATATTTCCTCCTTAAGGATATTATTTGGTTGTTTGTTGTTTGTGTATTTCAAGAAGTTTCAGTTTGTTAATTTTTCCAGCATCTGTTTTTGGAATCTCACTTACGAACTGAACGTACTTCGGTATTTTATATTTGGCTAAATTTCCCTTGCAATAATTGATGATCTCTTCTTCTTTGATCAAAGAATTTTCTTTAAGAACGATATAAGCTTTTCCGACCTCACCCCATTTTTCATCCGGCACACCGATTACAGCAACTTCTTTTACCGCGTCGTTTGTGTAGAGATACTTTTCAATCTCTGCCGGATAAACATTCTCTCCGCCGCTGATGAACATGTTCTTCTTGCGATCAACTACAAAGAAAAATCCGTCTTCATCCTTACGGACTAAATCCCCCGTATGAAAGTAACCATCAGTAATTGATTCTTTCGTTTCCTTTTCTTTACGCCAGTAACCGGGAGTTACAACGGGAGAGCGGAGCCATAGTTCACCTACTTCGTTAACACCAACTTCTTTGCCGTTATCATCAACAATTTTTGTTTCGAAATAAAAGTTTGGAAATCCAATCGATCCTTTTTTGCTAATTGCATGATCCTGGTGAAGTGAGAAACAATTTGGTCCCACTTCAGTTAATCCAAAGCCCTGACGAATCGGAATACCTTTTTGATGCCATATATTTATTAATGGAATTGGCATCGCAGCACCACCGACAATTGCATATCTTACACTTGATAGATCAGCATCTTTGAAATATGGAAGATCGCTCATCATTTGCAGCATTGTAGGAACACCGAAGAGAAGAGTAGTTTTTTCCTTCTCCATTAATTTCAATATCAGCTCAGCGTCAAAGGTTTGAAGGATTGTGTGTGATGCACCATGAAACAGGAACGGTGTAAACAAAACATTCCACCCGCCGGTATGAAAAAACGGCGCATAACTTTGTGTGTGATCATTAGAATTAATATCGAGACGCAAACATGTATTTACAGCATTCCAGAAGAGCATGCGGTGATTAATCATTACACCTTTGGATAATCCTGTTGTGCCGGCAGTGTAAAGAATCATTACAACATCGTCTTCGGTAAATAATCGCGGGGGGTGGTAATCTATGTCACTAATTTCATCGGTTAAAAATTTTGTAATCTCTTCTATGCTTTTTTGAACAGGAATATTTTTTAATGTCTGAAGTTTTTGCGACTGCTCTCTATATTCTTCTTCGTAGAAAAATATTTTTGGTTCTGCATCACCGATTAGAATATCTAACTCACGCGGTGTAAGTCTGAAATTAAGCGGGACTAATATTGCGCCGGTTTTTACACATGCAAGAAGCAACTGGACATACTCAGTTCTGTTCTTGGAATAAACAGCAATACGATCACCGATTTTAATATCAAGTTCTTTTGTAAGAAAATTTGCAAGGGCATTAGTGCGCTTATTAAACTCGCTAAACGACCATTTCAGATCGCGGTTATGTTCGCGTAAGAAGAATTTATCCGGCGTGTAATACGCCCACTTTGCTAACCAATCAGTTTGGAAATTATAATGCATTACAAATCCATCCCCGGGTTTTCATCCCGTTTTATTAAATCTGCGATTATCCGTTTAATCCGCGTCATCCGCGTTCTATTTAATAAGTTTTTTGTTTTTAAATGAAATCAAAAGTGTAAATCCAACAATTAATGAAACTATAATTGCCATTGCCGCTGCTACCCCGGGATTTTCTCCGGTTGCTTTTGTAAATGGTATTCCAATCTTTCCGTAATAGAAAGTAAAGTGAATAACAACTGCCGCAACAGATGCTGCAATTACAGAAATCTTCGGTGCACTCTTAAAGAACATTCCGAATAAAATGGGAACGAACGCAGCTGAGAAATATGCATAAACACCATTCTGCGCGAAGATAGCAACGCTTAGTTTTGGATTAACAAGCTGATCATATGAAAGAAGAATTGAAACAACAGCAAAGAACGCAATCACAATTTTATTAGTCAGTATAAACGATTTTTCATTTTTAACTGGATCGGAAGGATAAAGTTTTCCGAAGATTGGTTTAAGAATATCGGTTGTTGCAGTAGTTGAGATAGATTGAACCAATCCTTCTAATGTTGAAATTCCAGCAGAGATTAAACCGAGCACTACTATAACTCCGATGAACACAGGGAATTCACGCACGACATAAGCAGGAATAACTCCGTCCATTTTTAACGGAGCACCATTTATTGTTAAATCTGGGAAAGCTATTCGTGCATAAAATCCGGCGAAAACAACCGAGAAGAAAATCATCTGTGTTATCGTTCCGAATACAAGATACTTGTTTACATCTTTGTCTGTCTTAAGGAGAAGCGATTTAGTGATTATATGCGGCTGGCATACAATCGCAACACCTATAACTATCTGTGTGAAAATTATTTCGAAAAAATCTCTGAACAGAAAACTCGATTCATTTGTTGATTTAACAAGTTTTGGATCGATGTTTTGCAACTTATCTATAAATCCATGAACGCCATTACTGAAATGTTCGTAACCGGAACCGAGCAAAATAAATGCAACTACCAGCATTATTATTGCCTGAACCGTATTGGTATAAATCATAGAGTTTGCACCGCCAAACATCATATATCCAAAAACAAAAACAACCGTTCCAATCAATACATAAATTTCCGGAACGTTTAACGACTTTGATAAAACTTTTGTAAGTCCAACAAGTATTAAAACAATAAATGTAATAAGCAGCAAAGACAGAAAAGCGAAGAAGAGGGAATAACCTTTGCTCTTATAGCGCGTTCCCATCCACTGAGCCATTGTTAATGCTTTAACACTTTCGCCATGTTTGCGGAATCCTTTTGTAAGAATTATTAATGAAATCATTGCAGCAATAGGATATGCAATTCCGAATGAGATATAAGCGCTCCAGCCATAGTATGCAATAAAACCCGGATTGATTATAAACGTTGCAGCACTTGTCATCGATGCTGCGAGAGCAAGTCCAACTGCAAATGGAGGAAACTTAACATTTCCAACAGCATAGTCATTCATGCTTTTTATTTTCATGGCTCCGCGTATAACAAAGAACATTGTAATAGCAACATAAATTAGAATTAAAATCCACGAAGCAGTAATCATACCGGATGAAGCAACGTCAGTCACTTTACACCTCTTTACAATTTATAAATTGCATTTGCAAATGCGAGTCCTCCGCCGGAACCCATAAAGCAGACAATCTCGCCTTCGCGTAATTTATTTTTCTGTTTTGCATCATCAAATGCCATTGGAATACACGCAGAACCTGTATATCCAAATCTATCCATTATTGTATGTGCTCTATTTCTATCAACGCCAAGATTATCAAGTGTTTCCCAGATTGTATTTATGTTTATCTGTGTAAAGAAATAGTGAGTAATATCGTTTGGTGAAATATTAATTCTCTCACACGATTCTTTAATCATCTTTGTCCATGTAGTTGGATTAATTTCTTTTGGGAATTTTTTAACGAATTTAAGAAGATGATCTTTTGCATCAACAACATTATGAGTAACCGGCATGTGAGTTCCACCAGCATAAATTCCCATCCATTCTGCATATTGTCCTTCAGTATGAAGCTTGCTTGTAAGTTGACCGCGATCAGTATTCTCAACTGATTTGAGAACGACCGCACCGGCACCATCCGCAAAAAGTGTTACCGTTTTTTTATCAGTCATATCTAAATATTTGCTCATCGCATAAGCACCAATAACGAGGATGTATTTATAATTTTCGTCTGCACGAATAAATTTATTTGCAGTATCTAATGCAGTAACAAATCCGGCACATGCAGTATTAAGATCAAATGTTCCGGCATTTGCAGCACCAAGTCTGTATTGAACAACAGAAGCTGTTGATGGAGAAATATATTCCGGTGTATCGGTTGATATTATAATTAGATTAAGTTCTTCGGCTTTGATGCCGGCATTTTGCAAAGCTTTATTCGCGGCTTCAACACATAGATCTGCAGTTGATTGATTTTCGTTGCACCATCTTCTTTCTTTAATTGTAAGATTTGTTTGAAGCCAGGTGTCAACATCTTCGCCAAGCAATTCATTGAAATATAAATTCGGCAGAACTCTTTCCGGAGCGTAGCTTCCGCTTCCAATAATTATGCTGTTTCTCATCAGGTAATTACTCCGCCATCAATACTTAGAACTGTTCCGTTTATAAATGAAGCTTCGTCGCTTGCAAGGAAGAGATAACCGTTTGCAATATCTTCAGGAGTGCCGAGTCTTCCAACCGGAGTTTTCTCTTTCATCATATTGATAATTTTTTCCGGCATCGAAGCAACCATTTCTGTTGCAATAAAACCGGGAGCGATTGCATTAACATTAATTCCTTTTCTACCGAGCTCACGCGCCCAGACCTTTGTCATTCCAATAACACCGGATTTTGTCGCTACGTAATTAGTCTGACCGAAATTGCCGTAAATTCCAACGACAGATGTTGCGTTAATTATTCTTCCATATTGTTTTTCGATCATGAACGGAGCAACACATTTCGTGCAATTGAATACACCGGTCAGGTTAACATCAATTACTTGCTGCCATTGTTCGGGTGTCATCTTTGCAAGAGTTGCATCGCGTAGGATTCCGGCATTATTAACGAGGACGTCAATCTTTCCGAATTGCGCAATAATTGATTGAACTGCTTTTTCGACCTCATCAAATTTTGCAACGTTTACTTTCATATAAACCGCGTTACCTTTGGAAGAGAGTTCTGCTGCAAGTTGACTTCCCTTATTGTCATCAACGTCCCATATAACAACGCTGGCACCTTCTTCAATAAATTTTGTTACGGTAGCTTTTCCAATTCCCTGTGCGCCACCGGTTACAATAGCAACTTTGTTCTCAAGTCTTTTCATTTTACAACTCCATCATGTTTTTAACGTTTGAAAATTTTAAAACGATCTTTCAATAGTAAAAGTAATTTTGCAAAATCACTTTTTCATTTATAAATTTTTTCTCTAGTAGTAATCCACTCCGCTAAAAAATTTCTGTAGTGCTGTTCCATCAATACATAAAAAGTTTCCATCTCTTCCATGCGCTGTTTAAGTGTAACTATCTCATTCGATTTAACATTTTTAACAACTGATTTAAGCTGCTTAGCTATCCTGACATTGTTTTTAATTAACTCAAGATTGTTTCTGAAAGCATTTTCAAAAATTTCAGGTTCAATTTCGTAGAAATCCTGTCGGTTATTTTCCGGCGACCATGCTTTGCGTATAAGTTTTCTATCGCGTAAGCGTTTTAAAATCTGGCTTACAGGTCCCTTGCTTCTGTGAAGATATTTTGAAATATCTCCCAACGATAATGGTTCGCCGGAATAGATTAACAGAGCAACAATGTGTCCCATCAGTTTATTTAATCCGAATGATTTGTATGCATCGCCGAATCTCTGAATCATCTCTTTGCGGATTTTATCTTCTGTCGACATATTTCTCTATTCGTAAAGTTTTACAATTAATGCAGATGCTTCGCCACCGCCTATGCAGAGAGAAGCCAATCCATATTTTGAATTTCTTCTTTTCATCTCGTGAAGAAGTGTTGCCATAATTCTTGCGCCGCTTGCCCCAATCGGATGACCGATTGCAATTGCACCACCGTTAACATTTACATTATCAGTTGATAACCCGAGAAGTTTGTTTACTGCGAGCGAGACAACTGCGAATGCTTCGTTAATTTCATAGAGATCGATATCGGTAGTTTTCATTTTTGCTTTGGCAAGAACTTTATTAATAGCATCTGCCGGAGCTGTAGTAAATTGAATTGGTGCTTTAGCGGCAGAGCTTTGAGCAACAATTTCAACTATTGGTTTCAATCCAAGCTCTTTTGCTTTCTCTTCACTCATTACTAAAACAGCAGCAGCGCCATCGTTAATCTTTGATGCGTTTGCCGCAGTTACAACTCCGTTCTTATCGAATGGAGGTTTAAGCGAAGGAATTTTTTCGAAGTTTACCTTTTCCGGTTCGTCATCTTTTGTAACAATAGTATCGCCGCTTCTCGATTTGATTGTAACGGGAATCATCTCATCGTTGAACTTACCTTCTTTTTGTGCTGCTTGTGCCCGTTGATATGACATGATTGCATAGTCATCAAGTTCTTTCCTTGTGAAGTTCATATCCTTAGCACATGCTTCGGCACAGTTACCCATGTGAACATTGTTATAAACATCCCACAAGCCATCCATAATCATAGAATCGTGAATTTCGCCATGACCCATTCGATAACCGCTGCGAGCATTTTTTAATAGATAGGGAGCGTTACTCATACTTTCGAGTCCACCGGCAATAACAACATCGGCATCTCCAAGTTGAATAGCCTGATGTGCAAGCATAATTGCTTTTAATCCGCTTCCGCACATTTTATTAATTGTAAGGCATTCGGTCTTCTCCGGTAAGCCGGCGTAAATTGCTGCTTGACGCGCCGGGGCTTGTCCTAATCCAGCGCTCAAAATATTTCCCATAATCACTTCATCAACCTGAGCCGGATCTATTTTAGATTCATCAAGAATGGCTTTAATTGCAATACTTCCCAATAGGGTTGCAGATAAACTGCTTAACGATCCATTGAATGAGCCGACGGGAGTTCTTTTTGCGTGGGTTATAACTACCTTTTTCATATGGGGTTTCCTTTTATTTACGTTTTATATTTTTGAAACGTTTGAAACGATCGTAACTTAATCAAAGTAAAAATAAAAGTAAAGTGAAATTTCTGGGGACGGGAGCGATTGTCCGATTTCGGAGTATAATTAATTCCTTAGAATAGACTTGCAGAAATTATTGCAATAACTTATCATTGTTAGGAATAATTCTTATTTAGGATAAATTATTATGCAATCGGAATCTATCAGAGAATTACTGACCGAAAAAGAACTCAAGGTAACCCCTCAGCGGGTCGCAGTTTTAGATGCCCTTTCTAAACTGAATAATCATCCGACCGCCGACAATATAATTGCTTTCATTAGAAAGTATCATCCAAATATTGCTATTGGAACAATTTATAAAACACTCGATACTTTTGTTGAGAAGGGAATACTTAAAAAGGTCAAAACCGAGAAAGATGTTATGAGATACGACTCTATACTGGATAATCATCACCATCTTTATTCCTCGGATACCGAACATATTGAAGATTATTATGATGATGAATTGGATAAAATGATTGAGAATTATTTTAAGAGAAAGAGGATACCAAATTTTACAGTGGAAAATATTAAGGTTCAGATTATTGGTAAGTTTAGAAAAAAATAATACAAAGAATATCAACGGCGCATAATTGATGAAACGAATGTATCGTGATTTCATCTTACTATATATAAAATCACAAATTAACTGTAAGGAGATGTAAAATGGAAACAACACAATCTTTACCAATGCCAAGAATTGGTGACAAAGCGCCTGAATTCAAAGCAGTTACAACACAAGGGGAAATTAACTTTCCGGCAGATTACAGTGGAAGCTGGGTAATCCTGTTCAGTCACCCCGCAGATTTTACCCCGGTGTGCACATCGGAATTTATGACTTTTGCACACATGGAAAAACAATTTGAAGAAGCCAACTGCAAGTTGGTCGGATTATCGGTAGACGGATTGTACAGTCATATTGCGTGGCTCCGGACTATTAAAGAAAAGATTGAATACAAAGGGATGAAGAATGTCGAAGTTACATTTCCCTTGATTGAAGATATCACAATGGAGGTTGCAAAGAAATACGGAATGATCCAGCCAGGTGAAAGCAATACTAAAGCTGTTCGCGCTGTCTTCGTTATCGATCCAAAAGGAATTATAAGAACCATAATTTATTATCCGTTAAGCCTCGGCAGAAATTTTGATGAATTGCTGCGTGTTGTAATCGCTCTTCAAACTGCTGATGCATTTTCTGTCGCAACTCCAGCAGATTGGAGACCGGGTGATGATGTTATTGTTCCTCCGGCCGGCTCTTGCGGAACTGCAAAAGATAGAATGGAAGGCAAAGAAGACATGAAATGTTACGATTGGTTCTTCTGTACAAAACCAATTAGTAAAGAGACGGTTCTTAAAACGGTATTAAAGAAATAAAACAAAAAAGGCGGACTAATTTTAGTCCGCCTCTCCTTTGCTTCTGTCTATTTAATCTAATCTAACTTTTACTTAGCTCATCATAAGCACGTTCAAGATTCATTTTGCGTGCACCTTGCCATCTCTCTTTTAAGTCTTCAAATCCTGGAATTGCATTGGCGCCGGCAATTTCTTCTTTTGTTTTTCCGTTCTTAATTTCTTTTGTAACAAAATCAATTAATGCACTCAGATAATTTTTCATTGCAGTCAAATCTTTTTTGTTTCCCACTAGAAATTCATCAGCGATTGAATGACCATAAATAAATGTTGTATCGTTATCGTAATACTTGATTATTTTTTCCAGAGTAAAAGCCCATTGCTGAATAGAACCTCCTCCATTCGGATCGATGAACGGAAAGGTTTTATTAAATACAAGATCGCCCATATGAGCAATATTAGATTTCTCGAAATGAACAACTGAATCACCGCCA
>Ga0067045_1030389_pt1 | contig 15490 bp, 13 predicted proteins | sample TerdegcTABiofilm_FD_59184 | JGI IMG/M metagenome (GOLD analysis project Ga0067045, IMG submission 59184) | Combined Assembly of (Gp0054472, Gp0054536) Wastewater bioreactor microbial communities from Singapore -Terephthalate degrading...
CTATTTTCAGGGTAGGGTTTAATTTTTAAATGGTTGCTTTTGAATCCTAACTACCTGATTAACAAATAGGCATTTTTTGATTTTAAATTATTTTGGACAGCTGTGATTCCATTTTAAATTGCATCACCGAAAAGGCCTATAAAATGTACCATAATTGGAATTGAGAATTTTGAATTAAAATTTGTGCATCGATGAAAAAATTTTCAGGAATGAAAAAAATATTCTTTTCATTTATTTGGTTTTTGGTATTAAGGATTTATCCGGTATTTTCCCAACAAGTCACCATCACTTCCCCTCAAGCAGGAGTATCTTTCAATATATCAGAAAAAATCCATTTTGACGTTCAGGTAGGCGGGATTCCCTCATTCTCACCTGCTTATTTTCATGTGACCAATGAGTTAACCGGTTACCGCAAGTTGAAATTGGGTTACAACCCCAACAATATATATGCTCCCGGCAATAATGTGATTGCAGGAGGTAACAACACACTTCAAATTACTTTACGTGATAATGGCGGGAGTTGCAATTGGAATGCAATGTACATTAAGCCTAACTCAACTGGTTCATTGTTGTTAACACCTTATATTCTCGCTGTCGGTGGAATAGGCAACGAATGGAAAACGATTTCTATCCCTTTGTCAGATTTTCAGGGTGTAGATTGGACTGCTCTGGCTTATCTGGAATTTCCCTATAGCGCTAATGCCGAAAATTTTAATATTGATTTCTCAGAGATAAAGTTTACCGGTGGAACGACTCCTTTTATCTGGTTTGGAGAAGGGAAAACCGATAACAAACATGATGGCTTTGGAGGGCCCGGACAACTCGTTGCCAGCCTTGTTCCTGCTTCCTTTCCATCGGTTTATGCGGAAAAAGTGGAGTTTTATGCAAATGGAGTAAAGGTTGGGGAAGACGCTTTTCCTCCTTACTCATGTAGTTTCTTCCCAGCCGATACTGGTGTATTGGTTCTCTCTGCCGGCCTTAAGCTTAATACCGGTGACATATACTGGTCTGAGCCATGTTCGGTGAATGTACATGCCCCTGTTTACAATAATGATTTTGCGGTTCATATAACCCAGCCAACGAATAACCAGTCTTTTTATACGACGAATACCATTACTTTTAGTGCCCTTACCGAAGGCATACCTGTTCCCGAGTCTGATTATTTGCTTGTCACAAATAACATGACCGGATACAGGAAATTAAAACTGGGCTATAGTCCGGTTAGTATATATGGTACTTACGTTAATGCAGTTGCAGGTGGTAACAATAAGATGGAGATTACACTTAAGGATGTAAACGGAGGTGGCACAAATTGGTCGCGCATAATGCTTAAACCCAATGGGGTTGGAAACCTTTCATTGGCCCCTTATATAAATGCAGGTGGAGGGATAGGTAACGAGTGGAAAACTATTGTTATCCCCCTTGCTGATTTTGACCCAGCTATCAATTTTAGCAGCCTCCAGTTGCTTGAATTTCCCTATAGTGCCGATGCAGGTAATTTTCAATTAGCTATAAAATCGATTATTTTTACCGGAGGATCCTCGCCTTTCCTTTATTTTGGAGATACCAAGACTGATAATAAACACGATGGATACGGCGGAACAGGCCAACTGGTGGCAAACCTTATACAAGCCAATAATAGCGGTGATTATGTTGAAAAAGTCGAGTTTTACCTTGATAACCAAAAAATAGGTCAGGATCTTTCATTTCCTTATCAAACAATACTAAGTGGTATGACTCTCGGGGCTTATCAGCTCAAAGCCTTTGCTTTTTCACACAATGGGCTTATTGCTGAAAGTGAGGCGATAAACATAATAGTAGAATTACCCCCAGTTGCTGCTTCACCGTTGAATGTTCATCCCACCTCTCCGCTTAACAATACCCAATATTATTCTCCTGTAGATCTCACACTTAATGCTGAGGTTTCAGGTGAGGTATTACCTGGCCCTAATTACCTCAGGGTTATCAATAACCAAAGCGGATACAGAAAACTTAAATTAGGCTATACCCCCGGCAATATTTACGAACCTGCTCAGAATGTTATTGCCGGAGGCAATCATACCCTGGAGATTGTGTTAAAAGATTTCAACAATACCGTTGATTGGTCCAAAATACGTATTCGCCCGATGGGGATCGGTTCGTTGAACCTGGCTGCTTATTGGGCTACTGCTCAACCCTTAGAGAATGGATGGAAAAAAATCTCAATTCCCCTTTCGCATTTCGATCCCGCAATTGATTTTACGGCAATTAACCATATTGAATTTCCTTACAGTGCCTCTGCTCCGGCTTTTGAAATGGGTATTGCTTCTATAAAATTTGTCGGAGGATCTGCTCCCTTCATTTGGTTTGGAGAGGGAAAAACGAATAATCCTCACGATGGTTTGAATGGCCCCGGACAGCTTTTGGCAACCCTGGTTGATGGGAACGCCGGTTTGGTGCAGGCCCAAAAGGTATCCTTTTTTGACCATGATGTTTTATTAGGTATTGACTCCATTAAACCCTATAGTTTTACTTATATAAATGTTCCGTCGGGTTTACGAAAGCTCACAGCTATCGTTCATGACAATCATGGAGCAGTCAGAACTTCTGATACCATTCAGGTACTTATCGTTGAATCTTTGCCACCCACTGCCATGATGCTAACTATTACATTTGATACAGTCCCCACGTATGCCGATATTGATAAAGCCAAACTGCGATATAACAAAGATTTTGCCTACAGTTTTACCCTTGACGACGGCTACCGTTGTGCCTACAAGAACGCATTTATGTTATTAAATGGAGGCTATGTTGCCGGAAATAATACTACTTATCCGGGCCTTTTCTATACAGATGGCTGTGGAAACGATATTCCTTTCAAAGGAGGCCTGGCCATATACTCCAAAGGTGCAAGCGGTAACGACATTCATGTGAATAGTAATAGTTATATTAACTGGAACGAGCTTCAGACTATGATCTCGGCAGGTTGGAATGTATTCAATCATTCGCTGCAGCATGCCTCTGGTACTGGCACCGAATATGTTTATCAGATTGTTGAAAATACCCGCTATATTAAAGAAAAAACGGGTTATGTGACACGTCACTTTGTGGTACCCAGCGGCGACCAAAACTATGTAGCTCCCGCATTTGCCAATGGAATGCTTTCGGTTTATGCGAATAATGCAAGCTATCTGGGATTTCCGAATGGACTAGTGGTTAATAATGCTCTAAATTATTCCAACTTTACATTCTATAAGCGGTTCCTTTACGATACTTATTACGACACTACTAATATTTTCCAACCCATCCAAAATGCAGCCAATCTCTCCGTGAATGGAAATCACGTATGGTATAGTGATTTCACGCACAGAGTTGATTTTGGCTCTTATGGCGGTAGCCTCAATTTTCCCTTGTTCGCCTGGTATATGCAATGGGTTGAAAGACATTATGGAAAATCCGGAGCCGACAATATCTGGATGGCTCCTATGCAGGAGGTATATGAGTATTTATATGTGAGAGATCACACCCCCATGACAGCCTCACGCACCGGTAATGTTATGCGCGTAATTATCGATCGTAGCCAGTTGCCCGATAGCTTGCTCAAATATGCCTTGAGCTTTGTAGTTAACAGCGATGCCAATATTACCTCAGTTGTCCTTAGCCAGCCGGGTACAATCACCTGGAGGGGAAACACGCCCATAAAGCTGATTAACATGGAATGGAATAACAATTTACTAAAGCACTCATCCGGTGATGTTTCTGAAGATGCTAAGAATACTAAAGGAACTCTTTCAAAGAGTGAAAATCGGGAGCTCCCTGATGAAATGGATGTTGCAATAGCGAATCCGGTAGATGATTATTTGCAGGTTATAAACAGAACCGGATTAAAGATCCATCAGTTGATTGTACATAATATGCTGGGTGAGAAAGTGCTGACACTTTTTTCCCCCAATGATCTTACACTTAATGCAATCCACACGAGAGGTTTAAAGCAGGGAATGTATTTTGTTGTTCTTCAATTTGATAATGGTTCGGCTATCATCCGAAAGATCCTAAAAAATTAGCTCTGTCAGTTAAATATTTCCATATCTATCCCAAATAACCTGGAGCGTTGCTAAATACAGGGCGTTAATTTGTATGTCTCGTTTTTGCGACGGGCTGACCTAATATTGATTCCAGACCGGCGAATAGTTATGATTGAATAGCGATTTCGTACGGGTAATATGCCTGTTCATCCATATTAGTCGATCCTTAGGCTAAATTCAGCCGGATAAAAATTACCGGGCCGGGCATAAATTGCCGTTATTTTAGCGCTGATTTATCATGCGTTGACAGACATGGAATTATTGGTGTCAACCGGATGTAAATAGAATCCGGTTTATGCGTGTATTTGTCTGATTTTTAATTTTTCTACAATCCTGAAAGACCAAAGGCCCAGATTATGGCTTGTAATTTGGGAAAATTGTATTTTTTACCATGTGAGTTGGTTTATGTGGTAAACGTAAAATTATTTTCTGGAGGAGATATTTTCTTCCTACTTTATCATTTGTATATTTTTTGGCATAGGTGTTCATATTTCGTTATTTTAATTTGAAAAAGCTATTCCATAAAAAACTTATTCTATCCAATTTTTTCACTTTTTTGCTAGTCCAAAACCAACAAAGCACAATCAATCAGATAGTTTCTGAGTTTGTAAAATTTTCCTTACTAACCAGTAAAAATTTCTTAAGAAAAAAGCCACTATAGCTTGACTTTTGGAATTTAATCATTATATTTGCGTTACTAAGAGACTTCAATTCTAAACAGGTATTTAAATTTTCTGGTGCACATCGACCTTAAAAAGAATAGACCATAAGACTATGTCCGCCAACTGTATTTCCGGAATAAAAAAGAGCCTTGTTACCCTGAGTTTAGTAATTATGAAGGGACTGGAGGTGATATGGTGGGTCTTATACAGGGAAGAGCAGCACATTGAGTGTATAAAGACTTTTCACAGGGTGTCATGGAACCGAAGCAAAAAATTTGATATGATGAATAGGCAAAGTTCGGGCTCAAAAAGAGTTTTAAATTCTTTCGCAATCTGGCAGGTAATAACAATAAAGCCTGTACCTCTAAAAAATCGATTAAAACTAAACAAAGTAGCGGCTTTAAAGGAGTTGTGAACGAAGCTTAATAATGACCACAAATAAATTAACAATCAAATAATGAGAAAAATGAAAAATAAAACAAGAAAAATCACAATTGGTCTTTTTGTATTTATCGCAATCGGTTTAGTAACCTGTTCTAAAAAGCAACTTACTCAATATGAAATTGTAAAGAAAAATGCTGAAGAGTATGTAAAAGAAAAAATGAATGACCCAAGTAGCTATGAATTCGTCAAATTAGAACTTGTAGACTCGGTTACATTTAATGACAACATGGAATATCATAAGGAATATTTCAGTCGAAATCTGGAATATGACCGTAGATCGCTTGAAACACTTGAAAGATATAAAATTGAATTACCTTCGATGTATAATGAAAAGGAGGTAGAAGACTTAAAAGCCAAAATTGAAAAAAATGAAAGAATTCTATCCAAAATTGACTCATTAGCATCCTTACTAGGAGAACGAATGAATGAAGTAGCTTCCAACACATACATATTCAGTTTTCGTGGAAATAACGCATTTGGTGCAAAAATTTTAAATGAATATGTCGTACAAACTAACCCTGCACCAAATTTCGAAATTATAAATATGACTGATGATAAAGACAGGATAATTTTAAACCCTAATGACTTTCAAGGTTATACAGAGATAATTGAGAAGAACTTATAAAATGCTGACCTTACAATATCTTTTGATAGCAGTTGTGGGTAAAGTGGTAAATCAAGGTCTGGGCCAATATGAAATATTGTCGTAAACAAATATATATGTGATTTTAATCTGCTACTGTACATACACGCAAACCTTTTACTTTGTCGATATGAAGTTAAAACACAATCAAAACTAAATATTATGAGAACAGCAGGAATTATTGTGCTTGTATATGGCATTTTAGGCTTTATCATTGGGATTATTAATACTATAAGAGGTCACGGACCAGATTTCACGGGTTTAGTTTTTGTAGCTATAGGTGGTTTGCTAATTTATTTAGATTATCAGAAGAAAAAAGAATTGGAAAAGGGAATACAATTGAAAAAAGGGGCTATAAACATGGAAAATAATGATATAAATAGCATTCCTGGGATAGAGGGTTCTCAAGATCAAAGTAATAATGAAAAAAATACCCCCATACATCGCTATCCTGCTTTGAGAACAATCGCAGGTGTTTACATGGTTTTAGCATGGATAATTGGTATCGTCGCAATTATAACAACGTTTTATTTCTTGTCCGAAAAAGGAATGCAAATATTTGGACTTGTATCACTTATAGTTGGTGGCTTATTAGCTCTTGGACTGGCAGCAATATCTGAATCCATAAAAGTATTTTTAGATATTGAATATAATACAAGAAAAGCCTCCGAGAAATGAAAACCATGCCCATAAAAAAGTGTCGCAGCAATAAGGGTTTTAGAGGTAATTTAAGCATTCTAACCCGCATAAAGCTCGGTGTATTTTGACAGTAAAGAATCTTTCCATCCTCTTTACTTTTAATACACTTAACCGCACGCAGTAAATTAAATAAACGAGACCTCGTAAGGCAGAGTTGCGATTGCTCGTTAGAGTAAGGTAAACATGCGTCATTACCAGCATTCAATTATCATCTCTACATGATGTCTAAACCTGTTTTTTCCCAACGTACCGATAAGAATGATAATTTTGATTCCTCAAAAATAGATTGTAGGAAAAATGCAAGGAAAACAACTTAGAAAATTAGAAGCAGAACTGTGGAACGCAGCAGACCAACTCAGAGCCAACAGCAAACTGACTGCCTCAGAATAATCCATGCCTGTGTTGGGCCTGATATTTTTACGACATGCTTACAATCGGTTTCAGAAAGTTAGGGCCGAAGTGGAAAAAGATTTGCCAGTGCATCCGCAACGTGGCAGACGGCCTGTTACAAAAAAAGATTTTGAAGAACGCAATGCAATGTTCCTGCCTGAAAAGGCACAGTTTGATTATTTGGTGTCATTGCCCGAAAGTGCCGACATAGGCGAAGCTATTGACAACGCCATGAAACTGATTGAGGAGGAATACGACAGTCTCAAGGGTGTTTTGCCTAAAAACTTCTCTGTTTTCAGTAAGGACCTTTTGCGTGAACTGCTCCGCATTTTCAATAAAGAAGTGTTGCAGCATGCCGAAGGCGATTTGTTTGGAAAGATTTACGAATACTTTCTCAACAAATTTGCGATGACCGGCGCACAGGAAGGCGGTGAGTTCTTTACCCCTATGAGTTTAGTGCAAACCATCGTAAATGTAATTGAACCCGATCACGGCATTGTGTTTGACCCTGCCTGTGGCTCTGCGGGTATGTTTGTACAAACAGGCTATTTCATCGAAAACGAAGGAATGAAACCAGCTGAAAAAGTTACGTTTTACGGGCAGGAAAAAACCGAACTGAATACCAAGCTGGCCAAGATGAACATGGCAGTTCACGGCCTGGAGGGGAATATCCAGCAAGGCAATACTTTTTACGAAGACAAACACAATCTTATAGGCCGTTGCGATTTTGTAATGGCAAATCCTCCGTTTAATGTAGATGGGGTGGACAAGGCCAAAGATGTTGTGAAAAAAGACCCACGCCTGATGCTGGATGGCAAAGTATGTCTACCCAAAAACGATAATGCCAATTATTTATGGATTCTTTATTTTTACAACTACCTGAAACCAACGGGTAGGGCAGGTTTTGTTATGGCTTCCTCGGCCAGCGATGCCGGGCACAGCGAGAAAGAGATCAGAGCAAAGCTGGTGAGAACAGGTGCAGTAGATGTGATGATGGCTATTGGCAATAACTTTTTCTATACCCGTTCATTGCCTTGCACCCTTTGGTTTTTTGACAGAGGAAAAGAGCTCCTCATTCCCAGCCCTTCTCCTCAAGGAGAAGGGAGTGAGCCTATAATTACTGTGGAGCATCAATTACCCAAACAGCTATTGGCAAATGCCAGAGAATTGAGAAAGAATCAAACAGATGCAGAAGAATTACTTTGGCAATTGTTAAGAAACAGGAAATTGAATAACCTAAAATTCAGAAGACAACACCCACTGAAAGCGGGTTTCATACTTGATTTCTATTGTGTAGAGGCTAAATTGGGAATAGAAGTAGATGGGGGATATCACAATCAAAAAAAGCAACTGGAATATGATGCAGAACGTACTAAAATCATCAATGAATATGGCGTCAAGATAATTCGATTCACTAATGAGCAGGTTCTACAAAATACTGAACTGGTTCTACAAGAAATCATCAATGCGGCATCTCCCCCCTCTCCAAATGGAGAGGGGCTGGGGGTGAGGAACAAAAACACAGTGCTTATGCTCGATGCCCGAAAAATTTACCGCAAAGTTACCAGCAAGGTAAATGACTTTAGTCCCGAGCAACTCCAAAACCTGATTTGCATTGTAAACTTGTATAGAGGCAATACCCAAAAGTTTGAAACTACCGTAAATAGCTATTTACAAAGGGCTGCCGATTTGGCCAGGGAGACTGCAAAAGTTACAACTGACCTGCAAAAACAATTGCGGGAAATTTTAAAGACCCTAAGTAAATTCAGTCTGAAACAGGACTCCCAGGTTTTAGGGATTGACAGGATTATACCCGAATGGAACGAATTGCAAGATGAAGCAAAATCAATTTATGAATTACAAACTCAGCTGATTGAAACCGTCAATAAAAATAAAGGCAATCCATTCTTGGAGGAAATAACCGCACAGACAAAGGCACTCCGCAAACCGCAGGACAAACTGATAAAACAATTGCTGGATGCCATTAACATCGCCAGCAAAGAATATCAACTGAACAAAAACAAGGAATGGAAAGAGCTTGGCTTGAAAGAACAACTTGACCAGCTGAAAAACCTTCAGCAGCAGCTCAGCGGCAACCCCGATGAAGAAGAACCCGGACTACTGCACGAAACCGAATATTTCTACAAACAAGCACATTGGCTCACCAGCCGTTTCCCCGATGGCGTTTATACCGATGTGGAAGGACTGTGCAAGGTAGTTACCATAAAAGAAATTGAAGCCAAAGATTGGAGCCTGAGTCCGGGTAGGTATGTAGGAGTGGACACTTCGACAGATGACGACTTTGACTTCGAAGAACGCTTAAAAGAAATACATATTGAGTTGGAAGGATTGAACGAAGAAGCCATTGCCTTGGCAGAGATAATTAGAAATAATTTTAAACAGTTAAACTAATGGCTAATACTTACACCAAAATACATATTCAAGTGGTTTTTGCAGTTCAAAACAGAGATTGTGTAATCCGACAATCATGGAAAGATGAATTATATAAATACATCACCGGAATTATTCAAAATCATAATCATAAGGTATTGGCAATAAATGGTATGCCAGATCATATGCATATTTTGTTTGGAATGCGAGCAACCCAATCATTATCAGATTTGATGCAAGATATCAAAGGCGATAGTTCGAAATGGATAAATCAAAGGGGGTTGGTTAAAGGTAAGTTTTCGTGGCAAGAAGGATATGGGGCATTTTCTTATAGTAAATCGCACGTTAATTCAGTAATTGATTATATTAAAAACCAAGAACAGCATCATAAAAGAAAGACGTTTATGGAGGAATATCTTGAATTTTTGGAGAAGTTTGAAATTGAATATGATGAAAGATATATTTTTAAACCGGTAGATTATGAAATGGAATAAAGAATATCGTGCTGTTAGGCACAACATATCGGTAGAAAGCAAAGAAATATGTCCGTTTGTTCCGTCCCGTACGGGACGGGATAGAAGAAGTAGTTTCTCTGCTATTTACCCCTATTTTATCCCTGACGGGATTATTTCTGAACGCTATCAAAAGACCTTAGAGCATAAAATGGGAGAAATGCAAGGTTGCTTAAGTTTGTGAGTTGGCAAATGGAAAAGCTAATGATTGAATATGATGAATGATGTAGTTATATGCCGGTGGAATATGAAATGGAATAAAAAATATCGTGCTGTTAGGCACAACATATCGGTAGAAAGCAAAGAAATATGTCCGGTTGTTCCGTCCCGTACGGGACGGGATAGAAGAAGTAGTTTCCCTGCTATTTACCCCTATTTTATCCCTGACGGGATTATTTCTGTAAGCTTTAAACAGTTGGTGATATGAAGTGGGAAAGAAAAAAGGTTTCAGAAGTATGTGAATTAGCCTACGGAAAAAGTTTAATAGCTGATTCACGAATTCCTGGTGACTATCCAGTTTATGGTTCTGCTGGAGAGGTTGGGACTCATACAAACTACCTAATCGAAGGTCCTGGAATAATCATTGGAAGAAAAGGAAGTGTAGGAACTGTTTACTATGAAAAACGAAATTTTTTTCCAATTGACACTACATATTATGTTATTCCAAAAGAAGGTAATGATTTGCGTTTTTTGTATTACAAATTTCAAACACTCGGTCTCAATAAACTCAACAGTGATGCGGCTGTTCCTGGTTTAAATAGAAATGTAGCTTACGAGCAAAGTTCATTCTATCCCCCCCTCCCCATCCAACGCAAAATCGCCAGCATTTTATCGGCTTATGATGATTTGATAGAGAATAATCTGAAGCGGATAAAGTTGTTGGAGGAGAAGGCGTTTTTGAGGTATAAGCAAATTGTGAGGGAGGAGAAATTTTCACAGAAAGCATTCAACGAAGTTGCGGATTATATTAATGGGTATCCTTTCAAACCCGAAGATTGGAAAAATGAAGGATTGCCAATTATTAAAATTAAGGAATTAAAAGCTGGAGTACAGAATGATACACCAAGAAATGACGGAGAAAATATTCCAGAAAAATACTTTATTGAAAACAAGGATATTCTGTTTGCTTGGTCAGCTTCGATTGGAGCTTATCTATGGTGTTCAGGTAAATCTATTTTGAATCAGCATATTTTCAAAGTAAAACCATTTGACAAAGATTTTCACAATTGGCTATATTTCTCATTACTTGAAAAAATTCCTGACTTTATTAATCTCTCGAATGGGGCAACAATGCAGCATATTAAAAAGTCTGCTTTGGGTATGGTTTATTTACCTGTTCCGCCTAAAAAGATTTATCAAGAATTTCAAAAGGAAACAGAACCAATTTTGAACTTAGTTGTGAACCTTAACCAACAAAACACCAAACTTCGGGAAGCGCGGGATATTTTGTTACCTAAACTAATGAACGGAGAAATAGAAGTATAAATGATTGATATATAGGCAAAAATGTTGATTTTATAAAATTTAACTTAAAAGTGAAACAAAATTTGCATAATTCAGTTAAAAGTGAATAACTTTGCACTCGAAATATGGTATGATGAAGGAAGAATTTGCACATTCTACACCGTCAGGTGGGTTACTGAAGATGACGATACGGCATCCGAAACGGATAAATTTTTTAATACCTATGCTGTGCCTGGACATCCACTTGAAGAAAAGGCAATGCAATTGTTTCGATTGATAACCGAATGCATTGGAAACAGATACGGAGCAACCGATGATTTTTTTGACAGAATAGTAAAAAAAGCACAAGAATTGCCACCAAAACCAAAACAATGGGTAGAAGAAATAAAAGACTTAGGTATCCATTTTCCACTGAGGTTATTTTGTTATCGGGTAACCGAAAACATTGTTATACTTTTCAACGGTGGGATTAAGGAATCGCAATCAACACAAGAAAGCAAAAGTTTAAGTATGAAGTTTTATGAAGCACAAACCTTTGTCAAGAAAATTGCGGAGGCATTGCAATCAAAAATGATTGAAATATCTGATGACGGAAGGTATTTGCTAAATTTTGACGGAACAGCTGACATAATACTATAAGACAATGAGAAGCAAAACCGTAGATCGATTGCTGCAAAGCACACCCAAAGATGTAGAAATCTTCGTGGATTGGTATGCCGACCTGGTGGTTCGGATAAATCAGCTATTGCGTGAAAAAAATCTCAGCAAAAAAGAATTGGCTGAAAGGATGGACAAAAGACCATCAGAAATTTCCAAATGGCTAAGCGGTGAGCATAATTTCACTCTGCGTTCACTAGCAAAATTGTCGGCAGAATTGGGTGAACCGCTATTAGAAGTGCCGAACAGAAAACCAAATACACCTTTTATAAGAGGCTACAGTCGTAGTGTGCACACTTTTGTAGTTTACAAAAAAATTGAACCTTCCAAACCATCAAAAGTGATTGAATGGCAACAGGCAAACGAATTAAATTTATTAAGCAATGTCGGATAGTAACAATAAATTTGACCCTGAAAAAATCAGCATTGTTGAGTTTAAAATAGTAAAAGGGCAGGTGGATGTGCCCGAAGATTTTGAAATAGCGAATGTGGAAGCGCATCATATAGACAATTCCCTACAATTAGGTTTTAACTTGGAAGAAAAACTCGTAAAGGCAGACTTTACCATTGACATTAAAACAAAAAGCAAGGGGCAAAATACCCAAGAGGCACGTGGAAGTTTTCACTTAGTATTCATATATCATGTTGAAAATTTAGAAGAGTTGGCAAAACTTGACGCCAATAATTTAATTGAATTGAATTACACTTTAGCGAATGCACTTTCCTCTGTTACCTATTCAACATCAAGAGGAATTCTTTTAACCCGTTTACAAGGCACAGCCCTGCAAAACTTTATATTGCCCATTATTAACCCGAACAAACTGCTTCACAATAAGAAAAATGAATGACCTGGGAATATTCAGAAGATAATTTAATAGAGCAAACAGCCATTGATTTATTTTTCAATAGGCTGGGTTGGGATACCGTATTAGCCTACAATAAAGAAAATTTTGGCGAAGGCAGCACCTTGGGCAGACTCAATAAGAGGGAAGTAGTACTCAAAAGAATTTTCTTTGAAAAACTGAAAGAATTTAATCCCAGATTGCCTGAGCAGGCTTACATTCAAGCGTACGAAAAGCTGAATGAAGAAAGCAGTACCAAGTCTTTAGCTGAAATCAATCATGAAAAATACCAGTTACTAAGAGAGGGTGTCCCGGTAGATTTTATCAATGAAAAAGGTGAACAGATAAAAAATAAAACACTCAAGGTTTTCGATTTTGACAATCCGGAAAACAACAACTTTTTAGCCGTACGCCAATTGTGGATTCAGGGCAAAAGCAATCGTGAGCGAAGGCCTGATATTATTGGTTTTGTTAATGGAATTCCGCTATTGTTTATCGAACTGAAGGCAGCCCACCGAAAATTAGAGAACGCCTACAACGATAATTTTACCGATTATAAAGACGTAATTCCTAAACTCTTTTATTACAATGCTTTTGTAATATTAAGTAATGGCATCGAAAGCCGCATTGGCAGCATTACGGGCAAGTATGAACATTTTCACGAATGGAAGCGCATCACTGAAGAAGACGAAGGCATTGTTGCCTTAGACAGAATTATTGTTGGCGTTTGCGAGAAAAGACGCTTTTTGGATTTGTTCGAGAACTTCATACTTTTTGATACTTCTACAGGCGAAACAGTTAAACTCATTGCACGAAATCATCAGTTTATTGGGGTTAATAAAGCCATTGAAAATATAAAGCTGAAGGAAGAGCTTTACAAACAGAGTAAAATATCGCTGGAAGAAAAGCAGAAACTGGGTGTGTTTTGGCATACACAGGGAAGTGGGAAATCCTATTCAATGGTTTTTTTATGCCAAAAGATTCATCGAAAATTTACTGGCAGTTATACCTTTCTTATAGTAACTGACCGTAACGAATTAGATAACCAGATTTATGGTACATTCAGCGGAGTGGGGGCAGTACCACAAGTGAAAGCCGGTGCTGATAATTCCCTCAGAGCAAAAAGTGGAGAACATTTAAAAAAACTACTTAGAGAGGAACACCGTTATCTGTTCTCTCTTATCCACAAATTTAACTTTCAGGAAGAAATAACCAGGAGGGAAAATATCATTGTCATTTCGGACGAAGCACACCGGACTCAGGGAGGTCAGTTAGCCTTAAACATGCGAAATGCATTACCCCATGCTTCTTACATTGGTTTTACTGGGACTCCGCTTTTCAAAGACGATGAAATTACCAAACGAATTTTTGGTGATTATGTATCACGGTACGATTTCAAACGAAGTATAGATGATGGTGCAACCGTTCCCCTCTACTATGAAAACAGAGGGGAGTATTTAGGATTAAAAAATCCGGCTATCAATGAGCAAATAAGGGCTGTTATTGACGCCGAAACCGAAGACTTGGACAGTGATCAACGCAGCAGAATTGAACAACTTTTTGCAAGAGAATACCCTATTCTGACTGCCAGGAAGCGATTAGATGCCATTGCTAAAGATGTCGTTTGGCACTTCTGCAACAGAGGTTATAAGGGCAAAGGAATGTTTATCGCGATGGATAAACTCATTGCCGTGAAGATGTATGACCTTATCATGGAGCACTGGAAAAAATATATTAAACAATTAGAAAAGGAAATCGCCAAGGAGAAATATGGTGACCAGGAATTATTGGTAAAAAAGCGGGAACTGCAATGGATAAAAGAAACAGAAATCTGTGTGGTGGTCAGTCCGGAACAAAATGAAATACAGAAATTTAAGAAATGGGGTTTGGACATCGAGCCTCATCGGGAGAAAATGAATACCCAAGACCTTGAAACAAGGTATAAAGATGAAAATGACCCTTTCCGTTTGGTGATTGTTTGTGCAATGTGGATTACTGGTTTTGATGTTCCGACGCTTTCCACTTTATATCTTGATAAACCTTTGAAATCACATACACTGATGCAAGCCATTGCCAGAGCCAACCGGGTCAGCGAAGGGAAAAACAATGGTTTAATTGTAGACTACATTGAAACTTATAATGCCTTATTAGATGCTTTGGCAATATAATACGCTACAGGGGGTGATGAAGTTAGCGGTGGAGGAGAGGAACCACCGGTTAAACCTAAAGAAGAACTTGCACGACAATTGGAAGAAGCCATTGTGGTAACGGAAAATTTTTTGTTGGACGAAGTGAATTTTGACTTAAAGGAAGTCATAGAATCTGATGGTTTGCAAAAGTTGGCTGCAATTGAAAAAGGAGTCAATGCCGTTTATACCAATGACGAAACTAAACGGAAATTTCAGATTTTGGCAAGAGAAGTGTTTAGAAAGTTCAAGGCCCTGCAACCTGACCGAGTATTGAACATATATGCCCAGAGAAAAAACGCCATTGATGTAATTTACAATTCCATAGAAGATAACATTGAAAGTGCGGATGTTTCTGACCTGATGCGTAAAATTCAGAATGTAGTTGATGAATCAATAGAAAATATGGCCTCCGATGGTTTGACCCCCTATTCTTTGGACAGAATTCTAAAAAAGGTTTAGGACATTTTTATTGTCATTCTGGTTAAGCAAAGTTAGCCCACGCTCCGAATTTGTCAAGGGTAATACGAGCGATG
>Ga0067045_1030392_pt1 | contig 15490 bp, 14 predicted proteins | sample TerdegcTABiofilm_FD_59184 | JGI IMG/M metagenome (GOLD analysis project Ga0067045, IMG submission 59184) | Combined Assembly of (Gp0054472, Gp0054536) Wastewater bioreactor microbial communities from Singapore -Terephthalate degrading...
CATAGCAGCCAATGACGGATATTTTGCCGGGGTTGACCTGGACAATAAAGCCTTTGACCTGGCAATCCCTGAAAAAGGCAGAAGCACCTGGCCTGCGGTTAATTCCAAGTGGAATCAGCCGCGTTCCGAAGGGACCAACCCGCATAAGGGTCTTGACTTAGATATAAGAACCGGTAAAACAATAGTTCCAATGCTGAATGGTGTAGTATTTTATGTACAAAAAAATGCAGGAGACAACAATTATGTTGCAGTACAATACGATTTGCATGGAAGCAACCATAGTGGCTCTGCAGATATGATCGTGTACTATTTCCACATTAACCCAAAGGATGGACTTACTCAAGGAGCCTCGGTTACAGCAGGCCAGACAGAGCTAGGGACTGTAAATTCTCTAAACCACCTGCATATATCGATGCGTGATTTTAGTGACCTAGATCTTCCACAGTATTATTTCTTCAAGGATGCGCCAGGCATGGATGCAGGATACAGGGTTGATTTGGTTCACGGCCCCCAATATTCAGGAAGAACAGTAACCTTTAGAGGATATGTTTACGATCAGGGTGGTTCTGCCCCATTACAAAGCGTATATATCAACTATGTAGATGACAATAACAGGTCGAGAAGGGCGCAGATGACACGCTCAGGGGATTACTACAGCTATACCTTCCCCAGTGACTTCAGCGGGTGTCCGGTTGCCTATTACCTGGAACTGTACAGGTCAGGGCTCCCCTATGATATGAAAGCCTTCAGTCCCGCCTACTACAACATATATTATGATGGCAGCCAGTATGTATCTACCCGCCCGCCATGGTCCGCATGCTATGACTATTTAGTACCTTAATATAAGCTTGACTAGGCAAATATTTCCTGATTATAATATAGCTGACATGTAAATTTACGATCTCTTCCGGCGTTAAATTTAAAAAAGGTGGGTTTGGAATGCTAAGAAAAAGGATTGCAACATCCTTACTTTTACTGGTGCTTTTTATAGGAATGCAGGGCTGCAATAGTATTCTGCCTGAAGATATCGCTGAACCGGAGGATAATGATACTATCGATGCACAAGTTGAAATACCTGCTGAAAATAATGAGGAGGAAGGTGAGATACTATATGATGGAGAAAGCATAAATTTTACCGGGCCTCTGACAAGTAATTATATGGATGAAGTAAACATATATGCAATATGTACTGCCGGCTTTCTAGGTCTTTTTAACAAAATGACCAGCAGATTGATTGAATGGCCCGATTTTTCGGATTTATTGCAGAATATATTTGACGCCGTTGATATGGATACCGAGGACCTAATTGATAAAGAAGATGTTTTTGTTAATGAGGTTTTGTTCCAGAAAATTAATCATCTACCTGAAGAGAAGCTGGCAGAACTGCACAAAACAAGAATAAAATATAAATTTCTTGAGATCGAATACAAAGATGTAGTTAAAATACCTCTTGAGAGTAAAACTATTTCAGCCAACAATATAGTTGTTTTCCACAATCCGGACAAAAACATCCTGGAAGTGTATTTTGACAGCGACGACGCTTATGTAAAATATGAAGTAAAGGGATTTGCAGAGGATTTTATCAGATGGCATGATGATTTCTTGAAAAGAGAGATTGAGCAGGTAATGGAAGGTGTAGATTAAGAGGAAAAGGGTCAGGTTGCGATAGGGGACGGTTCTCCATCTGCTGTATCTTGAGAGACTATGGGGGACATGGCAAGAGGACGGCGTTGTTGACAACATACAAAATCAAACAACCAACGATGCAGCAGACATGCAAAAACCTGGCATAGCGTTACACTAACTCTGTCACCTGACACAGACACATATCGTTTATCTGCATAGGGCAGCTCATGTCACCGGCCTTTTCTAATTGTATTATAACGTATATCCTTAAACGCAAATTAGGAGAAGATTAGAGTTTGATTAGAAAAAGGATTAGATCTAAATTAAAGGAACTGGTGGATTAACCAACCAGTTCCTTTAATTTCTATAAAGGTTTTGCTAGTGACCTAAATTTTGTACAAACAATACAACACTAATTGGTTAATCCAGGAAGCTCAACTGAATATAGTTCGGCTGCAACAGTGCTTCTATCAGCAGCTGGGCCAGTTTGCTAAGGGGTGGAATGATTACCTTAATACATTCTATGGTTCTTTCTACAAACCCCTTAATCCTGGAACATTTTTTAACCAGAGTTTTTACCCCGACATCCTTTAGCTTTGTACAGCTAAGCTTAATGGCCTTAAACCAGGTGATTAGATTATGCGTCATAAATACCATCCATAGGAAGGTGTAGATGCCATAGAATTTACGGGTTCTAAGATTCTTAATACCATACGTATTCTTTGCCATCTTAAAGAAAGCCTCTATGGTCTGGCGACCATTGTAAAAGTGAAAAGCTTCCACTGAGGAGAGTTTCTCTCTACCAATATTGGTATATAGAATCGTATAGATAAGTTCTCCTTTTGTATCGAGTATTTGAACCAGTATTCTTCGCACCCCGTTTTTTAAGGGTGGCAATTCTACCACCCAGGTAGCTTCATCAACCTTAGTGTAGCATGCAAAAGGTACAGTTTCTGCAATTTTGGCAGCCTGCGTAGTAGAGTACCCCTTTACTACAAACTTAAGCCCTTTTAAGCTTGCAAGATACGCAATGTTTTTTAAAGCACCATAACCACTGTCTGCCCGGATGATAAGCTTGCCTTGACGGATTTGGTCGGGATATTTTACTAAAACAGCTTCAACTAAATCCTTTAGTCGGTTCTGACAGTGCGTATTGCCCGTGTCCAGGTAAAGGGCTATAGCTTCGGAATATTCACCGGCAAAGGCAGCAGATATTTGGTAACCGGTTTTACCCCTTTTTCTAGGGAAGTAGCCTTTATCGCTAAACTCATAAGTCTTACCACCTGCTATTAGGCCGGACATATCGATATCTATTACTACATCATTATTAGAAGCTGTGGAAAGACTGTATTTACTGAATAACTCATTATGGATATTTTCAAGCTGCTTTATGTTTTCATCATCGGTGCGAGTGAGCAGGGTATTAATCTGTGACTGGTCGGGGAAGTGTTCCATTCCCAGTAAATTTGCAGCCAGTTTCTCAGGACCTAATACCTCATTAATGTCTTTGGTATACTCACAGCCCATGATAACAGAGGCAATTATGGTAAGTAATTTCTGGTAAACAGAGTACTTTACTTCTTTCATCTTAAGGCTGAAAGCCTTAAGCGGAGCGAAAAAGCCGGTATCCAGGCCAAACTGTAATACAGATGCCAGCCAAGCGGAAGTAGTTTCATTCTTGCAATCACTAGTTGAAGTTGTTATCCTATCCATAGGGTAATACCACCTTTCGATTAGTGTTGTGATGAATTACTACTTCGATAGGCAGCGGTATTGCCCTCTTTGCATTTATTGGCCTGTTTACCAAGGTAATATTACCCATACTTTACGATGATGTTTGTACGAAATCTAGGTAGTGAATATGAAATTGCATAGGCTACAGATATAAATGCTATAATGATGAGGATTTTTAAAGTGGCTCTCTTTAACTTCAAAACTCGTTTTTTATCATTATATGTAAAAAACATAAAAGAATAAAGGATAAAATAGATGCAGCCTAAAAGGAGCATAGTTTTACCCGCATTGACGAGAATATACTTGTAAACATCAATCATTTGAATCACCCTATAACAGATAGAAAAGTCTAAAGTCTTTGGCCAGGAAGTCACAATATGCTAGGATCCTTTGTTTGCATTATATCAAAAAATACCAGGCCCATCATTAAAATGTCGTTTATCTACCTTCTAAGCTATAAATATAAAAATTTTCAAAAAGCTGGAACATTTTTTGTATTAGTAACGTCTTATAAAAGGACAAATATTAATAGATCCCAAATAAAATCTGTTCATTGAATCAATTCATTGAAAAAAAGGTTATTCGTATCCTTGACAGGAAAATTTTTGTCAACAACGTAAAAGAGAATACTTTATGAATGAAAAGTTCCCGTTCGTGAGTACAAAGGTCGTTTTTACGAGTGAAAATGGGGCTTTCATGAAATTTCAGTAAAAAATTATAAAAAATGGTGTATAATATTAGGCACACAGACATTCTAGGAATAACACAAAGATGTTTTACCGGCAAATGATAGAAAGTAGGGGGTTGGACAGGGGGAGCTATCCTGAGGGGGGTGTTCTTTTGTCCTCTTTAATTACGGATAAAAAGCAAAAAGTTTCTCTTGTATGTGGCGGAGAACAGATTTTGCTTGATCAGGACGAAATAGTGATGTGTTGCATAAGAGGTAAACAGATAAAAATTTATATGAAAGACGGCAAAGTTTACACCTGTTACGGCAACCTGAAAAAGATAGGGCAAAAGCTTACCGAAGGCAGTTTTTTCAGGAGTCATAAATCCTACCTGGTAAACGTCAGCTTTATAGAGAAGATTACCAGCCAATATGGAGAAAGGGAAATAGAATTCAATTGCATAAGAGAAAGAGCAGCGCTCAGTAGGAGAAAGGCAAAAGAGTTAAAGAAGCTGCTTGAATAAAAACCGTTAAAACCATAAGATCGACCGATGAAGCCGTGAAAGTGACCGTTTAGGATGTAAATTCGACCGTTTAGGGAATACAGCCTAAAAATGTTTAAAAATGGTGGTATAATATGGACAAGAAAAGCTCATCAGGAAGTGTGTATACATAAGGTAAAAAACAAGCATCCCCACCAATGTATACATCTTTTCGCAGGACTATACATTGGCAGGGACTCACCCTTTACCCGAAAGAGACGGGCAGGGAATTAACTTTATTATACCTCCCTCTCCAGTCTCTGTAAAGGTAAAGGAGATTGTTGTAGGGAGAGGTGGTGCTTATGAGGGTAATATGAATGTAAAAGAGTTGTAATATCTATGGATAAAATGCTGAAGAGCTAGTATTAAATTCCAAAGGAGGAGATCTAGTGAAGAAGGCTTTTAGTATTATTTTAACACTGTGTTTTATTCTGTCTTTAAGTGTGAATGCTCTTGCAGTAGAAACGAATGATGAAGTTACACCTAAAGGTTATTGGGAGTATTGGAAAATCGATGATAAAAAGAAGAATTATGACGAAGAGCCGATAGGTAATTGGGAACTTGTTTATGTAGGAACACCAGCTAAGAAACCAGGTGAAACTGATACAGTTACTGCATCATTAACACGCAGTGCAGAAGTAACTGGCTCAATACAAGTGCCTGTTAAACAAATAGCGGCATCAGTAAACGTTACTTTAGGAGTAGGATACACTGTAGGAGGCTCACGCACATCAGCTCCGCTTGATGTTGGCGAATATGTAAAAGGATATGCACGTCCAGTTGCTTCTATCCATAGGGTAACTCAAAGAAAGTATATTCATATGGACGGTGAGGACATTCCAACTAGTGAAATTGCATATGCTTATGTTAAAGAACCTACAGCTGTTACAATTAGAATAGAATACTATAAATCTACAAAATCCTTAGACAATAGATCTTTAAATGATAAACCCCACAAAGTCGAAACTTTCATTATAAAAAATGGTATATGTGAGAAGCTTTATGAATAATATTGTATGATAGAATGGGGTTCATGCTAATTAGCATGAACCCCATTCTATCAAGTGAATTTATGATATAATAAATCGTGTACCTTATATTTTTGGAGGTGAAGGTTGAAAAAGAAGGTTGAAGGTTGAAAAAGAATAGTAGAGATTGCCTATTCACTTAAGGGCATAGCAAACAAGCCATCTTGCGGTGGCCTAAAAATTGAATATGTATATAAAATTAGGTTATTCAGTAGCTGACTTAATTCTATAGCCCTGGTATTTTGCTATTAAAACAGCCTGCTCTACAGTAATCTCCCGATCGGCAGGAAGAATGTCAGATTTCCTATAAAGTTCAGCATTATAGGGTTCATTATTCTTCAACATGTTGTATAATGCCGTTAGAAGCATTCTTGCTATTGCAATGATTGCTTTCTTGTGACCGCGACGCTTTCTTAAACGAAGGTAACGGTTACGGATTTCTGGATGCTTTTCACTTTTAACCACAGAATTAGCACATTGGACTAAAAGTGGCTTGATGTAGCATCCGGCTTTGGAAACCCGGACAGACTTTTTCTTCCCTGCACTTTCATTGTTGGTAGGTGCAAGACCTGCCCAAGAGCATAAGTGCTTCGCCGAAGGAAAAGACTCCATGCTTACGCCAATCTCTGAGATGACTGTGATTGCAGAGAATATGTTGTTAAATGCTGGAGCGGTTAGGATTAGGTCGAGTTCTTGCTGATAGGGACCGGCGAGCGCAAGAATCAGTTTTTCTAACTCTGTTTTCCGGGATTCCAAATCTTCAAAGTGCTTTTTGATAATCTTTAATTTACCAGCCTGTGATGGGGTAATGTAACCATCAATAGCGAGCTCCAATTCGGGAATTTTGTCCGTCATAGAGCCATGAATTAAGGGTTCAATATCAAATGAAGTATCCAGAGGATTTTCAAGAATCTTATCCAGAATTCTTTTGGAACTTTTACCAAAAGTGTCCGAGACAACGTTTCCCAATTGAATGTTGGAAACCGTGAGACAGTTTTGAAGGCGGTTCTTTTCACTGGACATAAAGCAGGTTAGTTTGTAACGATAGCGCATAAGATCACGTAGCTGGCGAATATCAGCGGGAGACATAAAGCTACCGGCAACAAGATCATGCTTAAACAGGTCAGCAATCCATTTCGCATCTTTCTTGTCAGTTTTTTTACCACGAATAGCCTTAACATACTTAGGATGTGCAAGTACAATAGAACAATCTTTTTCCAAGACGTTGTACACTGGAATCCAGTATTTACCCGTAGATTCCATACAGACATCCTTACAATTAGATTCAAGTAGCCATTGTAACAGCTCTTTCAAACCTTTCGTGTAGGTAGAAAAGCGATGGCTCTTGTAGGTGGTAACACCTTGTTTATTGGTGGAAGCGATGCAGGCTACAACAAAAGTTTTGTGAACATCAATTCCACAGCAGACTTTATACACGATTTTTAAAGCCATAGGGACTCCTTTCTGAACTGGAAAGTTCGAAAAAATTATAGGGAGATACGGCATTGACTGACTGCCTAGCATTTAAACGAGATTGTTTAAACAAAGATAAGGTTACGTACTCAAAGGTACACTTATTTGTGCTTGAAAAGGCGGTCTACACATATAATTATGCGGTCACTCTGCAAGCAGAGCAGCCCACTCACCTCCCCGTGATTTGTAGTATACCGAGTTCCCTATGGGCTTGATTATAAAATAAATAAAGCTCAAAAGCACCTTTTCATTACGTTTTGTGCCTTGAGCGAAGCGAAAGGAATGAATATAATTATGAAAATTCAAATTTGCATAGTTATATTATTGAATATTATACTAGTGGCCTTATTCTCTGGTTGTGCAGTAATGTCTGAGAAACATACACATCAAGGGATTGAGCATGAAATGCTATATGACTTTTGTAATGATCACAATATTATACTATTAAATGTTGAGCCAGTTGAAAACACTTCGATTATAGCATATAAAAAAGAAAATGAATATGGGATTATGAAACTGTTCTTAAGTGAGCAACCAAATACAATAAGTTTCATAAAAAACTCGGTTAGTATTGATGATAATTCACATCAGATTGCCTTTTTACAGCTTGATTGTGCAGAACGCAATTATATTGCTTTGTTTTTGTTAAATAAAGAAATAGCACAAAACGCGTCAGTAATAACAATTGAATTTGAAGATAAGATAAATCCTTATAAAATATCAGTTACTACAAGAGATAAGGACTCGGTGATAATTCCTTACTCTAGTGAAAATGATTTAAGAAATATTTCTGGAGTTACTATAGAAAATATCAGTGGTAGTGTAATATATGAGACAGGGGGAGAGACAGAGGGATAGGGACTTGTCTGGCGGGAAAACAGCAGAAAGCAGTATGCAAAAACAGGCTCAAACTTGAAATATTCCCTGGTTGCGATAGAGGACGGTTATCCATCTGTCGCATGTTAAGAGATTATTGGGTGCACGACAGGGAAGACGGAGCTATTGGCAACATGCAAAATCAACAATGCAACAGACATGCAAAAATTTGACATAGTCACAGGAATGTATATTTGATGGAATTAAAAGAGGGGTACGGTTTGCCAATCAGACAAAATGAGAGGATAACCGGAATAATATAGAGGAATTATTTTTAAGGCATAGCATGACACTAACTCCGTCCCTTTGACATATATACAAGTATGAACATATATCATTTAAAGGAATGATCTTATGAAAGATGTCGATATTTTTGTATCAAAATGGAAAAATAATCATGAAAAAGGAATCGTAATCTATTTAATTAAATACATTACCCCTATGGCTGTTTTACTAACTTTTACCTGTTTTTTCTTTTCTTATATAAATGGTACTATTTACTCTGATGCTTTTTATAGCCTTATTAGGTATAATGTACTTTTCCTTATATTCTTTACATTATTAATTTTATATGATTGGTTTAGTTCTGAGAAAAAATATAGGAGACTGCGATAGGAGACGGCAGACTGTGCCAAAATAGAAAATCATGCTAGATTATTGCCTATTGAATCGCGGCCCTAACTAAGCGTCCCCTATTCAAATAATTGTCAATATGTAGGTAAAAGAGGTTGAAAGAGCAAGATACTCCTTTCAATCTCTTTAATATTTCCTTAATTCCTAATATATTTATTATTCTTTTCATGTTATAGGCTAAAAAGGCCAAAGAGGCCTCCGTCTTCACTGACTCTAAGCCACGGGTCAGAAAATACGATAATCCCCATCCCCTTTTCACAGTCCCAAAGGGGTGCTCTACAATCATTTGCCGGGTTTTATATAACTCCTTACTTTCACTGGTCCGTTGATCAACAGTGTCAAGGAAATCCTGGTCTATATGCCTCGTGATAATACGTCCCTTTTTCACCTTTTGTACACAAGTCCTTATACTCACATCTTTTGCAAGCTTCACTATTTGCGTAATTTAATCTCTTTGTCTTATCATTAATAGCCTTTTTTCTAGTACAGCTTAGTTCATGTCCGGCAGGACAGATGTAAACATTCTTTTCTTTGTTGTACATAAATCTATCAGGGTAGAATTCCCGCTCACCTGTCGAGTTTGAAAAGACCTGCTTTGCAACATAGGTTTCTATGCCTTCCTTCTCACATGCTTTAAGATCATCTGCATTGTAATACCCCTTGTCCGCAAGGGCCTTGATGCTATCTACTTCTAAAGCATCCATTGCCCTTTTTCCCATCTTGCTTAACTGACCATGGTCTGACGGGTTATTTATTGCATCACAATCCACTATAAGACAATGCTTGTTATCTACTGCAGTTTGAACGTTATAGCATACGTCCACTCCGTTGTTGTTTACACTCATTAATCTTGCATCTTTATCGGTAGTTGATATCTCATTTATCTCCTTGTCCTCAAGTTCATCCAGATAGCGTTGGTAAGTTTTTTTACGCTCTGTCAACTCCCTAATCCTCATCCTGATTTCTTCTTTATCAGGCTTCCGGCTGCTTACCTCATTGGCGTCGTTTGTATCAAGCTCATTCATGTACTCATCAAGTTTTTCATCGATGTATTTTAGTTTCCGGTTAAGGCTCTTTTTGTTGAAATTATTCTTCTTTGAATTAGAAGCTCTAAATTTTGAACCATCAATCGCTATAACTTCCTTGCCAAACAAATCCCAGCCCTTACACAAGGATACCAATTCATGAAACACCTCGTGTATAGCCTCTTTGTTTTGTTTCCTAAACTCAGCAATTGTCCTATGGTCAGGTTTTAATTTTCTAAGAAGCCATATAAGTTCAATATTCCTACCGGCTTCCTTTTCAAGGTCCCTTGATGATACAATTTTGTTCATATACCCGTACATAAACAGCTTGAGCATATCAGCCGGGTTATATCCAGGCCTGCCGGTACTGGCGGGATTAGCCCTCATAAAACCTAGCTCCACTAAATCCAATGAGTCTACAAAAGCTTCTATTACCCTAACAGGGTTGTCTTCGGTTATATAATCGTCTAAATATTCAGGGTAAGCTATTCTTCTTTTTCTACTTACGCCTTCGATATATCTCATAATTCCACCCTCTTTCTTTTTAACGAGTGGATTATACCACATATCGAGCAATTTATACTAACCAATTACTGGAGTATCGGCACAGTCTGACGGTTCTCCATCTGTCGCATCCTGAGAGATTATGAATGAAGAACGCGACGAAACATTTATTGAGCTGAAGGAAAAGGCAAATGTTATAGATTAAGATGAATAAAATCTTGAGGAATTAGACAAAAGAACCGTCCCCATGTCTGCCATTTGCAGGACCGTAGGTAGCCATGCGGGTACTCATCCTTCTGGAATCGAACCTCCTGGTTATACTGCAGTAACAAGTACTTCATGGCGTAATGTAGATTAATATACAACATAGGGTCTACGGTTGATTTACCCGTAGGCCCTATTTATAATATATGATATAACAGATGGTATTAGAATAAAGTGGTTTGATGATGGATAAAACAGTGCGTTAAGGCTGAGAAGGTAGAGTTTTGAAATAGATACTATTATAGTAGAGGGGGAGTACATACTTGGGATTTAGTATTGGATTTAACAGTCTAGGGTTAGTGAGTTTTATTGTAACACTTATATCTCTTTTAGCTATAGCCATTATTTATAGTCGTATTAAGCAAATTAACTCTATTATGTTTTGGCTTGTAAGCAGCATTGCTATACTTATAGTCTCTTATTTAATATCTATAGTTTTATTTTAATGATTTAATGCACGGTCCCCAATATGCGGGGAGAATAGTAACTAGAGGATATGTTTATGATGAGAGTGAACGTCAAACACTACAAAGCGTAGATATGAAAGCCTTCAGTCCTGCCTACTACAAATAACGTAACACACCGCTTTACAAGCCTTATCCCATTTGTTTAAATTTGAATTAAAGGAACTGGTGGATTAACCAACCAGTTCCTTTAATTTTTATTATAGATCATTCGTATTTATGATAAAGCTTGAAATAAAACCTTACCTGGGAGCCCATGACAGCATAGGTATAGACCATATTACTGTCAAAGTATCGCTAGGTAAGGTTGAGGTTCAAAAGTTTATGCTTTAACAGAGCCGGCTGTATATCATAAAGCTTCATCGTGAAAGGCTGTGTCCTACTGCCATGCAAGGCGCGTGCCGGTAGCCTTGCTCATATGTTCGGTCAGTGCCACCATATCATCCATGTTGACCGTTTTCACATCGTTTTTCCCAACCAGGCCTGCCAGCATTGTCATTTCGGAAGTCGAGGCCTTTATGAAGTTGGCCAGGGCCTTGGTTCCTTCCTCAATGTCAAGCAAATCCCCGTGGTCCCCGAAGGAAAGGAAGAGTTCCGAGGGTGCAACGCCCGGCGGGACTTTATGCCACTGGGAATAGCTCATTGCGATGAGGGCGGCCTCGGCTAGATAAACCGCATTAGCACCCAGGGCCATCGCCTTCAGGCAGTCTCCCGCATCCCGCAGGCCGCCGGTTACTATGAGATCTATGTTGTCACGAACACCACGGCTGATTAAATGGCGGTGGGCCCTACCAATTGCGTATACAAGGGGAATGCCCAGGTTGTTGATAGTTACCTCGGGAGAGTTTGCAGTGCCGCCTCCACCACCATCTATTGTAACAAAATCACATCCCGCTTCAATAATCCTGTCAAGGTCCTTTTCAATATTCCCTGCCGAAATTTTTACGCCGACCGGTACATCTCCGTTGATGTTCCTGACATTTTGGACAATATCCTTCAGGGTTTTCCCCTGGTCAATCTCCGGATGAAGCAGGGGCCTGCTTGAGCTTTGACCGGGTTTTACTCCTAGTTGAGCGGCAAGCTCCTTATCCACATCCTGGTTATCAACGGAACCCGCCAGGGCCCCCATGGAGCCCTGCCCAAAGCGGATCTCCACAGCATCGGCCGCTTTTATTTCCTCATCCGAATTGCCATAACGGGCCCTGTTGAACTGAACTATGTAGTATCTTGCATACCTGCGTTCCTCGGGAAAGAAACCGGTATCCCCTGAGTTACAGGCGGTGTCGGCAAGGGCGGAGGCCTTTCCCCAGCAGATCTTGGTCTGACGGTTGACAGAAAGGCCGAAGGCCATTGCCGACAGCATAATCGGGGTGGATATCCTCAAGGGCCTGTTGGTGTTTTTTCCTATAACCACCTCGGTACTGACGGTTTTGGGATTGGCCGGAAGGGTATCGATCATTGCGGGTACAAACATCAGGTCCTCAAAGGTAGGAAGTTTGCGGGTAGAACCGTACATCTCTATCACGGGAACCCCGTGCTTTGCCCTTTCACCTATTGCGGCAAGCTTGAGCAGCGAAAAACCGTGAACAAGGTGTGGGCTCTTGGTGCTCTCCAGTTCGCGCATCCTTTCTAACATATCATCAATGAGGTTCTTTACAATTCCTTCTCCTAGCAACTCTATTCCTCCTTTTAAGGTATGGGGACACACCGCTGCGCCTATAAGGCCAGGGGACACATCGTATGAGAGGTGAGAGGTGAGAGTTTAGAAGTGGGAGGTTGGATTTTAGTATTGCTCTCCAGCACTTCCAAGATTCTCACATCTAACATCTCACTTCACACTTCCCAGACAGGAATGTCCCCATTAAAGTTCCTTGCTGCGGAATGTCCCCGATTTATAGTATTTCATTAAATGGGTGTTTTATTTGCGGTAACGCAAAAATAGTTCACAGCGGATGGGGTGTATTTAAGATTTACCCGTATAGTACACCTTGACATGAATTTCCACCTGGATTAACATGGATATATGGGTCAGGTGAGGGAAGAGCTTTACGATGCAGGGGAGGGGGTAAAGCTGAGTATAAAGGACTATCTTGTAAAAAAGTATCCGGGGGAGGAGAATAAATACTTTGTAGGCAGGATGTTGGAGTACCTGGACAGGTGCGAAAACACACAGCAAAGAATTTTTACCGATTTCCTCGATCCCCTCAAGGTCAAAATAGCGGCGGAAATGTCCAGACACTGTAACGGTTCCTGTATCAACTTCTATGGCGGATTTGAAGAAGCTGAGAGGCGGATTGCAGCCGTCTCCCCTGAATGGGACCGGGTTAAGCTTGAGGAATATCCTGTAGTTTTGTTAAAAATAACAGACAAAGGATGGGGAAAGGGCTTAAACCACAGGGATTACCTGGGCGCGCTTCTGGGCCTTGGAATAAAGAGGGATAAAATCGGGGATCTCTTGGTAAGAGATAGGGTATGCCTGGCTGCCGTCCACCAGGATATTGTCGGCTTCGTTGAGATGAATTTGGAAAGGGCGGGAAACAGCAGGGTTGATGTGGAAAGGGTATATGCAGGAGACCCGGCGCTAAGACCGGAATTCAAGGAGATAAGGGTTACGGTTGCTTCCCCGAGACTGGACGGGGTTGTCGGTGCGGTATTCGGCCTCAGCAGGGAGAAATCTTCAAGGTATATTAACGGGGAAAAGGTCAGGGTCAATTGGGAGGTGTGTATCAGGCCGGATATCGCCTTGAAGGAAGGCGATATTGTTTCGGTAAGGGGTGAAGGCAAGTTTAAAGTCCAGGGATTTACGGGACTTACAAAGAAGGGCAGAACAATAATACATATAGATAGATATGTTTAAACAGATCACAGGTACTAGGTGCTAGGTACTAGGTACTAGGTACTAGGTGCTAGATACTAGATCGCAGGGGCTAGTACTATTCTGTTAAATTGCCAAGTTCAGTCTGTCATTGCGAGGAGCCATAGCGACGTGGCAATCTCAAATGTTGTTGCAATAAGATCGCCGCACTTCGTTGCACTGCGTTCGCGATGACAAAAAAGGGACTTTTTCAATAGATAATGGAATTATGACAGAGTAGTACTAGGTAATAGTTCGTAGAATATCGTTCGCAGATTGCGGATAGCAGGTGCAGGTCACTGGCAACTGATAATCGGGGGGATTCGTTATGTTCATTCAAGAGGCCGTTAGGCCTTACAGAGGGCTTCCAAAGAGTGTATATTTTTTATTTATCTCAAAGATTGTAAACAGTATAGGCAATTTCGTAATGCCGTTTTTAGCAATATTTTTGACTGACCGCCTGGGGATGAGAGAGGATCAGGCGGGTTTTTTCGTCATGCTTGCCGCCATCGCTTTTGTTCCTGGTTCTTTAATAGGGGGAAAATTGGCGGATATTTACGGGAGAAAGAAGGTCCTGATCCTTTTTCACGGGCTGTCCGGCCTGTGTTTTGTTCCCTGCGCCTTCCTCGGACCCTCAATGCTTGTCACGTGGCTGCTGGTTGCATCAAGCCTATTCATAGGGGCATCAAACCCTGCCTATACCGCAATGGTGACAGACCTTACCGATATGGGAAACAGGAAGCAGGCCTTCTCTCTGATTTATCTCGGTCACAATATAGGATTTGCTTTGGGTCCTGTTATTGCGGGTTTTCTTTATAGAAGATTTATGCCCATGATTTTTATCGGAGATGCCCTGACAACCTTTGCCGCCCTGGCGTTGGTCATGCTGTACATCCGGGAAACGATGCCGGAGGATTACAAGACCGAGGCAGAGAATATGCAGCTCAACTGCAATGAAAAACCGGAAGAAGGCGGGTTAATACCTGCTCTGCTGAAGCGGCCGGTTTTATTGGCATTTTCATTCGTTGCCATGATATATTCCTTTGTATATTCCCAGTGCGGCTTTGGTCTGCCGCTGCAAATAAATGAAATCTTTGCGCTGGACGGGCCCAGGAATTATGGTGTGCTGGCCAGTGTCAATGCGGTAACCGTGGTGTCAATGACCCTTATAGTTACGCAGAGGACATCCAGACTGAGACCGGTCTTCTGCATTGCCCTGGGCGGGCTGTTTTACGCCATTGGCTTCGGCATGATTTTCTATTTGAACAGTATGTATATGTTCATTATTTCAACCATAATTTGGACAATAGGCGAAATACTTGTGGTTACGAACACGGGAGTCTTTATTGCAAACAATACTCCTATCTCTCACCGGGGAAGGTTTAATGCGGTGATACCTATTATTACGGGTACCGGATTTGCCGTGGGTCCGCTGCTTACGGGCAAGTTCCTGATATCACACAGCATCAGGGAGATATGGCCGTTGTGTTTTTATCTTGCCTTCGGAGCCACTATGCTCATGATTATGCTGAATATGGCTGAGAAATGGGCAGGTCGTAAAGAGGAGCAAACCGCGTTTATCACAGAGAGAGAGTAATATAAATTTTAAGCCCGCATTTTTCGCGGGCTGATTCACTACATATTCCAGGTAGTTCTTCCTGTGTTGGCACCTACGTTCCAGTTACCCTGGGTAACTTCGGATTTCAGCTGTTGAACCTGATGGTCACTGGCCTTTTGAGCAGGCTTGTAGTAATTCTTCTGCTCGGCAACCTTGAAGAGCTGGTAGTGATAATGTTCACA
>Ga0067045_1030393_pt1 | contig 15490 bp, 11 predicted proteins | sample TerdegcTABiofilm_FD_59184 | JGI IMG/M metagenome (GOLD analysis project Ga0067045, IMG submission 59184) | Combined Assembly of (Gp0054472, Gp0054536) Wastewater bioreactor microbial communities from Singapore -Terephthalate degrading...
CCTTGCTGGCCGAGTACGGGCTGTTGGGCTCGTAATTGTGCTCTTCGGTAAACGCGGGGTCCGTGGGCGCCAGCGTGCCATAGACCTCGTCGGTAGAGACATGCAAAAAGCGGAAGCCGGACTTGGCCTCGCCTTGCAGACCATGCCAATAGGCGCGTACCGCTTCCAGCAGACGAAAAGTGCCCACCACATTGGTCTGGATGAAATCCTCAGGACCATGAATGGAGCGATCCACATGCGACTCTGCCGCAAAATTCACCACCGCGCGAGGCTGGTGCTGCGCCAGCAATTGCGCCAGCTTGGCACTGTCGCCGATATCGGCCTGCACAAACACATGGCGCGCATCGCCGTTCAAGCTGGCCAGATTCTCCAGATTGCCCGCATAGGTCAGTTTGTCGATATTGACCACCGGCTCATTGACATGCGCCAGCCAGTCGAGAACAAAGTTGGCGCCGATAAAGCCTGCACCGCCGGTTACAAAAATCATATGCTATAAAATTGAAAATTACTTAAATTTTTACCGAGATTCAGCCAACACACATTTTCCCGAGTTCAAAGTATTTTGAACTAGAGAGAATATCACTTCATGGCCATTATTGTTTGGATGAATCCCATCCCCGGAGTCATATTTCTCATCGAGAACTCCAGCCAGCCCCTCCAAAGAGGCATGTACTGGCACAAAGCAGTCCAAAAATTCCAGAGCCAATGCTTTGTCAATTTCATGCAATGTATTTATTTTCTCGGAGGTCATCTTCCTGGGCTGAGTCGACAAAAATAGCGACGGCACACCATTTTCTGAAGCCATATCCCTGATAGCCTTCAGATTACTGACAGTCTCTTGGTATGAATAACCTGCTGCGGTGTCATTGCTAGGGTATGAAATAAGCAGAAGCTTAGGCTTCAATGCCAGAGCCATATCGATATTATGCAATGGATCTGCCTTTGGCCGATTTTGAATTACAGTGCTCCCTGCATGCAGGGCGTGATAAGTTGTACTCCCTCCCAAGGCAATATTTTTGACCACCACTCCTTTGGAGGCCCATTGATTGGCAAGTAAAACAGCCCAACCATGGCCGGCACTGGCACCGCTACCTAAGGCAGAAGACGAGCCCATGATGACCCATAGATTAGGAGCAGCTTTTTGCTGCGAGCCTGAGCCGATAGTGTGTGAATCAGACTCCGCACCACCACCACAAGCCTGCAATGCGAATAAAGCAACTAGTATCAGCAACCTGCCGCAATTGAATTTCATGAAGAAATTTTCCCTAAAGCATCAGACAACATTCTGAGATAAATACTCGTCTGCAAATGTACATCAGATTCTGAAATTCGGCCCAGCAACTTGCTCCTCGTTGCAGCACTCAGCTCCCCCGTCTTTCTGATCACTGCATCAGCCAATGAAAAATTCAAATGCGGTGGTTGAATCAGAAATCGCCCATTGGATTGCAACAGCAGAACATCAGGCTTCTCGTGATTGATCACAGCAACATCGATTTGCGCCGCACTATGAACAAACACCAAGCGAGCAAAAAGACGCTTCAGATACTTCAACATTGGATAGCTTGAAGATGCACCAAAAATCACAACCCTCAAGGGAAAAATTGCAGTCTCATTTTCAAAAACCAAGGTGCGCCCGATATTAGGCAAGCCATTATCAAAAACTGCATCCTGTTCCGGCATGGGTGCCTGCAAGAATTCGGTTTCGGCACTGCGGGCCGGCAGCATTTTGCAGCCCAAGTCACCCACCTCACGCCGAAGCTCATAGACATCTGCCGCAAATAGCGCCTCAGCTTTGCGAGTATCCAGCCCCAAGCGCTCAAGTACGGCCATCACTGCCAGCATGGCACCTCGATCGGTCCAATGCGTATCAGTTTTCTTGAAACAGGCTTCTGGCGAAGAATATTCAGCCAAGACGGGTGCAGCATTAACCACATTCCATTCCGGCTTCGCCAAGGCACACACCTGGTCCAGCACCGTGGTGTGAGCCCGATCGAAGGGATAATGGTGTGGCAATACCTCTTCTTTGGATGGCGCAATTACCATGGCATGTCGCATATTGGTGCGCTGCGCCAATACCCGAACTGCAGAAAGATATTCACGCCAGGAATTTAGCTCCTCGGTACCCAGCATACGCTGACCGATATATTGATCGACGCTGTGATTGCTATCATTATCCAGAAAAAGCCAGCCTTCTGAGCCCTCAAGCACCTTCATCGGTTCGGTGAAATCTACTTGAGCTAACCAAATATCGACACCATCAACTCGCACACCCACTTGAAAACCATCGGCCAACAGCTCTGTTGGCATATGCACAACAAATCCACAAAGCAACTGTGGATGATTCATTACAGGTTGTCGTAAAACACGGTCTACAACATCAGGGCGTTTTGTATTGAATATTTTTTCAAGAACAATTTTATTATCAACTGCGATTAGCAATTCTGACGTTCTCTCAAAAGTTTCACTCCATAAAGCCCACCCCTGAATTTTTATTTTTTCTTGACCTAGGTCTTCCAAACGCTCATGAGCCGGAAAATCAAGAGCCCAAGACCTAATTTTAGGATCTGAAATTACTTTAGCCTTCAACAGACAAGTACGTAATTCTTTTTTTTGTTTTAGAGGGGTCATTATTGATTTCCACAAAATATTCACAATTATTAGAGAAAGTTATTTCAATTTACAAAAAATCAACATTTCTCCCCAAAATCCACTCAGCAATCCAAGGATAATTTTCTCTAAAACGTAATTTCTCTTATCTCACCGACTCTTGTTTTTTGAAAATGGACGAAATGGATTATCTCTAATAAATCTCTTCACTAGGGATTCCCTGCATAAATCAGAAATCGCCTGTTCCAGGGCATCAGCACTTTCATGATGCATCGCGGATCGCCGGTAAGTCATTGATCTTTCGTTGTCAGACATGAGTGACGGACTTTCAAAATTCGATGCATCACGCGCGAATGCAATTTATGCAGAGCTTCCCAAAATCTGATGGTATCAGATCGCTAAATTATTCAGATATCTAGCAATTGGCAAATTGTTTTTACTCAGAAACTCATAAAATCTTTTTGCCAACTTCCTCCTGTTTGAATCAAAATGATCAGGATCAAAATTAAATAGAGATGGCAACTGATCTCTAGTGATGCCTTGCCCATAATCCTGAGCTTTAACATAAGGAACCGCCATTGTTTCACACAACTCCACCGTTCTTGAGTCATGTGCGAAACACAATGCTGGAACACCGACTTGTAACGCAAGCATAACACCATGAATGCGCGTGCCTACGACAAAATCAAATTTCCTCAAATAATCCATCCACGCAGATGCCGAAAAGAAGCTATATGCATTTCGATCAGCCCAAGCAATGAATTCTTCATCCGACATCCATGGTGCAATGTAATGCCTACATTCATTTCGGCTTTCCAAGCTCAATTCACTTGTATCTCCACGGCCGATTTTCACCATTTCTAATGGACTTTGACAAATATATGCCCCACTACCACTTTGGCTAAGCGCCACTAACGAAGCCTCTAACTTAGCTAAATGACGCCAGCGTTGATGCCCTGCAGCTACTGCAATTCGGCGTGGATTAGATGTAAAATTATCACTAATAATTCTACCGAGATGCTTTTCCGGACTAATGAATAAAGTAGGACAGCCTGTGATTTCCGCCTTATCTGCTAACCCATAATGCTCAAGGACTCTAAAGCTGTATTCTCCACGCACTGCAATATTAGGAAAATTTGTAGGAGATCTATCTTGAATTATTCGAACCCACTCAAGAGTCCCCTCGGGAACCTCAATCATCTCTTTGTTTAAAGATGCCTGTGCACCCAATCCAATCCCCACCAAATGGAAATCTATTTTTCTGAAACTCTCATTTAAGTATGCCAAATTAACATGATTACCTAGCTGATTAGCGAGTGTCAATACACCAACATCTCCCATTTTTTTCAACAAAGAAATATCCGTATGCCACAAAGCAGAGCTATGCCCTCCCCCCAGCAAGGCATTTATTGCATAACAAAATGCCAAATTCCCCGTGTTATCCCCAACTAAACTATATGCCTTTGGGGTATCAATCAATGGAGAATTCTCGACAGATGGACCAAATCCGAATATAAAAGGCTTCATAATTTTTGCTTAATTTTTTCTGGCAGGTAATTATTTAATTCTCCGGAGTCGATCTCATCTTTTATTTTATTTATCGCACCACGGACATCTTTAAAGTTTAAATCTTTAATTTTTAAAATATTGAAATTCCACCATTGAATTGCCTTAAGCTCTTCAATTATTTCATCAGAAAATCTTGCTCTTTTTATTTTTGCAGGCACGCCTGCTGCAATCATATAAGGAGGCACATCTTCAATTACAACAGAATGTGCTGCTATAACTGCACCATCTCCAATTTTCACCCCGGATTTTATAAAAACACCTTGACCAATCCAAACGTCATTACCAATAACAACAGGAGAGTTTGAGGAAAATCTCGTAGAAGGCTCAATATATTCCTCGCCATGACTCTTCAGCCAGTCTCCCCAGTTGTGAATGTTAGGTACATACTGAATCATGGATGACGAGAGCCAATCGATTGGATGCTGATCTGAAGCTATATCGACACCCGGTGCTATCGAACAATAGCGCCCTATTCGGCAATGCCCTATTTTTCCACCATAAATTCCAGTAAAGGCTCCGATCTGTATTAAGTTCATAGGAGCAATGGTCGCCTGTATCACAAGTGGTGGCTCAAACCATGATTCACTATGAAGTGGAGGAATCTTTCCGGAAATATTAATACCATTATTTATATTCAGATCATCCATGGGAATAAGCTTTCATGTAATCCAGACATAGATTTGCACAAATTCTATGACTAATTGGTTTTTGTATGGATTGATGAAATAAACTCCATTGCTCACTTTCTGTTGCTTTTATTATTTCCTTACCCCAAAAACCGATATTTCCAGCTGCAACATGTACTCCATCAAAGCCGTTCTTTACCTTTTCAGCCATCCCACCAATATCTGAAACCATTAATGGACGGCCACATGTAAAAGCCTCCTGAATAACCATTGGCGAGTTTTCCCACCATATTGAAGGAACAACCACCCAGTCCACCCCCGCCATACGACTGCGCAATTCATGTGGCTGATAGGGCCCGACCCATTGCACAACACCTTGCTTGATCAGTGGCTTACGCAAGGCCTCAATCTTGTCCTGAAACTCCTGCGACTGGTGTTCAAGATTAGCGCCATGTACTTCCAGAACAATTTTCTTGCGCTCTTCCTTGGGCATCTGATGCAAGGCTTCCAGCACCACATGTAGGCCCTTATAGGGATTGATCTGGCCAAAGAAGCCAAAGCGATTGCGCGTTTCACCTTCCGCCAATGGGCGCGGCGGCAGGGCAGGCTCGTCACTCTGGCCATTCTCAATGACCACAATCTTGTCGGCAGGCAGCCCCCAGGCAATATAGCGCTGACGCAGAAATTCCGATGGCGATACAAACTGGTCGACCAGCTCGAAGTGCTTCATGAAATAGTGCTTGCGCATCCAGAAGTCTTCGGCGCTTTTCTGCGGAAAGCACTGGCGGCATTCGTCATAGCTGGAGCGGCTGCATAGCTTGAAACTGGGGCCGGTCTTTATCATCTGCCCGTTGTTCGAGCAGATGGCCATGTATTCGTGCAGGGTCATGACGATGCGGATAGATGGGTCCACCTGTTTGATAACACGCAGATACTCCAAGCCGAGGTGCGCGTAATGGTGTGTATGCACCACAGTGGGCTTCAAGGCACGCACCAGATCTGCAAACCAGGTAGTCAGCGAGTCCTGATGCACAGCTTTCATCATGTGCCAGTCATGAACTGCCTGCTCCCACAGGTATTCATTGGGGCGGCGCAGGCTGATAGCGCCCGTGGCGCCACGCCCCCGGTCGGCCCGCGCCAGAAACCAGGCATCATCCACATCAGGGCTGCTCTTGTAGGCCTTGAAAAGGTTGTAGGCTGCAATTTCCCCACCACCCAGGCTGAAATCCGGGTGAGCATGGGACATGACGAGAATACGTGGCTTATGGCTATTCATGGGATATGAAGATGTGATCATTACAGGGCAGTAGCGGGGCTTTCGATCAGCTCCGACCAGCGACCTTGATGGCGAGCAGCGTTATAGATGACGACCTTGGTGCGGAAATCACCCTGGCCAATCAACTTGAACGATTGCCGCTCCAGATGAGTCAGTTGCACGGACGGAAGATAAGCTGCTTTCAAACCAGCCTTGCGCAATTTCAGGCATAGATCGGAATCTTCGAAGTCTCCGATCAGATAGCCGGTATCCCATTGCCCCACTGCGTCAAAGTCGGCTTTACGCACCACCATGCAGGCTCCTGTCACCGCCGGCAATGCAGTCAGATCAGCATACGGGTCCAGTGCAGGATCCATGCCCATGAAGGGATGGTGATTGATCCAGATATCCAGTTCATCACGGCGCTGGAATTCCATGCCCGCGTGCTGTATGGAGCCATCGGCAAATACCAGCCGTGGCGCAACAACGCCAACATCTTCCTGAGATTGGAGTACCTCCATCAATTCCCTTAACCAGCCTGGTTTCTGTGGGAAGGCATCGCTATTGAGAAAATTCAAATACGGCGCACGTGCATATTTGGCGCCAAGGTTGTTGGCGCCCGAAAATCCCCGATTGCTGTTACCCCAGACCCAGGTGAATGGAATTTTGTAAAGTCGATGCAATGCCTGGGCTTGCGAAGTGAAGGACTCCACCAGAGCAGGGTCATCAATGACATAAATAATCTCTGCGTTTGCCTGCAACCATTCGTCGCACGCAAATTCGGTGAGCTGGTGTTCGACAAAATCCGTTCTTCCATATAACGGAATGATGATGCTTATCAAAGGCTGAGACACAGCCTCTCCGAGACGATGCACACGGTCAGACAAACGAGCCCAACCTGACTGTTTGCGTTTGATCAGATGCTCAATCACAGGCATATCCACTTGTCCGAAACGCTGAGCTTGATCCGCCTGAGAAGTCTGAATGGCAAACAGCCATTTCGCCGCCCCCACAGGGTCGGGGGATAGCTCGCCTACCGTCACGGTGCTCAGCATATGCAGCCCCTTGGTACTTGCGGCCATCAGCTTCAGAATAGCTCCTGGCTTTACGCCCTCGATCCTGAGCACAAAGCCGGTATCAGGCTTGCCCTCAGGTACATCGGCGCCGACCGCGTCCAGCACGTCCTGGCGGAACATGCGAAAGGCATTGTTCAGACGATATGTGGTGCCTTCGGCGTCTTCAAGCCAAACCTTTGCATCTTCCGTGCATAGCAGCCACCCGACAAGCACGCCGGCACTGCCATCACGAAGGCAGGAGGCAGCTTCAAGATAGCCCCTCGCATTCGGGCATGCAGACTGGCTTAGAGTCATTCCTTGCGACGACAAATGCTTGCTTTCAAGCAGCACTCCGCCGTCCATGCCCAAATCCAGCAAGCTGAAGGCATTTCCAAAGGCACTTCTGTCCAATTCCTGCAGCGAATCTGCCTTGGTGATCTCCAGCGTCATGGATATCTCATCACCTTGAGAGCCATCGTCCCACGAAAGCTCTATATGCTCCATCTGATCGCAGTTTGCTGTCAGAACAAAGCCAACTTCGACGTCTTTCGACAGAGAAAAATGCGCCGCCACATCTGGACGAGCAATATGCATTTCGCGGCTGCTTAGTGCAGTACCACCTTTTTTCAAAGAGAGCTCTACTTTTGCTGTCTTCCAACCTGCAATGACTACTTTGTCATTGATGTGATACGCCGCATCAACCTTGATCTGACCTATCGGTGAATTGTCCTCTCCCTTGACAATCAATGGTCGCCTCTGAACATCATGAAGCTTGGTTTTTTCATTGCCATTGAGGCGCAGCACATTTAGGAGTTTCACATGTTCCTCTCTATCGAATTAAATAAAAATTCGCTTTGTTTATTTGACTTGCAGTTATTTAATGAAATTAGAAAGCGAGTAGTCTTCTGCCACTAACGTAAGATTCCTGTTATAAAAGCAGTCATTTTTCAGATAACTCCCCCATCGCTCCATCATTACATTACACTCTGCGGCAAAGCGAGCGGCTTTCTCTGGGGTATTCTCTGCCCCTCGCGTTTTAGATTCGTGGTGATATAGGCTCGCAAATGGTGTCCACAAGTTTCGATAACCCGCTTGTCTAACTTTAAGGCAAAAATCCACATCATTGAAGGCAACTGTCAGTCGATCTTCATCAAGACCACCTACTTTGTCAAAAACTGTTTTTCTGACGATCAAGGCTGCACCCGTTACGGCACTGACATTATGTTGGGTCCGTAAACGACCAAAGTAACCTTCACTATTCCCGGGGAAATATTTATGAGAATGACCGGCCACGCCGCCAATACCCAACACGACCCCAGCATGCTGTAAGCTGCCATCAGGATAGTACAGCTTTGCCCCAACGCATCCGATTTCATTTCTTAGGGCATGACTGATCATTTCGGACAGCCATCCTCCATCAATGACTTCCACATCATTATTGATCAGTCCCAAAATGTCACCACATGCATGTGCGGCGGCAAAATTATTGATCGCGGAATAATTGAATGGATGGTTATATTTCAATACGCGAACTCTACCCTTGTACTTGGCATTTATCTCCAGTTCTCTGATATAGGCCAGCGTATCGAGGCAAGTCGATTGATTGTCTACAACCAAAATTTCAAAATTGGAGTAAGTGGTTTTTTCCCATATGGATTCTATGCAGGTACGCAACTCATCCAGTCCATCCCGTGTGGGAATGATCAGACTGACAAGCGGCTCCATAGTTGGCAATGGCCAGCGAGTACGGTAAATACCAGGCTGGACAACCTCCACGTCTGCACCTGGATGACACTGGTCCATGAAATCCTGCAATGCGCGTAACGCGGCAGGAGTGGCATAGTCTTTTCGCTCATGCCCCATGGCCGTGGACTGCTCCGTCATGCGCCAGTGATAAAGCACCTTGGGTATATGAAGAATATTTTTCTGAGTCGCCTCTGGCAGGCTAGCAATGCAGCGCAGCAGCAAGTCGTAGTCCTGGCTACCTTCATAGCCTTTTCTAAACCCGCCAACTTCACGCAACAACTGATGCCGATACACAAGCAGATGGGTCATATAGTTTTGCGAATACAGCAAATCCGGTGACCAATCTGGCTTAAAGAATGGATTACAGCGCCGACCTTGCAAGTCAAGCTTGTCTTCATCCGAGTAAATGATTTGCGCTTGAGGATGCGCCTTTATAGCTTTGACAACCTCAAACAAAGCATGTGCAGGCAGGCAATCGTCATGATCCAGCAGCGCGACAAATTCCCCCGATGCCAGCTCAAGCGCAGAATTGCTGCACTCAGAGATGTGGCCATTGTGTTTGCGCTGCGTCAAACAGATCCGAGAATCTGCAAATGCATATTCCTCGATCACAGCCCGCACTTCAGGCAGGGTAGAAGCGTCATCGGCAATGCATAGTTGCCAATACGGATAGCTTTGCCCCAGGACACTGTCGATGCATTCCCTCAGCAGCACCTCGGGAGTGTTATAGGTCGGAAGCAAAACGGAAATGACAGGCCTGCTATCCCAGGCGTTCATCTCTTCCTTCTGTTGTTCCAGCGAGAGAATTTGGGGTGATTCTATGTCTTCAAGCCAACGCTCGTAGCTCACCGCATCTCCAGGGCTCCTGGGCTCAAAAAGAGCGTCATATGCCAGACAGCATTCATCGAGATTCCGCATATCCTCCCCCACCGACGCAGGCGGCATGGGGAGCGATTGAAGCTTCTTATATAAACGGTTCAGCGCCATCCGCTGCGTAACACGCACAAGACGAAAGTGCTGCAGTGTAAAAACTCCGCTCCGAGACATGGGGTCAAAGCGCAGCCGGGATTTAGCCGGTAATCTCAGCAAGCGTTTGACCAGGCGACCAGAGCGTATCGGCAATCCATAGGACATGGCCTCGTTTTCCCCATCGCCTGCATCCAGATAAAAGCGGGCATCCGCCATACCATCCGTCACTTGCATCTGCACTTCGGCCATATACCAGCCGGGCGGCAAAGGGGGACCTAGCCGAAAGCAAGGATCGTCACCTTCCGAAAGATATGAGCAGCCCAACGCCATCTGCTCCCTTGATCCTGCAGGTAAAAGCGTGATCTGCTGAGCAGCATGGAGGTCTGAAGTCCCATACTGAATGCGGAATCTCTGTGCCCATTGCGTGCGCACGAGCCTCCACTGCTTGCGTAGCTTCTTAAGTATTCTTGCCATCAGAGTCCCAGTACCACTTTGGCACTCACCGCAATCTGATACATGATTTGCGTCAAATCCTTCCAGAACTGGCGCTTTTTCTCATCCACCTTGGGCAGTACCAGCACCTGATCTCCCGCCTTGAGCTGCGTGTTCTCAAAAAGCTTGCCGGTATCCACCTGTTCATAAGCCCCATCTCTATGCGCGATCACAACACGAGCAGCATCTGCAGACTGGGTAAATCCGCCGGCGCGGTCGATATAGTTCTTGAGGCTGAGTGAACCATCGAATGCCACAGCATTCGGAAACAGGACCTCACCGCTCACCAGCACCAGACCATCTTTACGCGGTATGCGGATGACGTCGCCGCTTTCCAGCAACATATTGTCGCGTTGGGCTGCCTGAGCGATCTGCACCTGGCCTGACGGCTCCACTTTCTTGGCGCGCTCCACCCATTGCAGCGCCAATGTGGCCTCTTCCTGACGAAGCCTTGCTTCTTCACTACTTCCACTGCGAGCTGTAAGCAAGGCCGTTTCAAGGCTTCGAAGGCTGGTAGTCAACAATTCTTTCTGGCGCTCTTTTACGCTGACTCTAAAGAGCTGGATGCTCTCGGGCTCGGCATCGGGCGCCGTTTCAATGCTCTGCATCAAAGACCCAAGGCGTGTCCCGTATGGCAGAACATATTCCTGCGGGTTCATATGCTCGCCTTCCACTCGCACTGTGATCGTGCCGGGCTTCTTGTCGGCAGTAAATTCAAGCTCATCGCCACTTTGCAACGCCAACGATTGGACCTGCTGCAGCGGGTAGTACTCGGTATTTCTGACCGTGCCGGTATTGCGCGTAATGCGCAAATGCGTAGCCTGCGCTTTGGGCTTGGCCAGTTGCATGAGCTGTGCCACCGTTTCCGAACCACTGGCGAACTCAAAGCGCTTGGCGTTATTGACCAAACCAGAAACACGGACTCTGCCCCCTGCAGGGGGTACAAAGATCACGTCACCATCACTAAGCTGCAGGAGCGGAAGTTGTCCGTTGAGCAAAAAATCATATAGATTAAAAGTAGCTCGCACGCTGGCACCGCGCTTGACCTGCACAGCAAGAAAGCTGCCGCGCTCAGGATCGATACCACCGGCCTGATCCAGGTAATTGAGCAAGCTATCCATGCTTGTGCCACCGTACAAGCCTGGACGCATGACATTACCGCCCACAAAGATGCGCACAGGTTGGGCCGCAGCCAAGCTGGCATAGCTGTAGACATTGGCACGAAACACCCGCCTCACTGCCGCTTCAATCTGCTGCTGCAGATTCTTGTTAGCCATGCCCAACACCTTGACAGGTCCTACATGCGGCAAAAAGATATTGCCCTGAGGATCCACGGTGGCAGTTTCATCGAAAGTAAAGCCTCCCCATAGCCGCACATGGATGCGATCGCCTACAGCAACCAGATAGTCAGGATTGAACTGGGTAGCACCAGCACGCGCAAAATTCCCAGTGAAGAGGTTCGCGCCGAACACGTCACTATCAAGATTCGCTGTGTAATCCGCGGTCTGCGGGGCCTGCGGGAGATTGGGCACCTGTGCGGCAACTGGTGATTCTCTGCGTGCTGTCGCCAATGGCGAAGCACTTTCGCTCAGGCCAAGAACCTGACGCAACTGCAGCGGATCCGTGTCACTTTGAGCATGCAGGGGCGCCATTGCCAGTATGGCTGCTGACCCCAGGCAATAGCTGAATATCAAACGATGCATAGTACTTGGTATTTTTTAATGGTCAGTCTCGGTGATCACGCACAATGGCGAGCAAAATCTGCGCCAAACCTGCCAACAACAGCGCACCTATCAGAAACGAGACAATGCTGTAGAGACGCCTAGGCTGCATGGGATATTCAGGCAAAGATGGGCTTTGCAACACAAGCACCATTTTCAGTGTGCGCGTGGCTTCAACCCGGCCTTTTTCCAGCGCCACCAGAGCGCTCTTGTAGGCATCCTGCATAAACAAGGCTTCCTGCTCCAGACGCTGGTACTCTTCCACCGTCTTGTTCAAAGACTGCCCTTTGGCACTGGTCAACCGTGTCTGCTCAGCCTTGATCTGCTTTTCGACAGCCTGAATCTGTAGATCCACCTCAACAATACCTGGCGCAGAGGGAGCGAGGTAGCCCAGCAACGCCGCCTTGCGGGCATTGAGCTCGGTCAACTGTGCCTCAAGCTTGTTGACCACTGCAGCCAGGTTTTCAGCAGCAGACTGCGGTGAAATCAAGCCTTTGGCATTCTGGAAGGCGAGCATACGCTGACGCGCATCCAACGCCTGCTCGCCTCGCTGCTTGACCTGTTTTTCCAGAAAGCTCACTTGCTCTGCCGCAAGTTGATGCCCCATGGCATTCATGAAGCGTTCGCCCTCACGGACCAGAGCTGAAGTGATTTTCCGAGCCATCTCTGGATCGTATGCCTGTGCCTGAATAACCAGCACGCCCGCGTATTCGTCGTACTCAACGCTTACGCGCGAGAGAAAATGCCTATGGAAAAACTCCAACGAAGCATCATGAAAGAACATCCGAGAGAGGATGTCGTGATCATGGCTGCTGTAGTGCTCACGTAGGCCAAGCTCCTTGTCTAGCAATTGCAACATATCAAGCGACAGCAGACGGTTTCGCAACAGCATCTGATCCGAGCGAGATACGCCATCTCCACCGCTAAGCAAAGAAGTGAAATCCAGGGCCTGCGAAGAAGCCATGTCGGTTCGCTGAATCAATACTTGAGCCTCGGAGACGTATCGATCCGAGGCAATTACGGCCCAATAAATAGTGGCCAGCAGGGAAGCCAAAACTGCAATAGCAAGAATCTTCATTCGCAGAACGGATCGGCAAATTCCCTTGAAGCGCTCTTTTTTCAAAAAATCGGTCATTTGGAAGTACTGTCTTTATAGTTTTTCAGAGCATCTTCAATATCGTCGAACCAATGAGCCTGTCCCTCATGCAGCAAAATTCCGGCCTGACAAAACTGCCGTAGTGTTCCGTCACTGTGCGAAACCATAATCAAGCCCGAACGATCTGCGATGTGTTTGAAAGCATCCGATGCCTTTTTTCTAAAGGCGGCATCCCCCGCAGAGGTAGCCTCGTCGGAAATATAGACATCAAAATTAAATGCTAAAGACAGTCCAAACTGCAGGCGTGACTTCATGCCTGATGAATAGGTCCGCACGGGTTCGTCGAATGAAGGCCCGAGTTCCGCAAAGTCTTCAATATAGGCAATCTTCTCTGCTATGGCCTCCGAAGTATCGAATCCATGGATACGACAGACGAATTTGGCATTCTGCCTGCCTGTCATGGAGCCCTGCAGCCCTCCGCCATAGCCCATTGGCCAGGAAACACGGCAACGCCTCTCTACCAAACCTCGCGTCGGGGTATCAACCCCGCCAATCATATTTAGCAACGTCGATTTACCAGCCCCATTACGGCCCACCAGTCCCACACTCACATTGGATGGAATAGTGATATTCACTCCGCTGAGCACCCATCGCCCGACTCCATGAGGAGAGCGATAGCGTTTGTGTACGTCATTCACAACAATCATTGAGACCTCAACTGCCGAGCAAAACGCAGTTGCAGAACCAGTCCCAAAAATATTGAAACAACTGCAAATGCATATAGATACTCAAAATTAGCTTCAGGAGCAGCGTGATACACGGGAAAATAGCTTTTTCTCAACAACTCGATCCCATGCGCAAAGGGGTTCCAGAATGCCCACTCACGATAATTAATAGGAATAATTGAGAGAGGCATTACCGCACCCGATATGAAATACAGCGGTCTGAACAAGAAATTCATCAGACTACCAATTTCCGGAACCAAATGACTGGCCACTGACAAAATTAGACCTATCCCTAATCCAGACAGCATCAACCCGGCAAAGGCAGCACAGGCCTCTAAAAGTTGGTCGGGAATGATGGGGTGGCCCAGATAGCCCAATATCAACAATAAAAATACCAGAATAATGAGGCCCAGCAATGCCTCAAGGCTGGACCGCACAATCACCGTATCAATAGGCCTCACCTGTCTGTAAGCAAACAGCGCCCTATTGGCATCGATGGCACCCATAGCGCGCTGGAACACGTTCTGCACCGTGAAATAGCTAGACAGCCCCAACACCAGCCAGACAGCCGTGTCTGCATTGATCATGCTGTGGGCGCGCAAAGCCGTGAAGACCAGCAGCATGAACCCCGTATGCAACACGGGCTCCAGCACGATGAGTACCCAGGCACCGCGCGTAGCACTCAGGCGCGCAACGGCTTCACGCAGGAAAAGTGCGTTCCATACCGCAAAGGTAACGGAAAGTGAACTACGTGGTGCAGCGATGTCACCAGAAGACGGGGCTGAGTCCAAAATAAATCCTCGTTCTTTTGGACTCAAGACACACTGAAATCCAATCGCCAAATTATAAATGAAAACATAAGCAAAACCTTATTACATAGATCGATCACACCCATTACACATTTAATTACATTACAAATATTCTATCGATATAAATTTTCAATAATATTTAACTATCGAAGTGTAACTTATTAACAACATTAGTTGAGCTACGATAAAAAATATATTGAGCATGCCATTAGGTTAATCATCTTTAACGATTAACAATAAACCACCAATCAATAGACATTCTATTAACTGATTTATTAGATATTTAACTATTTATATAAAAATATCAATCTATCATTAAAAATGAATTACTTAATATTTGAAAGAAATATAATTCAATTACCCCTGGATACATAGAACCGCCATCGCAAGTGCCCTTTGCAAACCTTCCAGGAAATCAACAACAAGACCGCAGATCAGCGCACCAAGCAGTCAATAATGAGAGACTACTGTGCGTTCAGGATGAACTTCTGACCGAGCACAAACATCGCTACCGTCACCGCAGCAACATCCGTGCTGCTTGCCGTCTGGATTGATATGAACACCACTCAAGAAACCGCCTCCCCCATAACCCCGCGCCTGACCTCTTTGTCCCACGGCGGCGGCTGTGGCTGCAAGATCGCACCCGGCGTGCTATCGGAGCTGCTGGCCAAAAGCAATCTGCCCAAGCAGTTTTTCCCCGACCTGCTGGTAGGCACAGAGACCGCAGACGACGCGGCCGTCTACAGGATCAATGACGAGCAGGCCATTGTGGCGACGACGGACTTTTTCATGCCCATCGTCGACGACCCCTATGACTTTG